>Ga0209930_1001406_pt1 | contig 38309 bp, 40 predicted proteins | sample ThiBiot_500_biof_2_FD_183948 | JGI IMG/M metagenome (GOLD analysis project Ga0209930, IMG submission 183948) | Wastewater bioreactor microbial communities from Cape Town, South Africa - Thiocy_cont_500_biof (SPAdes) | ecosystem: Engineered > Bioreactor > Thiocyanate-remediating >... | reverse complement strand
GAGAAAAGAAACCGGTACTATCGAATAAATGATAGAAAGAACAGGAAGAAGAGAAATACGGCAACGGTAGAACATATTTTATACTTATCAAGTTGTAATAAGGAGAGAAAAACGAGAAGAGTCATACCCATGTTGCACACGCATAAATAGGCAGCAGTAACATACATATATACATGACTTTTGTGCCGCCTCTTATTCTTCTTCTTCTTTTTCTTCTTTTTCTTCGTTTTGCTTTTCTACCCTCCAGTACATACTTTTCATGTTAGATACGGTGTTAGTTTTGCAGGCAACAGTATACATGTGCAAAGTGCGACAAAATATAAAGAAAAATCTTATTTAACGTGTGTTTTTCTTTTCTTTTCTTTCTTTTTTTTTCTAGAATCTAGACTGTATATACACGTAATGAGGTTACCCATCAAAAACAACACATAGAATGTACAGTGAAGAGGTGACGATAATCAGGCACGTGTGCATATAGAAGAAAAAAGACTAGCTGATAAGAGGTGTAAGAGTGAAAAAGAACGAGAGAGAGAGAGAGAGAAAAGGAGAGAAAATGAAGGATATCGAAGAAGAATATGACCATTTCTATCATTCTCGTCTTTTTTTCTTCTCTCGTTCTTAGTGCTGCTGCTTCATGCGCACCTATGAGAGGTGAGCAGAACAGAATGAAAACGTCTAATGATTGGTGCGAGAGTAATGTGTGTGTATGTTTATGTTTTTTTCCTTCCTATCTCTCTCTCTCTCTCGTCTCTCCTCTTCTCTCACGTCTCATTGTAATGTACCACCCCTACGCAGCACACGTTTCATTTCAGTAGCATCATCACCAGAACAAGGCAATATACATACATACATATACATATCAGTAGCTCTTCTGCGTGTGTGTGTGTGTGCCGAAGGTAGAATATCATCCTTCTGCCATTCGTTTACAACGCGGTATATCCATCATCATCATCATCATCATCGTCGAAGAAGAAGAACGGTAAAAAGAAAGAATATAGATAGCAAACAAAACGCATTCGTAGCATAGTATCGGTTGTTGTTGCTGACATTCTCTCTGATTTTTCTTCTTCTTCGTTTTTTTTCACGGTGTATCTGTCTGTCTGTCTGTCTGTTTTCCTTCACTGCACATCGATATACAAGACAACATTAGTAAGTAACTGACTACCAGGTATAGAAGTCGTATTTTTTGCCTTCATATTTAAATCTAATTAGATTAATTTTTGAAAAAAAAACGAGAAAGAGAAACATTAAATATTGATTTTCTTATCAATAATATTTCTTTTTCCTACAATCTTTTTGGCTCACGAGATTACAAATAAGTTTTCTTTTCTCTTATGCGTATACCATTCCAATGGAATTAGCAAATTTTTCTTGACATTTTTTCTCCGATGATGTGTTATGTGTGTATGTGAATGAGTGTGTGTGTGCGTCTTAGCCTACTCTCGTTTTCCGATGCATCATCGTTCGTCGATTCCCGTTGAACTACGGAAATGAGAGTGTGTGCCGATGTGTGCAAGCACCGACAGACAACGAGCTAAAGAAGAGAAGATTGTTGCCGTTTTCTTTTTCTTCTTCTTCTTTTTTTTATTCGAGAATTTTTTCGGTGTGTAGAAGGACAAGAAAAAAGAGTGAAGAGACAAGCAGCAATGAATGAATGCGTACATCGATTAGCAATGCTAATATGTGTCAACCAGACGCGGGCTATGTATGTGATTGAAAACCTTTAGATAACGCGTCTTCTCTTCCTCATCTTGTCTTCTTTATAATAAATATATATATATATGTATGTATGTGAAGACGAGAAGACGAGCTTGCTCGAATTACGGGAAAATGAATGCAATAAGATTTGCTGGGTGGGACGTGCTGTTGACCTGATTCGGTATATACACATTTTTTTTCTCTCTCTCTCTTTTTCTGTCGAACGCGAATGGAGTTTTTTTCTTCTTCTTCTTCTTCTCTCCTGACTGGTGACAGCATTTCCTTGTCGTCCTCGTTCCAATTATCGAAATGGACCAACCAGTCTCCTCTCACCTCTCTTTTTTTTCTTCTCGCGCGTTCACCGAGAGCTTTGTCTTTTCTCGTCTCGGTCGCTTCTTCTTTTTCTTTTGCTTCTTCTTCTTCTTTTTTTCATTATAGTAGTAGTAGACTTTCCTATGCACCAATCCATCCTCGTCGAATTTTTTCTTCTTCTTCGTTGTCTCCTCTTCTTTTCTCGATGTCACCCACCTCGCAAAAAAAAACTCGAGCGAACGCAAACGCGGTGGATGAACGCCCCGAGCGAATCCGTGAATAGAAAAGCAGAAGAGTAACACATCTATACGAAGCAAAAAAAAGGAGAAGAAGAAGAAAAAAAAGAAGAAGAAGCAGAAGAAAAAAAAAAGGAAGAATCGAGAGAAAGAGAATTCATTTTTTTCCATTTATATGTCCGGTAGTGTTCGATGTCGATCATTGGGCGAACAAGTAAGGTGGACCTTTTTTTTCATTTGTTCACAAGGTAGGAAGAGAACGACATCGAATCACCGTCAGTTCTCTCAACAGGTGAGAACCAATCGTCAAACTGTCTCGAAATATGTTGCATATTCGGTCGCGTCTCTCGCCCCGTGCCTCGGTTGGACGGAAGAAGAGTCAGTCGTCTGTTTATGTAAATCAGTGTTCGGTCGGTGGTCGTGTAATGACGTTAGTTTGTAAAAATAATACGTCTTCTACGCGCGAGCGCGCGTTTGCATTCGCATCTTTCTCTCCCTCTCTATCTCGCGCACAACGCTTCGTGTCCGTAGATCGATTAGGCAAAAGAGTAGTACTACTATTACTGCTGTTGCTCTTCCTCGACCAAAGTAACAAATTTGATTTAGTCGTATGTGCTATGCTCTTCTCGTTTTTTTTTCTCCTTCTTCTTCTTCTTCTTCTTCGATGGCATTCACACTAATATCATCGTGTTTTTGAACACCGCATGTCATTGTCGATGTTGATTTTGATAAATCGAAAAAACATTTTTCACATTTCATTGTGAAATGAAAATTTATGTGTAAACAGACGAGAATAAATGATGATCATGTTACATATATTGAAACCAGGTGGATAATAACAATACGACCTCCTGATGTTTTATTTTTATTTCTTCTAGATTGAACAAAGTTACATTAGCTAGAAATATCCTATATAAATATATGTTTGTTTAATTCAAATGCAATTACCGATGATCGGTACGATGGAAATCGATTCTGGTAAGAGAGAGATAGAGATAAATTCATGCAAAAATATTTTTTTCTTTCCTTTTAGTTTATGAAAATGGTAATCATTCAACCTATCAAGATGATGATGAATGTGATAGCAGTGCTGCACATCCAGGAAAAATTTCACTTGATGAAGATATTCTACCCTCAGCAACAATGCCAGTTGATGAAGATGACGAAGAACCTGGTACGATGATTAAAAGAATAACTAGCGAAACAAAAGAATAAAAGAAAAAGAAAAACTACTCGTCTCTTCTATCAATAATGAGTACTAGATGAACAGAAGGTTCATCCGTTTGATCAATAGTATATCCCATGAGCATTTTTCTCTTATTGACTGTTGATCTGTGACGACAAAAGATGAGACAAAATGCCGATACAAAGAAGAGTAGTGACCCCCATTGTGAACAAGAAACTATCCTCTCGTTCTGTTTGATAGACACACACTACCGACACACGCATAAAGACAGAGAGACAGACCTAACTAGATCATCGATCATCAAATGAGACCATGTGCCACGACAAAGTATACTCATCCCACCCACTGTGAACAACGACTGTAGTGGAATTTTTTTTTTCGCTCTCTTCCTCTGTATTCAAGTGATCAGAGACAGGAAAAAAAATCAGTAGACAGATGGATGATAAGTTCCACTATTGAATCTTACAACATCAAAAAAAGAAAAGGTTAATTTATTTTATTTTATTTTCTCCTTTTTTTTGCAGAAACAAATTCATCCAATCAACAACAATCGTTCAAATGTCCCTATTGTACAGATGAATTTCTCCAAATAACTCATCTACATTTACATACGAGTCAATGTCATCCTGAACAAACCGAAAACTTAATCAGTTGTCTTCATTGCAATGCCGTATTTACTAATAAAGTAAAGATTTGTTCTTCGTCTTCTTCTTCTCTTTTTATCTCAAGATGAAAACTATTTCGCTAAATATTCAAATTATTTGCCTACGTAGGATGATTTACATCAACACGAATTAAATCATAATGCTAGTCAAGTAGCATGTCATTTATGTAATAAAATTTTTGCAAATATTTATCGTCTTCAACGACACATGTTAAGTCACGAAGTCGATCCTCAAACGAGAAAATTCAAATGTTCGCATTGTTCGAAAGCATTCAAATTTAAACATCATTTAAAAGTAAAATATTTCATCATTTATTAAAATCTCTAACGATTCGATTTGCATTTTTCTAGGAACATGTTCGCATTCATACAGGTGAAAAACCGTTCGTTTGTGCTAATTGTGGTAAACGTTTTTCACATTCGGGTTCCTATTCATCACATATGACATCAAAAAAATGCTACGCTTACCCACAAGCAACATTAAACAATAATCTACATTCATCTCCAACACAAGTACCACCAACAACGAATCCTTCCATAGCTGCTCTACTTGCTACACGTTCTATGTTGAATTTCGGCCCGTTTGCATTGGCTGCACTTGCTGCTGCTGCAGCTCAACAACAACAACAGCAAAAGGATTCGTATTCATCAACACCGAAATCTCATTCACGCAGTCCATCGCCATCGACTTGGCCGTCAATTCCATTGACAACACCACCGTCGTCATCGTCGTCCGATCGAAATAACAATCCCAATCAAGAAATCGAAGCTGGTGAAATTCCAACAATAACATCGCCAATACGCAAACGTAAACGACGAAATCCTCTACCCAATGATCACGACAATCATTCGTTAATTTCACCATCATCATCATCAACATCAACCGATTTACTTGATAAACAACAATTAAATATGTTACGTGCGCATTACGCTCTCAATCCATATCCAAATGCCAATGAATTACATGAAATTTCCAAACGTGTTGGTCTCAGTGAACAACACGTTCAACATTGGTTTCAAGTTCTACGTACGAGTTATGCAACTGCAAATAATATCAAATCATCAATCGATTCATTCATTCCATCGGCATCGACCAGTGCCAATTCAAGTAATAACAATGCAGCAGCAACATCACCGTTTCTGCCACTTGCTTATTATCATTTACGTGCATCGTTAATGGCTGCTGCATCATCGAATAATTCAACACTAACGCCGTCAGCAGCCATTCCATTTTCATCAATCAATTCAAATTCATCATCGAAAGAACAAACTGAACCACTCGATTTAACAGTAAAAAAATCTCATCTCAAATCCGGTGAACAACAACAACTAGCTGCTCATCTGCATATGACAGCAGCAGCATTTAATAATGAACCGAATTGGTTTGATAATAAAAACGAATGGATCAAAGTACGAGTTTATACATTTTCTTTCGGAAAAAACAAACTTTTGATAAATTTAGAATGAAAGATTCAGTCCTGATAGTACAGCTGATAATTGTTCATCTGAAACAAGTCTTCTATCGAATGATGAATCGTCGCTATGTGGTCAATATCTCGACAATGATCTGACACGTAAACGAAAATCCTGGAAAAATCATATTCAAGGTGAAATGTACGCATGCGACATGTGCGATAAACGCTTTAGTAAACAAAGTTCATTAGCCAGACATAAATACGAACATTCAGGTAAGAAAATACAAAAAAAAAACACTAAATGTATCATTTTTTTCAATATGAACTTTTTCAGGCGTACGACCATTTGTTTGTGATGTTTGCACGAAAGCATTTAAACATAAACATCATCTCGCTGAACATCGTCGTTTACATACCGGAGAGAAACCGTTTCAATGTACGAAATGTTTTAAACGTTTTAGTCATTCGGGTTCATTTAGTCAACATATGAATCATCGATATAAATACTGTCGTCCGTATCAAACCGAAGTTGCAGCAGCAGCTGCAGCGGCGGCGGCAGCAGCGGCGGCTGGAGGCTCGGTATCGGAGAATCCGTCTGGATTAAATGATGAAAATCGAAATATGATTATGGAAGATGATGAACTCATTGAAGATGAAGATCTTGAAGATAAACAACAAAACGAAGATGACGAAGGAGAAGATCTATCGAATCAAGCAAATGAGATTAATAATGCTACAATAAACGAATAATTGTCGAGTCTTTCGTTTTTGTTTGACACATCAGACACATATTTCTGTGCCATATTCCACGAAAAACAAAAACATGAAGATTTCGTTCATCGAGTTTACTTGTAGCCAGATAGAACCTTATCAATTGTCTCATATCTCAAATTCAATACAATATCCAAACGAAGAAAAAAACAAAATCAAGCAAAAAAATCGATTCAATTCTTTTAGTCAAATGAACATTTTCGTTTTTTTTTCTTTTCTAGTCGCTCTCTATCCTTCACTGTTGTTGTTGTTACTATTGATGTTCATTATTTATGAATATATATATATATATATCTATAGATGTTTCTTTTTTTTCTTCTCCTTCCCATCACTTGTTTGTGTATGTACGTTCTTCTTCTTTCTTTTTTTCTTCTTGTGATTATTTTTCGCCGTTGTATGTCGTCTATTGTATGTGTATATCTATCGAAAAGCAAACAACAAATAACACTAACAGAGTTCTTCCATATTATCTGTGTACAGATTTTCTTTTCTCTCTACTTCTGCTACTGCTGCTATTGAGTTATATTTACTCTTGAAACACCCGACAAACGTTCATTGTGATTGGTGTGTTTCGAACTCTTGTCTCTCTTTTGCTTTCTTTCTTTCTTTCTTTCTTTTTTTTGCTGTTGTCTGATGATGTTTTATGTTTGTAAGTGTGTGTGGTATGTTGTCTTAAAGAGAGGCAGAGAACCTTTTTTGGAAAGTCAAATGATAGAAAAAATAAAAAAAAGAAAGAAATGGTCACCTGTCCGACCACACACATATTCATATCTTTGATTCTACATTGCAAACCAAAAAAAAACAGATGAATGCAGGAGAGAGAGAAAAAAACTTGAACGAATATTTGCTCATGGTGATTCTTTATGGTTTAACGCGTTGAATTACTAATGTGCAATGGTATATACTCATCGGATGACTGAATATATTTTATCATAGCTAATAGAACGTGTAGAAATACTCATTATCCTTCTCTCTTTGGCCCTTTCTCCTTCGTTTTTTTTCTTCTTCTTCAATCCGTACATTTATTTAAGTACAAGTAACCAGTCGAGCGCAAAGAATACACTTTCAAAGACTAATCCTGCTCACATTTGTCCTTGTTCGTAAAAAATTCAAATAAAAAAATGACTTCGTTTCCATTACAATTGACAACAACTCAAAAAGATACACTCGACGATGTCGTCGAAGAATTAAAACACATCGAATGGGAACATGGCGAATATGTCTTTCAAGATTTTATTGAATATTTTCAATTACCACAAATCATTCGTATCAGTCAAACATGGGAAACAAATCTTACAAAAAACGATATTCTTTTCTTACATTCAGTGCATGATAGACATTTAATTACAGCAAAACCATTATCAGCAGACAATCGAACATTTATTATACCTGATTGGTTTCAAGGTCAATGTCGAATTCTGACAACAAGTCCAACGTACAAGGCTCGTTGGTGGGAATTTAATAATGCAATGGAATTGTTACGTTTTGAAATGCCACGTCCACATGTACGTGTACTTCAAGCAACAGCCGTTCTATTGTTATTACCAACGAATCAGACAATACCTGTTGTATTAAAAGAAAATACTGAAATAACATTAAAACGTATCGAAAAATCATCAACAATAACAAATGGCAGAGAAATGTTTGTTTTTGTCGATAAAAATGATCAAGAATTTCTATTCGATCCAACCAATGAACCTGATAAATTTCGTTTTGCTACGAAAATTCTCGACAATGAATTCGATAATTCTTATCATAAAGATACGGTTGAAAATCAATTTACATTGCCTGAAGTTATCATACGTTATGAACTACCAATTGATATCGAAATTACTTCAACAGGAACTGTAATTCCAATTGAAAATTTTCCTATGAAATTACGTTTAGAAAAATTCTGCATTGCTAAAGCAGTTATGGCTTTTTCAATTGGAGATTCGCTTCAACCACGAATTCTTGAATTCTCTTCTATAACACAATTTTCTCTTCATTGTGTTAAGTAATTGATTTTCTTCAAAGAAAGAAAGAAAGAAAGTCAATCTGTTTTGCTTCAGATGTTTAACAGTTGGTCTACCACGAGATGCAAGTATTCATGATGAAGATCATTCGTTTGATGAAAGTGCCTATCGTAAATACGAAGAAGCTCGCGAACGACTTGGCCAATTATTTGACGATGCTGCATTTCAATATCTTCGTACACCATTTATTGGAAATACTGATGAAGTATTTCGTCTTTCTTTGTTTGTTAAATAAGTATTTTTACTACGTATTTGTCATAGGTTGATTCTATTGGCAAAGTTTATGATATTGGTTTACAATTAAAGAATGAAGAAAATAATCAAACGTATATTCTACTTGATCAAATTGATACTCTTACTGAAAGTAACGAAGTTGATCGCTTAAAATTATCGATTAACAAACAACCAGCACGATTTACCGTTCATTTGCCAGCTGATTTCAGTTTGTTATTTTTTGTCATCAAATTTTCGACTTGTCATTTTTTTTTCGTTGTTTAGATAGCCCGTATAGCAGTACAATGGAAACTAATGATGGCGACGAAGATTAGCAGAAAAAACTAAACTATGAACTAATTCAGAGACATTCAATAAAAGATTTTCGTTTTTTTATGCAATAAAAAAATCCTCGTTTTTATTCGTGATTTTTTGCGTTAATTTTGTCGGATGAATATAGCATAAGAATCTTAAACAAACACACACACGCAGGTACATATGTAGAGATAAACATGAGTAAAAGAAAAACGAAAACAAAAAGAAAATAATAGTTTTATGTTTAAGCAAAAGGAATGATATTCCATTGACTAGAAAAACAGAAATAAATCAAATGAACGTTTTTCTATTTCTTATTTTGAATTGAACTTACGGATTGACAATACGTTTCATCGCTGTTGATTGTCGATAATCAACAATGAGAGTACCTGATGGTGTCAATGAAATATTACGATTGTTTTGCATTGGACTTGTTTTATTATTCGATGATAATGGTGATGAAAGATTCGTTTCCGATCGTGTCGATTTCATAAAACTTGTATTTCCACTTCGTGGACTTTCGATTAAACTACGATTTATCGAACTGTCTCCACTGCTATTCAATGAACGTTGATGATATGCTGAACGATAATGCTGTCGATGACGGAAATTTGAATTCGGTGTTACGGGTACAGTTCGTTTAGTCCAGATTTGACTTGTTCCTGGACTTGTTGGATTGATTTGATGATCGAGAATAGAATTCGTTGTTTCATTGAATTCTGTCGAAGGCGATGGTTGAATTTTTAATAATTTCATTAATTCTTTACGATAAGTTTCTCGTTCTAATTTTTCACCATCATGAATTACTTTTATAATAGCTGGATCGCTATCGATTTCAGGCAGGATAAGACTTGGCTGACTGTAGTAAAGCGACACTAGAAAAAAAAAGAAATCATTGAGAAAAAAAACTTCGACGACAAGTCACGTATCTTACTTACTGGTCGTGTGAATTCGAAATGTTTTTAGATAAATATATCTGTCGATTCACTGGATAGACGATCTAACGGTCTATTTTTCTTTGTATAGTTCTAGAGATATAAGCCAATACAAGCGAGAAACGTACGTCCGTCCTAAATAGATAGAAGACATGTGATCTGAACTGAAAGAAAAATTCAACAATAATCTGAAGACATCTATAATGTGTAATATTCCGAACCAAGTTTTGTTAAATTCAATTAGTTTTTTATTCGATTAATTGTTTAATCATAATAGAGAAAGTATTTGTAACTTAGTCGCTTCATTTCCATTTTAAGATCGAAATCAAACAATGAAACTTTTTAATTGAGTTGCAAATTAAAAATTTTGCCAAGAAAAAATTGTTTTCCAATAAAACGGAAATTATACGTGTTACTATGAAGAAATAGAATCGGATATTGGATATTTATCACAGTAAATACAATGAGACTTCGAATTTCTTGAGTCAGTAACTGTATGAGTGCATCACTTTGATTCAATCCTGAAGTACATTTTCCAATGTTTATTCGAATTCGAGTGAAGACATTGAGACCAGAAAGAGCAATGCAAAGTAGAACAGAACACATAGTAGTATATGACAATAATGCTTTTAAAAGGAAAAAAACCATAAATAATCCATACAAGACATTCCGCATGTTTGAGAGTCGACGTGGGCGGGATTACCAGTTACATGATTGCAAAATAACATGATTTACATCTGATGCCGAAAAGATTAGCTAAGCTCAAAAAGTTGCAATATTTCTATCGTTACGGAAAAAACCCATGACACAATCATTTTGGGTTTTCTTTTCGTATTGATATATATATAATTATTATCAGTTTCACCTTAGAAGTGAGTACGATAGTGATAATTTTATTTTTTCGAAAAGAAATGCTAATATTTATTCATGAAAAGAACTTTGAAGTTTAACATCGGCATTGTTTGCTGAAGTTGAAATCCATACTGTATAATCACCCGGTGCTACTATCCATTGTTGTTTGACAACATTCCAGTACGAAATATCTTTTTGGGTTAAGACAAGAGAGACTTGTTTCGATTGGCCAGGACCTAAATACACACGATCAAAACCACGTAAGACTTTTCGTGGTTGTTGTGCTTCAGCAGGAAAACCAAGATATAATTGAGGAACTTCTGAACCATTGACTTTACCAGTATTGGTAAGAGTAAATTTAATTTCATATACTGGATCGTATAGACCTGAACTGCCAAAATTAGAATAGGATCTCGTACGAGTTTGTCGATATTGTGCTGAAGCCGATTGTTTATTTTCATTGTTCGATTTTGAAATATCGAGTTGACTAAATGTAAACGTTGTGTATGATAAACCGAATCCAAAATAATATCGTGGTGTAATATCCTTTTGTTCGAAATGACGATAATCCAAGAATACACCTTCGGTATATTCTGACACCATAGTCGTACTAATATCAGTACCGAAGTCGGTATCTTTTTTAGCTAATGTAAAGACAAGTTTACCACCGGGATTGTAATCACCAAAGAGAATATCAGCAAGAGCTGGACCATATTCTTGACCTGGCATACCTGACCAAAGGACACCAACCACATTTGGATGATCGATCCAAGGTTCTAGATTAAGTTGAGCAACACTATTGACAATAACGATTGTCTTTGGACAATTGGCAGCAACAATTTGTACGAGATTTTCACCACCATCTAATGAATAAAGATCATGTCTATCAGCACCTTCTGAAGAGAAAGCACTAATAAAAACAAGACATTTAGCACCAGTGAAACCACGATCATGAAACGAACTGTTAATTGCACCAAAATCATTTTGATTGGTAACATATCGAATTTGTACATGGTTATCTCGACTTTTATGCATAAGCGAACTAAGTGGATCGATACCATATGCTGGATCAACAAAACCTGAGCCACCACCTTGGTACAATGCGCCAATATGCTGTTGTGATGATCCCGAACGATAGCCTTCATCGGATTGACCTGCAGCACCGCCATAAACATAGACCATATTATCTGTACTTGGATTGATTGGTAAAGCATTATTTGTATTTTTCAATAGGATCATGCCAGCAGCAGCTACTTCACGATTGACAATATAATTATTTCCTGAAGCATCTCGATCTAAATCAAGTTGTGGAAAGCCTTCATCTTGTCCGAGAAGATAGAAAGGTGCCATGTTACGAATGATCATATCAGTTATTCTTGATTCAGACACTGAACCATTTTTAACAGCTGGTAGAATTGCACTACCAAGAAAATCACCACCTCGTGGCATATCAATATCTAAACCACCGAGAGCAGATTCGACGCCAGATTTCGTTGCACCCCAATCGGACATAACATTGCCTGGAAATTGTAATTCACCTTTAAGAAGTCCATTCAATGTCTTATCATTTTGACAAGCTGGTGTGCCATTGACTTGATTGTACGAACACATAATTGAACCAAGACCAGCAGCAACACTCGATGCAAACGGCCACAAATAGATTTCATGCATTGTTTTATCATCCAAATTCGCTGAATAAGCAATACGAGCATTTGGATTGACTCGATTCTCTCGAGCTAAGAAACCGGGATTACGATTCGTTTCTTGTTCATTACAAATATAATGTTTAGCTGTCGCAACAACACCTTGATCTTGAACACCTTGAACATAAGCAAATGCATTTTCACCTGAAAGATATGGATCAGCACCGAAACCTTCCCAATCACGGCCGTGTCGAGCATTTCGATCCATATTCATCATTGGACCCAAGGCGAAATGAACACCTTTACCTCGAAATTCTCGGCCAATCGCAGCAGCACGTTGATAACCAAGATTTCGATCCCATGTTGCTGCAATATGAATACCAGCTGAGAATGCTGTCGAATGTGCAACTCGATCGCCAACACCTGATGGCGAATCTTGATAGCACATGCCATTGAAATTAAGACGAGGTATAGGAAGTACATTGCCAACACAACCACCGGCAACACCACCGGTCATATTGCATTTTTCTTCGAGTGTTAGTTTAGAAACAAAATCTTTGGCAAGACTAATAGCTTGAGCCCATGTTCGATTTTGAAATCCGACATTACCAATCCAAATTGAATGGATACTCGTCGTGCACGTAAACGAAACAAGAAGCACAGCAACAATGAAATGACTATTAACCATTTTTTACTGTAATAACAACAACGAAAAATGCGGTGTATGTCGACGTTTATATACACATATGGAAAGATAGAAAGGAGGAGAGAGCTTTGCTATCTGTTCTAAGTTTTTTTCGTAATCTAGTATTGTGTATTTAAAAGACAAGTACAAAGAATTTTTCAAGGTTCTATCAAATTATGAGGGAACAAATAGCCTACGCACGGTTTTTTATCTTTGTTTATCGCTAAGATTGATAAAAGCGTACATACTGGGTCGATATTTTGCTCCATCTATCGAAACTCAAGCATATTTGCCAGCGTATGCAGCTGCATATCTTCTTCGAATCAATGAATTCTACATATTATTTGTTTTGTTTTATGTTTCATTGACAATGTCATCGTTGGCATCCGATCCTATTCTTGTCAGTTATCATGATTCAATTGTACGTTCATCAAATTTAAAAACTCTTGATAATTCTAATTGGCTCGATGATAGTATAATAACGTTTGCATTCGAATATTTGCAATACGACTCAAAATTTACCAAAAATCATGATCAAATATTTGCATTCGTTTCGCCACCTGTTGTACAATTATTAAAAATGACTGACGATTCATTTGCTGAACAACTCCTTCAATCAATCGAATTTACTAACAAACGTTTTCTTTTTCTACCAATAAACGATAATAAACAAGTGACAGTATTCGGTGGTACACATTGGTCTTTACTAATACTCTCAATTCAAAGTAATACATACGATTTCATAGAAAGAAAGAAATGAAACGAACTTTTCTTCAGACAAACGTTTGTATCATTTCGATTCGATGTCATCAGGAAATGATCGGACAGCTCGAGAAATTCAAGGCAAATTTCGAGTTTATTTTCATGAAACAATTGAATTGATAAATAGTCGTTGTCCTCAACAGAAAAATGCGTTCGATTGTGGATTATATTTGATCGTGTTTGCTGAAGAATTCTGTCGATTCTTCGATGAAAATGCCGATAAACAATCGAATGAAAAGGAATTTTTCGACGAATTTATCAATGAAATTCAACGAACAATTACATCGAATTACGTTACTCAACGACGAAAAGATTTCAAATCATTACTTGAATCAATGAGTATCGAGAAAAAGCAAAACATATGATTATGAATAAACTAGAGAGCGTCTTTCTTTTTTTTTAATTTGATTTTTTCATTGAGATTAAGTTCGTATTCATAGAATTCTAAACACGACTGTTAAGTATTGAGTAATGACGATAGACGTTTTTTTTTTCGTTCTGATTTATCAATCCGAAGGAACAGATGTGACAGAAAGAAAAAGAAAAAGAAAGAAGAAGGCAACAGGGAACGTAAAAACATTTTTCGATTCGCATTGCATTAGTCTCCAGTTACGTTTTTTTGTCGACTGCAAACGAACCATGAATCTGGACTATGAAAAGTACGTGTAACGAAAAATAATTTCCTTCGTTTTAGTTTCTTATTTCGTATTCGAAATCGAGAACATAAGAAATATTGATTCGTTATGTTTTTTTTTGTCTTCAGATTAAACTCATTCGACAGAAGTTCTGAACAAGTTTCTCGATTGATAAAAATGTCTGGTCGAACGCCGAGCTTTATTGTTGTTGGTTTGGTTATTATTATGTTTCTTCTCGGCGTTTTTTACATGTCATGTTCATCGAAAAATACCGAACTTCGAACGTCTTTAGATCAATTTGAAGAACGTATTCGATCGGTAGGCTCATTTTCGAAATGAATATTTAACCTTGACGCTTTTTTTGGCTTTTAGTTAACTCTGAAAAACAGCGATGCAGACAAAAAATATGAAAATCTTCTAACACGTCAACGTGAACTCGAAGAAGAGAAGTTAACTATTCAAAAACAAATGGAAAAGAAAGATTCAGAAATCAATGATTTAAATACGAAATTGAATGAAAAACTCGCAGAATTACAGAGTTTAAATTCAGATAAGAAAGTAGCTGATGAACAAATAGTAAATTCATTTTGATTGTCGAGCATTTTTGTTTTTGCAATTCATCGAAAATATTTTTTTTAGAAAGAATACAAATCACAAAGTGACACACTTGCCTCGAAAAACTCTCTCATTGAAAAATTACAACAAGAATTAAATGAACAAAAAGGTAGAAGACGATTTTGATTCGAGAGAAATCTAATTTCGGAAATATTTAGAAACTTTACAAAAAGAAATCGATCAATTGAAGAAAGAATTAGAAACATCGAAAGCTAATCCAGCGTAAAACTTTTAAATAATCAATTTTCATTTCAAACTTGTTGTTTTGTTTGTTTTCAGAGCACAAGGTAATCAAGCACCTGCAGCTAATGAACCAAACATTTCCTTCGCTATTCCACCTCAACGTTATCGTCCACTTGAAGCTCAAAATTTTACTACGCGAAGTATCGCTTCTTTATTTCAAGATCCAACAAATAATTCATCCAAAGAAATTAAAGCACAAATGGTCGCAGCTGCTTACGATACCAAAGATAAAGTTCTCAATGCATTTGGTATAAATAAGGAAACGACTACGACAGTCGGTAATCAAGAACAACAACAACAACAACAACAACAAGGGGATCATGTTGAAGCTGCTCAAAATGCACCCCAGCATGAGGATGATCGTAAGTAAATCGATCAGTGAGAATCAGGAAATTTTCTATTCTATTTATCATAGCGAATAAACCAGCAAAATAATATATAGAAGTAAATTTTCGTTTTTCTTCTGGAGAGAGAACTAATTCTATCGACTAACTGCTTTTAATGAGATTTATAATTACATAACAATTGAATTACTCATTTTGATTTTCTAGATCAAGTTGCAGCAGCAGACGATGCACAACAGCAAAAGAATGTAAGACAAATATTCGAAATAGATATATTTGAATATAAAATGTGCAACTATTTAGTTACTATCTGATAATAATAATGACAAATTATCCAATGTAGAAGAACTCGACGATGAAGAACAACAAATAAATCCTGATAATAACGTTCGACAGAATAATTTCGGAGATAATCGTCCATCATACAGAAAATCCAAACAAAGAAATTATCGTATTGGTAATCGTGGCAATTTCGGACAACGACAACGATTTGATAATGAAGGTGAATTAAATGAAGGTGAAAATCGTGATGATTATCGTCAAATGCGTAAACGAAATACTGCATAACACACTTTTCTGACATCGAACTAGTTTTATCATGTTTGTTTTTTTTTTGATTGTTGTGGATTTCTGCTGCTGTAACGATAAATATGTATTTATTTCAATCAATTGTTCGTTTTTTTTCTTTTTGAGTGGCCGGTTTTTGTTTCTTTTTTTTTTCTTCCTAATTTACTCATATATACCGAACAAATCGTGTAGTTATCTTTTAATGTTATACAAAATAAAAGCAAATGTTTTATTTAAAGAATTCAAATTTTTTCGATTTTAGAACATGTAAAACTGCGCACGAATCATTGAGAGTCTCTAATACCTTAATATAAGTTAAACTACGGCATTCATTATTTTGTCAATTCTATAAGGTCGTTGATGAATAATATATTTGAAAATGGATCGAGGACTTAAGTGCATTAAATAGACCATAAATATCCTATTTGATTGTGGGATGGAAGCACGAAAGAAAAATAAACGAAAGCAAATATCTCGCACTGAATCAATATATCGTGTTGTGCGCTTTTTGGTTCTCTTATTCAGATGATTGTATACGATTTTTTTTCTGATATCGCCCAGGTGAATAAAATACACTTTGAGTATATACAGATGGAAGCAAAAAAAAAGAGAAAAAACATCGAGCTTATTCATAATTTGTTGAGTATTATTAGTTTCGATCTGTATATAAACGAGAGTAAATACGTCAGTTAAATACATTTTCTCTTGGCAATAAAATCAAAGAAATATGCAAGGACATATTCTCGTCGTTTTGATTCTTTATGTAGCATTTACTGATGCTTTTATCTTCTGTGAGTTAATCTTACTTTGAATTCTTTTCATTTATCGGCTAATTTTCTAGCGAAAAATAAATGTCCAATTAAAAAATATGGTTCAAGCAAAGTCTTGCCTGGCGAACCGTTATTAGTTAATGAGAATTTCAAAGATCGAGTAAAATCCATTGAAAAAGCAGCAAAAGACTGCAAAGTACATGTCTATATCAAAGGATCTTATTATCAAGTGGCTAGTTCATCTCAACAAGTTCCCTATGCCGATTATGATATAGTTATTGGTCATGGTTTTCGATTTGAAATTCGTGATGAAAGCAATGCACTTCTCTGTAATAAAATCTGTCTTTCGCGAAGTAAATTTTGTTCTTTCGAAAACAATTTCATCATGGAAAATATTTGTTCATGTACGTAGCTCCAACGGACACGGAAGAAGTCAAATGTTTCTTACAATCCATTGCTAGTCACGGTTTAACATGGTCACGTTACAATCCCGATGTTATCAGTGATAATACGTATGCTTCGAATACAGCCGGATATTCAGCATTGAAAGAAGACGTACAAACGAAATGTCAAGGTCAAAGTTTTAAACGTGAACTCATGCGAGCACTTCGTCGAATGTACGAAGAAGAAGAAGCAGAAAACGAAGATTTCGAAAAGAAATAAATAATTATTTACTAGAGTTTGACTGACATTCATAAGCTTCTCTATATTTCTCTCTCTATCTATCTCGTTTTAATAAATAAATCATTTATATCACTTGATTCGTTTAAAATCGAGTTTATTCAATAAAAAAAAACAACAGTAACATTCTTCTGTACGTCGAAATGTCTGCTAAGCAACGAAAAAGAAAAGATCTAAGATCATCACATCATACAATGGCAAGAAAAAAAAGACTGGAGCAAATTAGTGTGCAGAAAGTATAAAACGAACACAGACAAATATCAGATCAATGAATAGAAAATACTCTTCATTCATTTCGGAATAGATTCAATAATGTTTGTCGAATACGTGTTAATTCATCGAAATTTTGTTCCCAATCGGTTTCAGTTAATAAATTGAGTACTTGTTCAGATTTATCATCGGTATCATCTGGAAAGAAATCATCCGTGTACATAATACATGTATCGTAGAGATTTTGTGCGGCTTGTCGTCGTACCCACGGATAATTATGTAGAAAACATTTGGTAATTGTTTCTAAGACAATTTGTCGGAATTTATCATGATTAAATTGTAATAATGAACAATATAATTTAATGAAATGTAAATATAATGTTGGATTATTATTTAAAATTTGTTGTTTTTTCTGTAGAATATCGTCGAATGATGTTAATAAATTCATCCAATATCGAATGAATTCATCGGTATTGATTCGAGAGAAATTTTCGAATGTCGATTGAGATAGAAGACGTTCACATGCTTGTATACATGGAATAAGAATTCTCATTTGTTGTGTTTGTTTATCCGAGAAAATCTTTTCTAAATCATTGAATAACAATCGTATTAATTCATGATTTGTTTGTTGCCCGATTAAATACGAATATAAAGCTTGACTTGCATTACCTAATTCGCCTGCTGTTAATAAACAATTCAACCAAATTATCGAACGATATTTATCATAGATTAATAATTGAACAACTAACGAAAAGACAACTTGTGCATTTCTCCAATCGATTGAATCAATATTTGAAAAGATCGTTTTTAGTTCATTTTTATTCTCAATCGATTGTTCGAAATCAATATTTAAAAATTCGACTAATGCTTTACCACTTGTCATTCTTAGATCATCGATTTTCGAGCAAACATTAGCTAAAATAGCATTTAAACATTGATGTAAAACGGTTGATGTAAGAAAATATTTCGTTTGTTCATTCGATTGAATTGCTTTAATCAAACGAACTAATTGTGTACATGCTGTTTCACGTACAAGACGACCTGAATCTCCAAAACGATCGTTTGTATAATCTCTTGTACATCGAAGAAATGAATTAATCAACTTCTTAATTAAATCTTCATTATTATTAAATGGAGATAACGAATGTAAACAAACATTTTCATAGAGATTTGAAAATGCAATTAATACATCTCGACGTTGTTTGATTAAATGCTGTGTTGTATTATTAATAACAATTAAATTAAATAGACAATCGAGTATTTGATTTATTGTTTGACTTGTTAATAACATTTCTGATGAAAGTAAGGACAATGCAAGTGCAAAACCTTGTCGAACATGTTCTTGAGATGTTGTATTAATTTTAACGAGATAACGATTGATGAGGTCAGATGAACTGCTTTGTGAATAGAATGCTTGTGAAAATGGTTTTAAAGCATTGAGACCAGCTTGTCGAACATCATCATCGATGTTTGTAATACATTCATCGAGAATTGTTTGCCAACAATCGATTGTTTCTTGTGAAAAACAATTGATCGTTGCCGATGATGAAAAATAATTTATTGATTGAGATATATTTTCAATAAATAAACAAAGTGCTGGTCGTATTAAATCACCTGAATAACCTTCTAAATATCCGAGTGATTTGTATTCATTTAATAGATTCGAAACTTTTGTTTGCAGTTTTTCACGGTATGTTTTTAAATTTTCACATTCATTTGGTTTCTAAATAACAACAAAAAATCGAAGTGAGAAAATGAAAATTTTGGATTATCAAAAAACGTACTTTTTGATAACGTTGATAAAGTCCGTAGATAATATATCCGCAACTAACTAATAGACCATGTCTTGCAATACCATCATTTTTCTTGTCTAAACATCGATCAAATAATGGAAATAGAATTTGTTCATAGATATCCTCGATTGTTCCGTAATCAATCGTTGTTTTTTCTAATAATTGACCTGTTAATAAACGTGTTTCTTTTTTCCAATGTAGAATCTTATATTTCAACAAATGTTCAATCATATATCGTCCGTAAATATCATAATATTGAATCAATGAATGTGCTAAATTAATGAAACAATAATCGAATTTACCGATGAGATTGTAATCTGTCTGTTGAATAATATCAATTCCATGTCGAAAATATTCTCCTTGTCGGCCGACATTTTCTTGTAAAGCTGCTGATGCAGCTCGTCGACATTGAACATTCCAATCGAAACAAATAATACACAAGAGCATGCCAGCTAAATCAGTTGTATACGCTCGAAAGTCAATTGGATCAAAAGCACGTGCAAATGACCAACAAACATAACAAGCAGCATCTCGAACAATGTGTCCGTAAGTTTGATGTCCGAGTTTTTCATCGTAATTCAACGATTTATGTACAATAGGCATGACAGAATCTAATCGTTCGGGTAAGAGTAAACCACGACGTGCAAGTTCAGCAAGAGCTAAACAGCCACCTTGCAATGCGTAGTGATCACAAGCAAGTAAGGCTACTGAAGATATGCGATCACATAAATGTGAGACAAGTTGAACGGCATAGGACTTTCGTAAACGATTAGTTATACGACCGAGACCTTTGGCTGATGACCATCGAACGTATAATTCTTTATCACTTAAACCGGACATTAATAAATCAAGTATAGATTCGACCAATGGTGGAACAGTCAATGATTCTTCGCCATTCTCTTGTACTTCTTGATAATGTCCATTTGTTGTCATCGTTTGAGTTGTTGTTGTTGCTGCTGGTTTAACAAGTGTAGTTGATTGATTAGTTGCTGAATTCTTTTTCAATGTCAATGAATCTAAAAGATTTCTCACGCCACGACGATATCGCCAAGCAGCACCATGTTTAGGCATTGGTAGTAAAGTCATCGCAAGTTTTTGTAATAATTTATAAGCCATTCGTCTTATCACAATACGTTTCGCATATAAAATCTTTTGATTAACTAGAAATTGATAAGTTTTGTCAACATATTCGATCAGATTAGTTCGTTGTCCGAATTTGAATATGTACGATAATGTTTGTAACGATGCCGTTAAAAACAAAATATATTTTTCATCATTATCTTTTTCATTAAACGATTCTAAGTGAGGAAAAATTTCACCGGTTAAATAATCATTCAAACATAAACGAATCGAATCTTGTCGAGAGAAAAAATGTCCGAGATTAAATGCTATCATACGCGTATAAACTGAATTGTGAAGAAAATGTTTATAAATATTTAAAATCTGTGACATTGTCGTTTGTTGTCGAGCTTTCGAATCGAATCGACAAAGATCAAGTGGAACCATGCATGTCGTTCCTAGCCAAACGAGTAATGAGTAGAGTGTTGACCAGGCATTTTCTGATGTTGAATTTTCTTTCATTTCACGTTCGATTAAATTTAGAACAAGAAGTAAATGATGAGGTTCATGAGGAAGAAATCTTGTGATAATCACTTTAAATCCTCGAAGTTTAATTATATGATGAAGAAGTAAACCCGATATATGATTTTGATTTCGATTGTGTTCAATATATTCGAGTAGTTTTTGAATCATCGATGGTAAATATGAATCTAAGAGTTGAGGTTGTTCTTGATATTGATTGAGAATATATTGAAATCGATCATAAATACGTTCGATATCGGTCGTATTCGTAGTTGTTTGAATTTGTTCGATTAATTGTTGAACTTGTTCATGTTGTTCGAATTCATTTAAGGAAAAATAAACGGGATCATGATCGTAAAGATCAGTCGTCGAGTCCGCAGTCATTTCGAACAAAAAAAAGACAGAATCTTTTCGATTTATTCGTTCGTTTTTTTTTGCTTTCTAAACATAATATTAAATCAATTTCTTATTCCAAAAACAAAGAACAAAAAAATATTTATAATATTATTTATTTGTATAGATGATTATATTCAGACCGTACACAATTCAATGACAAAACAACACCAACAAGAAAAAAAGAGAGAGAGAAACAATTATTATTTATCTTTCTTTCTATTACAAATCGTTCATATTGCTCAGAAAAACTGAAAACAATAATCATTCAAGTACGATCAGTAATAGAAAGAACAAAAACCCACGCATTCTCATAATAGATGTCAATTGATTGATTTTAAATGCAGTGCATCTGAACACCAGTTAGTTGTGCGAAAGAGAAAGAAAAAAAAATGAATTGAAGTCGAATAGATGTTGATTAATTACATAATTCAGTTTCATGAAATGATCGTTTAGGATTAATTTTCGATTTACGCATGTTAAGTAAATCGCCAACTTCTTCTGCATGTTTAAGTACCTTTAGAGAAAACAGGAGAAATGATCAACAGAATTGAAATTATTGCGAAGTTTACTTCATCGAGTATTTCTTTTGTATGCGACGCTGAAAGACAGAAACGAACACGACCAAGAATTAACGGCGTTGCCGGAAAGCCGACAGTTACAACAGCAACACCACGTTTCAACATTTCGCGATTGAATGCTCTAGAAAAAAACAAATTAGCAATTGAAATACCGGTCAATTCGTCCTACGCTATTTTCGATGGACTATATAGCAATGCTGGTACAACAGGTGAATGCGGATGACCGTAAACAATAAAACCCATTTTAGTCAATCGATGTCGAAAGTATCGAGTATTCCAAGCTAATTGATTGATTTTTTGTCGACCTAAAAACGAATCTTTTGATTCGAAAAGTTTTCTCTTTCAACGAACCTTCGTGTTCTTCGTTTTCATCGATTAATAAATTCAATACGGATATAATCTGTTCAGCAACAGGTGGACTCATCGATGTCGCATAAGCTGCTGCATGCGAAGTAATACGTATATGATCAACAAGCTCCTTTTTGCCGGCTATGTAACCACCAGCTGCAGCAAAACTTTTCGTAAATGTGCCCATTAGTATGTCGACATCATTGACATCGCATTTCCAATAATCAACAACTCCACGACCTCGTGAACCCATAGCACCAATGGAATGAGCTTCATCCAAATAGAGATAAGCTTTGTATTTCTTTTTAAGCTCGATTAGTTCAGGTAGTTTGCATAATGAACCTTCCATACTAGAAGAAAATCAAAGTAAAAATCAACGTATATTTTATCAGCAAGCATACCTATAGATGCCTTCGACAATAATTAAGATTTTTCTCCATGGTCGATGTGTTCGTGGTTGACCAGACACAATCGATTCTCGTAAGAGTTTTTCTAAATGTTTCATATCTGCAAAGAAAGAAAATATGATGATCAATTAAACTTTCAAATCGTTTCCTGACAAACCATTGTGTTTGTAAACTTTGATTGTAGCACCAGATAAACGAGAGCCAAGCACAAGAGATGTATGATTCAATTCATCACTCAAAATCAGACAGCCCTACAAACAAAACAAAGATTCATATTATTTTCTTTTTCCCAAATAAAAAAAACTGTGGTATCATTTATTTATAGATTAGTAAATAGACCTACTTTGCTAACTAGTGATGGTATATTGAGTGCATTTGTTGCAAATCCCATACCGAATGCAATAGCATCTTCAGTACCAAGATATTCAGCAAGTAAAGTTTCAAGCTTACGGTGTTGTGTTAATGTGCCTGAGACAAGTTAGTGAATTAGACATATGTGAAAACATTTTTTTTTTAAACAAAAGTTAGTTTAACAAACAACAAAGAAACTCCACCGAATGTGATCAAACCAATAAAATTAAACTTACCGAATTCTTGAACGGCACTTGCAGTTGCAACACCAGTGGTTTTTATTGAATTAATGACATTTTCTGTAACATGTCCACTATTATTTGCAAAACCGAGATAATTGTATGAACCGAGATTGATTGTCTTGATTTTACCACCAGTAAATCTAAATATACGAATTAGTTTTCATTGAAATTGTTTTGTTCTTGTGTTTTAGTACTTGAATGACCAATTATAATCTTCAGTGACACGTTCGATTAAATCAAGTTTTCCACCTGGTACACTTCCAATTGGTCGATTGAAACAATCAGCAATACGTTGATAAACATTTCGAGTATAGAAACTTTCGTAACTTTGATACAATGGTACAAAACCCTTCAGAAAAAAAACAATATTTAAATAGATTTATGTGTTTGTGTTTTTTTTGAATTCATACCGGCGGATTATTGTCAGCTGAACCTTTTCGATTTTCTATTCGAGCATTTCGAAGTAAATCTCGTAGCCAACCGAAGATATTCAACATAATATAATTCAAATAAGTCCAAAATGCTTCGGAAAAAGGTGTTTCTTCATAGACTTCTTCTAATGATGGATGTTCAGCAACTGGCTTAACATTTTTAATATCTTCATAGATGCTAGTTTCTTCATTCGTATTCATTTGTATCATTCTATTCGAGATGTATCGTCGTTTAAAATTTCAAACTAAAAATACGAGAATGTAAAAATGCGTAAAAGATTTAAATGCGAATAGAAAGAAAAAGTATGAAGTAAATAAGTCAAAAATAAATAGAAGATATGATTTTTCCTTCTTCTTTATCTCTTCGAGTTTCTTATCAACCTTTGCACTATTCTTTAGTTCTTAACAAATTTCGACTTCTGTTGATCTATTTCTAGAAGTGAAAGAGAGAAAAAGAACAAAAAAAAAAGAGTTTCTCTCAATTCAATGATAAGAATAAATGTTCTCGAAATACATCAGTCTCCAAGAGAAAAAGAAGAAAAACAAAAATGATTACTACTGCATATTTATTCTTCTCTTAAGACCGATGATTAATCAAGACATGAATCACATGAGAATCTAAGTACGATGAATGATTGAAAAAGAAAACAAAAACCAAAAGTATCATTATCATCATTTGCTGATCGCAACTCATTGTGTGTCCACACAACAGACGTAGTAGCAATGACGACACAATAAACACAAAGCCAATCATTGACAAGCAAATTTTATTCGATGTCATGTGTCGACATCTAATTGTTTATTATCATAAAAATAGATTCCACTTCAACTATTCACTGAGAATTTTATATATAATATATAAGATTGAGTTTCTTCGAGTCATAAATCTGTAAAACTAATATTGTTCTTTTATTTTTATTATCCTATTGTGTCAAGGTTATTAGCCCAGCTTGATTTACACGGAAAACAAATAGAATCTATTTTTTCCTTTCACATAGGAATATTAAATTATACTCTAATAGTAACCTTGGAAACAAGCAGTGGCATGAAATAACTAGATGATAAAATGTCAATTACATTTATAGGGCATAACAAAGAACAAATTCAAATTTGTATATCAATAAGTATAATTTTCCCTTTTCAAGATAGTAAATGAGTATAAGCGTTTCAAATAGTCACACGCAATTATTATGCAATGTGTATCCCGTACTGAAAGTGCGACGACGAACACAGCAGGCTCGATGTTGTTTTTGATTGAAGTGAAGAAGAACAAATGTTCTGTAAAGTACTTTTTTTCTTTTTTTTGAATGCAAGGACGTTTTTTTTGTTTATATTCTTTTTGTAATTCAACATAAATCGGTAGCTTTTTCTTTTTCTTCAGTAAGCATATTCAAATATTTTTTGGGCTCATAGAAATCAGCACGTTTCATATTACAAACTAAACTGCAGAATCAGATTTTTCTGTCATTCAACAGATCGAATTTCGTATTTCTTGTTTTGCGATGAGTTTAAGCCTTGAATTCGCACGAAATATTAAATTTTGAAATGATTCACATAAACATTCTAATTAGATTTGTTGTTTTTTCTTTTTTCGAGTATCATTTATAAAATGACGTCAATCATGATCAAATTAATTTTTGATAGTTCTGGCACACGTCTGAGGTGATCATATTCAAAACATGTCCTTTTTGACATTGACATGAGTTGAACTTCTTAGAAAAAAGAGACAAACATTATAAAAGATGTTCCTATTTCCGTAGTAATAAAAATTTAAAACTCTTTTTCTTCTTGAATTAGAATATAAAAATATCTGTTTTCTTTCTTCTAATAATACCAAAGTAAGTGTGCAATGAAAAAAAAGGATAATAAGGGCATTTTTTTATCTCATGTCAAGCATGAATCTATCGCATCATGAAATAGAAGAAAAAAAGTATAAGCTTGTGATTGAAGAGCAGATATCGTAAGTAGTTGGATCATAAAATTATAATTGTTGCTTCGTTACTTGCTTACTTTCTTTCTCTCTCTCCTTTTTTTTCTTCTTCATCGGCCGTGTTCTTCGTCTTCCTATTATTTATTCTTCCTTTACCCTTCTTTCCTTTTACTTCTTCGCACTAGATTTCTTTTTTCTTCGTTTTTTTTTATTCATATACGTGTATTACCAACCCACGATAGACATATGCTTATATTCGGTTGTATATAGTGTCGAAATAAAGGTATTCGATATGCGACGCGGTCACGTTTCGCTACACTCGCTTTTTCGCCTCTCTCTCACTCGCTATTTCTACGTTTAGAAAGTGAATATGAAGTCAATTGGAACAGCCAATCGAGAGCTATATATGTATGGTACCATACTTCATCAATATAGAACTGAATCAAAGAAACTATACGATCTCTTCGATCGTGTTGATTAGGCGTTGAATCAGAGAAGAGATGCACTAGGGTCGTAACTATGTTATTGTTAGTTGGCGAGATTGATTTTGGTTGCTACTCTTGACAAATGCATTCGCCGTTGTTCTTCAAGTAGTGTGACGCATTCATCCTTTCTTTCTTTCTTTTTCTTTCTTCTCGTTCTGTTTTAATTCTTGAAAAAAAAGTCCAAGTACAATATTACATAGGCATCGTGCAAATAATTGCGTGCTATGGTGCCGCACGTTAACTTTGAAAGAAAATGTTGATAGAAACAAGTTAGTCATGATGCGAAGGCGGCCAGAATAAATACGAACATTCACGATTCTTTTTTTTCTACTTATTTATAAAAAAAAAGACGAGGCGATCGATGTTATTAAAATTCGAACTTTTATTTCAGATGTCACCAAATACGAACAAAAACGACAAATCGAGTATCGAAATGAATAAATCAAATCAAAAACAAACTCCGTCTACAATCAAATACTCGAGTCACGAAGAATTCGAAGAAACACCAACATGGGCCGCCGTTATTACCGTTCTTGGTTACGCGATACTCAGCGCATTAGGTTGGTTACGTGATTTTCTTCGTAATATCGGCATCGAAGAAAAGAAGACTGCCCATGATCCTAATCCAAAAGTATGTCGATGTCGATTTTTGCACAAAACATTTGTTTCTATTTTTGTTTCGACCAGGATTTCGTTCCACTTTATGAAGGATATGAATGTTTTTATACTCGAAATTTATATACACGTATTCGTGATGTTTTTAATCAGCCAATAGCGAGTGTTGCAGGCGCACAAGTTAACGTTATGGAACGTCTTTCCGATGATTTTAATTGGACATTTAAGTATGTGAAATTTAAATGAGAGAGAATGAAAATATAAAATATTCTTGTCAATAGATTTAGCGGCAAGAAACTTCCATCGATCAACTTAGGCTCGTACAATTATTTGGGCTTTGCCGAGAATAAAGGTCCGTGTTCTGATCAAGCGATAAAATCTATTGAAAATTATGGCGTAACAACATGTAGTACACGTCATGAACTAGGCAATCAACGATATATGAGTGAACTCGAAACGCTCATGGCTGAATATTTAAATGTTGAAGATTGTATTGCATTTGGAATGGGTTTTGCAACAAATGCGTTGAACATTCCAACGTTAGTCGGCAAAGGCGATTTAATTCTTAGTGATAAACTTAATCATACATCGTTGATTCTTGGTGCTCGATTATCGGGAGCAACAATTCGAACATTTCAGCATAATGGTAAATAATTGTTTGCTCGAAATAGAAAGATAATTCATCGACGATAATTGTAGATATGGGAGATTTAGAAAAAGCTTTACGTCATGCGATTATTCATGGTCAAGATCGAACTTGTCGTCCATGGAAAAAGATTTTGATTATTGTCGAAGGAGTCTATAGGTATTTCTTCTTTTGTTGTTGTTGTTGTTGTTGGAATTTGTCATGTTTTTGTTTCGTTCAGTATGGAAGGTTCATTATGTAAATTACCGGAAATAATTGCATTGAAGAAAAAGTACAAAGCTTATTTATATGTTGATGAAGCCCATTCAATTGGTGCTATTGGTTCACGAGGTCGTGGAGTTGTTAATTATTGGGAAGTCGATCCGAACGATATCGATATTCATATGGGAACATTTACTAAAAGTTTCGGATCAGCCGGTGGTTACATAGCTGGCAAGAAGGTATTTCAATTTCGAATTTATTTGATTGAATTCTTATTTGTGTGTAAAGGCATTGATCGATCATATTCGTATTTATTCTCATTCTGGATGTTACTCATCGAGTATGTCAGCGCCTGTTGTTTATCAAATCATATCTGCATTGAGTATAATCATGGGCCGTGATGGAACAAACAATGGTAAAACATCAGTGGATTGCAAATATTGATTTCGAATGTCATTTATTCTTCCATAGGTCAAAAACGTATTCAACAATTAGCTTGTAATGTTCGTTATTTTCGTCGACAACTTGTTGACATGGGTTTTATCGTTTACGGTAATGACAATTCACCGGTTGTGCCTGTTATGATATTTATGCCGGCGAAAATAGCGTAAGTGCTATTCGAGAATTGAATATCATTGATTGCTTTTGTTTGTTTTTCTAGTGCGGTTAATCGAGAAATGTTAAAACGTGGTTGTGCAGTTGTAACTGTTGGCTTTCCAGCAACGTTGTTGACTGAATCACGTGTGCGTTTCTGTTTATCTGCTGGTCACACAAAAGAAATGCTTGATCGTGTAAAAGTTTTAGTTTTGATTGAAATTGAAATTCATTTTGTCTTTTCTTAGGCTTTGAAAGCCATGGATGAAGTCGGTCATCTCGTTTCTCTTCGTTATTCAAAATTAAATCGCCACCGTCGTTGGGATGAACTTAATCACGCTGAATACGATAAAGAATATTCAAGTTTAGAATTATAAAATCAAAATATATCGTCAATCTCATTGTTTTCCTACTCAGCTGATTGTTAGATGATTTTATCTTTTCAAGATAAATGATATCAGCTCAATACAAACTATCTCTTTTTCTTTTTGTCTTCATGGTTTTTTTTTACTCTCTGTCCGATATTTAAACAATCTTTTTGACGTTTTCATTTTCCACTTTGACAATATATATATATCTGTGATAATCATATATTATATTGTTCACTAAAAAATCATTATCAAACAATTTTCTCAATAAATCATAATAAAATCAACAAAAAATGTCATAGTTTTGCAATCCGTCTTTTGTTTTTATTCTAAGAAAAAGAAAAATCTTAACAGCTATAGAAAATTTTTACGATCGTAGATGAAGTAATTCCATTTGACATTGATCATCTTTAATTGATGGTGGTGCATCATCGTCAAAATATTCGTCGTCATCACCATCACGTATTTGTTTCGTTCGTATTGACGTTCTCAAAGCAAGCATATTCGAATTCCTTTCATTTGGTTTCGAATATCGACAACAAAATCGCCATCGTGGAACAACATCAGCGAGATCTCGACAGAAACTTTGATTTAATATTGCATATAAATACGGATTTAAACATGAATTAAAATAGGCTAATGCATGTGTAAATGCTCGAAGTCCATAGAGAACTCTTGGATGTGAACGAATGAGTGAATCGAGTAATTTTGGATTCGAACATTTGAGTAATTCAAGAATATGTATAGGTAACCAACAAATTGCAAAGGCTAGTGTAACAGCAATAACCTTTCGAAAATACAAAATAGTCGAATGAAATTGTTCGAAAATTTATTTCACAAATTAGAAATAAAACAAGTCGATCATTTTCCAACTAGATGATTCCAACGAGGCATATTTATTTTAATGGATTTTCTTTTTTTTTCTTTTGTAATTTCCTTTTCTTTTTAATGTCGGTACTTCAGTATTTTCACATAGATTTTCAAGGACATCGAGTCGACCCTAGCTCAAGAATCTTATTAATATTTCGGATAAATGTGATATGTGGAGCTCAATACTTTTCCGGTATTTCCTTGACCTTTTATTTGACTTCCTAATTCTTAAATCTTCAACTGAGGGATGTTTCCGAAACGCCTTCTAATCATAAATGTTTTACAGAGTATTAGCCGATGCATGATGGCTCATATTATTACTAAAACAAAAGAAAAGTTTCACTTACCACTCGCGTCACTCTTCGTTGTTTTTTCTGTACTGTCTTATGAAAATGCGCCTGAAATACATGTCAAATGAAAATAAAAAATCTATTGATTTAATTCGAAAAATTACCTTATCCATATAATCGGCCATTTGTTGACCTGTCCGAGTAACATACAATGCTAAGTTTGTATAACAGACAATGATAATTATTAAAGGAATAGCGTAATAAGAACAAAATGGAAACAGACAGACAATTATATTTCCATGTTCATTCATACCACAGACGGTATAATCGGGTGTTACGATACGAGATATAAGATGATAGGGAATGATTAGAATCAAGGAACCTGAATTTAAAAAAAAAACAGAAAAATATAAGAAGGAAAATTTGGAACTTTGACGTTATATTTTACCGGCCCATGTGAGAATGCAAATTAAGAAAGTATTACGTGATGTTCGCCATCTCAATTGAGATTTCGGTCGAACAATGTACAAATATCGATCGACGCTCATTACTGCTATGATATTACAAGTTGCTTGTAGAAAACCCTTGAAAATAAAAACAAAAACAAAAACAATAAAATTCAAAATTTTATCATCGATTTTGATCGATTCTTACATAAGCTAAGTATGTATAGATTCGACAAACAGTGATACTAAATGGATAATCATTAGTCACACCTAAATATGTCGTATATGGAATCGATAATGTTAAAAATAAGAGATCAGCTATTGCTAAATTTATAATATAACAATTGGTGATATTCTGGTAGTTTTTCTTTCGAATAGCAACATAAATAACCATCGAATTACCTACAAATACAAAACAAAATTCAACAAATATTATCAAGTATATTTCATTCATAATAATTCAAATACCAAAAACACCAAAAACAAATATTAAACAATAGAATATTGGCAAAATTCGGCTTGCTATTATTGCCAGTGAATCCATTTGATAAAGTGATATATTGGATACATTCGATATATTTGTTCTATTGGTAAAATCCATTGATTGAATTCGTTAATCTATTTTCAATTGGCAAATTTTAATAGTTCATCTACAAAGAAAGAATTCCATTCGCTAGAGTTACTCTTTGAAATTGATAATAAAAACTAATGAATAGTATGCTTCTACGATATTAATAAGTTAGAGTATAGATGAAATGTGCTTTCAACGGTGAGCTCTATCAATAGTAGAATGAGGTTTTTGTCATAAAAATTTTCTTTTCAGGGTCTGAAAGGAACTGTGATCAGAAGATAAGATAAATTTGGTTTTCTCAGCAAACTACTTGAGTCAATATACGCAGATTTTACTCGATTACGGTAACATTTTATTATCAGGTAAAAAAGTATGTCAAAAGAGGAAAATAAGAATGTCTCCTTTTTCTTTCTTCTCCCCCTCTTTCTATCTCTCTTATTCAAAAATAATATTCCGTAGAGAAAAAAAACAAAACCCAAGGTAAATCAATAGAAATATAAGAAAATATTAAATTAATAAAAATGTTCTCGAAAGGTAATAAAATAGTATTAAAATCGTACTAAGATTCTATTTCCTGCTTCGAAAAAAAGATACTTATTACCACGTTTAATAATATAGACGAAATAGAACCCGAAATAAGAAAGAGAAAAACAGAACCAAATAGTTCCTATTATCGTCCGGTTCTTTCTTGAGCAGTACTTCAATGCTTTATTGACATTATAGCAATGTGGGTAACTGATTTTTGTACTTGTCGAAAGCTGAAGTGTATCTTAATAATCAACTTCTATTATCTTCTTTCGGGGAACGATCATTATAAAAAGAAACCATCAATTTAAAAGCTAGATTTTTATTCTATTAATGCGCTTCTGTATAGAAAGTTATTCTCAAATTTGACAATTCATTATCGAGAACTAAACCATCTAAATATGCGTGAAGATTATTAATATTTTACAATAAAAGAACACATTTATTTATAATTGTTACCACTATTTAATTGAAATTACGATGAATTAAGTATTTACACTATATTCCAATGATAATAGATTCATACTGTGTTCATTCATAATGTCTTTCTTGTCTTGGATAAGTAAAAAAAATGTTCTCATCTATCGCATCTACACACATTGTTACTTATTTATTAGCGCATAAATTATGCTGACTAGTCGTTTAACAGATGTTTCTATTTTTCATTCTCAAAGAATGTTCTTTGTCATCACAGTACACATTTAATGCGTTTGTCCATGACCTTAATTATTATTGTCAATATTTTCTGACAAATATTGCCAAAACAACGATTAAGTCTGTTTACTGTTGCCGAACATATTTAGAACGTTAACTAACCGTTAATGATTCGAACTAGGTGCCTTGATGTTAAATCGTATTCATATGCGCTCTTCTTTTCGCTTACTTTAGAATGAAGAAGTAATTTTTCTATCAAATTATAAACGAAAAAAACAACAACAAAAAGAAAAGATTTTATTTTTAGGTCAAGAAGATAGGTTACTAAGAAAATCTCACTGAATTTTACTTCATTTCCTAATAGCATACTTCAAATAATTATGTTGATCTTAAGCTAAAAAAAAACCTCTGTTTTGTTGAGAATGACAGATTTCATGATACTCATAGATATATCTTTCCAGAGATAAAACAGAAATACCGTCAGCAATGACATATTTACGCACAGACAGCTTTCACTGGCATAAAATCAAGTACAGAGCAAAGTTCTAATCTTTCTTCTGTTGACGTAAATTGATAATTATTATTGATACTTGTCACTCTACTAACCCTCTCAGTTAAATACTCGTGTGAATCAGACGACAACAACAACAAAAAGAAACGATATCGAGAAAAATAATTCTAACGAATTCAATAGATATACTCGTCTGAATGCTGTCGAATTAACATATTGAAATATATATCTAAAAGATAAGCAGGTATTTACTTTCTATAAATGGAATTTAGCCAATATTTAACCATTTACTCACAAACTGTATATATACAAAAGAAAGTTAACAATTTTATTAACTCAAAAAAAAAATGTAATTATTTTTTAATATTTATATTTGTATACTACTTGAGATAAGTGGCAAAGAAAAATAAATCGATATTTGCTAGAACTAACTTGCGTTTTTGTTCATAATTAGTGAAAGAAAAAAAAATAGAATAAATTGAAAGAATTCGCTCGAGAGAATTATTCTTTGTCTTATCTTTTTTGAAAGCAACTATCGAAAATTGTGCCAATACTTATAGTGAACACGAGAGCCGAAGCAAATAATAACACATGCGGAGTTACTCCGAGTAGATTATTTTAAAGACGTAATAGAAGTTTCTTTATTTAAAAGAAAGATAAAAATCTTCACGCTGATAATTTAAAGATCAAAACCATACGACAACTCAAGGATATTCTCCTTTATAATTAATTTATACTGAATAACCGCTGAAAATTTTTTAGATCATTCTTATGAATAAACCTATCGGCACTAAAAAAGCTTTTACTTAAGTACTAGTCTTCATTTGATCTGTCTAACTGTCTTTTGAAAATAAGAAAATTTTATGTTAACTTGTATTCTGTCTTATTAAATTACTGTCATTAAGTGCACGACAATGTATAGGCATGACAAATCCCAAAAGATAAGATCTTTTTTTTTGTATCTCTCAATTGTTTTTATTGTTTTGTATTTTTTATTTATAGATGGTTAACAATAATTCCCGTTCTGTTGCCTTATTGTATAGCCAAAAAAAAACAAAGAAAAGAAATTGCACTAAGAATGAGTCCTGTCAAAGGAATTTATATCTATCTCTATATATTAAAGGAGTTTTTTTTCTTGTCTCACGCTCTCTATTTCGATATATTAACAATCAGATGAAAAGAAAAATAGAAGAGAAAATTAATAAAAATATGATTACGTTTTTGTATCAAGAAAATGTAGAAAAAAAATAGCTATTTTCTTTTAAAATGATACTCAAATAATTAATCAACTATGCTCAGTTAGCGAATGTGATGACTGAATGAATTATATATGGATATATTTGAAATTATTGTGACATTTATGATTTCGCAGAAGGTTTCCAGATGATTAGATAATTGAAGGAATTGTTTACTGAAGAAAAGAATTTGACGGCAATGTTTTAAACTATTTTAGGTATTTTTTTTTCTAAACCGATGGTATTGATGTTATTTTAAAAGATAATTGACAACAGGATGTCTGTTTCTTATCAAAAAAAGAACAAAGACTGTCAATTAGTTATGTTCAAGAACATTTCAAAAATTTTCAGAACAACTATAATTGTAAATCTGATCGACGAAGATGACATAATGTTAATATCTTACTATTTCAATTTCATTCACTAAATGAAAGTCGTTAGTATAAACTATCGGCTATGTGCCGAAGCAGTAGTTCTCACTTTGATACAATTCAAAAGTATATTTGCTTGTTTCTTCACTTTTCTCAAGTTAATTAGTATAATGTATAGTTATCAAGTTGAGTAATTTATTAAATAATTTTCATTTCTATAATAGGTACCAACAGTTTCTAGGTATACTTTGTTACGATTCTCATGGTAAGTATCTCGGAAAAAAAAATAATCACATACATTTTACTTACAAAATAAAGTAATTGTATCGATGATGAACAACAGCGAAGCAAATGAATTTAATTTATTCGTTCGTTCGTTCGTTCGTTGACAATGTTATGAAGAGATGTAGTTATTATTTTTTTTTCGAAATTTGATATCTAAAATAAAAACTCATATTTAAAAGATATAAGAAGAGAAACGAGTTTGCTTGTGACTAGAAAACATCTGTCAGAATAATATTAATAAAGAATGAGAGCAAGCCTACTTTGAAATCGTATGAAAAAAAAATGTTAGCGTAGTTTATTAGTCTCATACGCTTGTTTTCTCTTCTGTGTAGCAACGAGAAATTCGTGATAAAAATGACAGTAGATTATTTATCCTAGAATAAGAATATACGATTCGAAATAATAATAAAAACTTAATAAATCTTTATTGATTATATTTTCTTCTGCTTTGAACTAAGAAGGAAAAAAACCAACAGAATCTTATTTACTCAGTTTGATGTGCGGATCAATGATAATAATAATAAAACAATGTTGAAAAGAAAAAATGAGTAATTTTTCTGTGTTAAAGTGACATTATTTTGATAATGAAAAAGAACAAAAAACAAATCAGTATGATTTATTGTTATGATAATATTGATTATAAAAAAAAAAGAGGAAAAAGATAATGTAGTCAAAGATTCTTTGGTCCTCGTTGAATTCGTACAGGTATTGTCGCTTCGTTGAAAGATACTTTGTGATCACGCGTGTCATTATTTGAATCGAAGGATACATCTAATGATGATCGACGTGCTTTTGCTGCTGGAACTTGTCGTGGTGCAGCTTGATAGATAACTAAATCTGAACTTTGTGCACTTCTAATCGTCGAATGATTTAATGCGAGACATCGAGCGATTAATCCACCTACTACGACGACACCGATAAAAACTAACGCAACAATCGATTCAGGTGGTACATGTTCGTATTTTTTAGGTAAATCGTCGGGCATATTGATGTTCAATTAAATTCTATTATCTATCGTGATTCTTTGTTTCTAACTTCATAAATATAGATGCTCTTTTCCTTTCAAACGTATGTTATAGGTAAATTTTAGGCTGCCTCATCAAATAAAGAACATAAAGAGAAAAAACAGTCAACCGGATATGCATGCTAACATTATCTGACACGTAGATAAGAATAGTCAACAAAATCTTTTTTTTTTAAAACTATCAACGATTAAAATTCAAAATCATGAAACGAGTATTCTCATGCTCAAAGATTAGTTTGACATACGTACTTGTTTTCTGGATAATGATGAATGAATTTGATTGAAAATAGAAAAAGAATATCGCGTGTAAATTTATGTTCATTCATATTAATAATAAACGCTGATTGATCGTACACACAAAAATATTCGACTATCTTGTCTTGCAAATAAAACTCAACGAACGTGACATTTTCTAAAGTGAATTTATATCTATTAATCAAAAACACTGAATAATATTCGATGTGAAAAAAAAACAGAATAAGATGACGTATTTACTAAATGTAAAATGTTCCTTTATCCGTGGTTCTATTATTATCTATCGAAAGAAACCTTATAAAATGTCAATAAATTTTGTTTTTCGATTATGGAAAAGTAAGTCATGATATGTTCTCTATTGAATATGTTTAATGACTCATAAAACATATTAATCATTAGAAAATAGCGAAAAGAGGAAAGCGTTTTGCATTTATTAAGTTCAAAAGAGAAACTCTTCCGAAAGGTTTTTAGCTAACCTATGTATGATTCCTATTTTTATGATTCTCACGCAAGACATGTTAACCCAACCACAGAAAATGAGTCCGATGCAATGTTTTCCATGAATATGAGTAGTTCTTTCGCAGATTCTTTATGATTAATACAATGTACCCGACAAAATCATTAAATTTTAAATTCGACTTATTTCTCAACTATTTATTTGTACTCAAATAAAGTTCGAGATAATAAATTTTGTTTTGATTGTCAAAAAATCACAATATGTCGCGTAAAAATTTAATGATTGTCTAGATTTTTTAGTAATGACTTCATATTTAATATTAAAATATAGTTCATTTCTATCGCAAGTACTCATTTATGTCATAGATATAGAATGTAAAGAAGGACGCCGTATATTTTTAATTAATTATTGTTCATCAGATGGTGCAACACCTAAACAATTGTCAGATACAGAAAAATAACAATCATAATCATTGGATGAATGATCTTCATTGAATAAGTAAACAAAAGCTCCATTTTCTGATGGCATCCATGGTGATGCATAATGTTCATTAGAAAAACATTCACATGGATTGATAAATGCAAAATATTTTGCACCTTTTTCAAGAAGTATCGGCAAAGTAACAGGCTAGATAATCAAGAAAAATTTTTGAACATATTTAATTCTAAGAAGAAAGAACAACGACATACTTGAAATCGTCGTTGATTCCATAATTGTTCAGTAAATTCTCTTCTCCAAGGATATGGACCTTCGAATGTCAAACCATTGATATCCGATAGAACAAATGAATTAACACGAAGAAGTTCAAGAGTAGTTCGACTTTCATCCGAACGAAAATATGCAAAACCACCTAATTTAAGTAAATTACTTTCGAATTGATCATCAACATTGATATTATTATTTTTATTGATAGCACATGGTGGATACAGCCAACAAAAATCTGTTGCATTCTCAGGAATGTTGGCAAGTGTACGTGCAAAACCTGCTAATGTTATCTGTGCGATAGGCGCAAATACACCAACAACTTGTTCATTTTCGTTTAATCTTCTCTGGCCAATTTGAATAATTCGATATTCATATTGATCAGGAAATAGAACTAATGAAAGATTCACTGCATGTACTTCTACTCGAATAAAGAAAAAACGATGTCAACTTTTTCAAAAAATAAAATTTTCTTTGATTGACATACCAAAAGGTCCGAGTGAATCGATTGGTTGCATTTGTAATGGATTGTTAAGGTCATTTATATTGTCAGTTGTATAGACCCATTGATTATTTCTATAGAAAATGACGCTATTTTCAGGAATTCCATGTTCTTGAATTTGTTGAACGATTGAAATCGGTACATTGTGAAAAACACTCATTTATTTTTCTTTATTGTCAGTTTTTTTTATTCTATCTTAATAAAGAACAACAACAACAACAACAAATAAACCTGCAATACTTTGTTTTAAATAGAGGGGAAAAAAACCATTACAAGGTCATACGTGAAATGTTTTTTTTATTTTTTATGCGAACGAGAAGAAAAAAATAACAGTAAAACATGTTGAAGCAAAAATTATTTTTATTATACGTAATCATAAAAAAACGTCCCCAAAGTTCACGAAATTTATCATCAACATTTGAATTTGGTGACGTACTTTTGAGATGAGTTCGAAGATTAGCTAATGTTTGAGTTTGATTTCGTTTTTGAGTCAATGAAAATGGCATAACATGTTTGTCAACTTGTCGATCAAGTGGCTTATCAGATATATAAAAATATCGATCGTATTCGTGTGGTTGACCGGGCGAATTGTACAAATAAACAAAGGCACCATTCGCTGATGGCGTCCAACTAGGACGATCAGCATGTGAACTCATTAATGATTCATTTGGATTAATAAAACAATAATATTTAATACCTAATTCCAGTAGGAATAAAATGGTGACACTCTTAAGAATAGAAAAAGAAAAACGTGTCGAACGAAATAATCGTTTGATTAAATTAAATTTACTTGAAATCGATCTTGCTTTGCCAAATGATGAGTATAGTCAATTCGCGATGAATATGCTCCTTGACGATTAAGACCAGTTGTTGCTTGA
>Ga0209930_1001397_pt1 | contig 38483 bp, 40 predicted proteins | sample ThiBiot_500_biof_2_FD_183948 | JGI IMG/M metagenome (GOLD analysis project Ga0209930, IMG submission 183948) | Wastewater bioreactor microbial communities from Cape Town, South Africa - Thiocy_cont_500_biof (SPAdes) | ecosystem: Engineered > Bioreactor > Thiocyanate-remediating >... | reverse complement strand
AGGTGACCTGTTGCCGATCAACTTCTCCAAAGCCTCTGCCGCCGCCTAACAGAGCCGGAATAATCACTACAGATCCGAGGGCGGTTCACCGGTCAGGCCGTCAATGCGCATGGAAAATCGCGCTTACCGTCAATCGCCGAGCAATTCGAACTTACTGCTGCCTGAACCCCCGTGCATCGCTCTCCATCCGTGACCTCGATACCGATTTGCGACAGAGCCGCGCTGACCTAACAAACTGCAACTTGGTTTTCCGATACCTCCAGGGACTTATGAACCCTGGTGGCTCCGGGCCGATGACCGATGTGCCCTTTGGCGACATGCCGAATTAAGGAACGGTCTCGTCACCCCGAGCCCTGCCCGCCGTAGGCGGGACATTGGCACGGCTGAAATCGATGCCGATCGAATGTGAGGTGAATGAGGCTCGGCCAAATCGAACCACGTCTCGTAGTTGGGCCGGGAACCTGGAGCTGAAACCGTTGAGCATGTCGATATGATCTAATCCACTTGGCACCGATGTGCCCGTGTGAGGGCATCGCGCGGTATCAATTCTCGTCGAAAAGATAGCCAGGATGGAGTTTCACGCGTTGGGCGACCGTGATCGAGCGGTATGTCTTGATGATCGGGCTTTTGCGCATGAACTCGCGGGTCACTTCCCTGAATTCGTCCATGTCGGCCACATTGAGGCAGGCCAATATATCCGTATCGCCGGTAATGACATCACAACAGGACACGTACGGCGAGCTCCGCAACATCGTGAGTAGCTCATTGAACGTATTCAATTGATGCGATGATAGCGAGATTTCGATCCAGATAGCCAGTTTGCGCTCTGCATAGGTCTGGTTGACGATCGAGATGTCGCCCAGGATCACGCCATTGTCGCGCAACCGGTGAATTCGGCGGTGACAGGCAGGTTGGGAGATACCAACCTTATCCGCCAGCTGTTGAAAGGTGAGCATGCTGGACTGCTGCAGCAGGTTGAGCAGTTTGCGGTCAATGCGATCGAGGCTCACCTTCGAAGAAGACATCGGTTACTCCAAATCCTGACCGTCCGCACAACCTGAAGGATGTCACGCCGATGTGCGCCATCCCTCTTTTGAGCGGGTCATTTCAACGAAACTGCCTCACTTTTTAAGGCTCATGCTCTAGGGGAATTGGTGAATATGTACAAGGCACCGGGGATTTCGCCGATAAGAGTTTTATGCGTGAGGAGGCGAATATGGTTATAAATTTCTCGATCCGGACCGAAAGAACGAAAAAACCATAAAGCGGGAGAGTGCCATAGTGTCTGAAACATGACAGTGCCTTCCAGCACGGATGGCTCGCTCTTAACGCCGGTGACCCTTTCGCATGCCTCACTATCTTCCGGACACAACCCTTGCTCAGGGTGCCTTTGAAAGCCATGATCCGACGGGCGCAGTCGTTCCCCCAATTCACCTTGCGACAACGTTCCTGCGACCGCCGGAAGGCTATTCGCAAACCGGTTGGAGCTACAGCCGCTACGGCTACCCGGGGCTGGAACAGCCCGAGGCAACATTGAAGGCGCTTGAGAGCGCAGCCGAGTGCCGGCTCTTCAGCTCGGGCATGTCGGCGATGACGGCCGTCATCATGGCGCTCAAGCATGGCTCACACTGTGTTTTTCCTATCGACATGTATCACGGGATGCGCACTTGGCTGAGACAATATGCGGCTCGCCAGGGCATGGAGATCACTCATGTGGACATGACGGATCTCGACCAAGTTCGCGCAGCAGTCATCCCTAGGAAGACGGCAGTTCTTTGGGCCGAGACGCCCTCCAATCCGCATTGGTATATTTACGATATCGCAGCACTCGCCGACATCGCTCACTCGGCCGGGGCGCGGCTCGTTGTCGACAACACGGTTGCAACGCCCGTTCTGGCACAACCGCTGTCGCTTGGCGCCAATATTGTCGTTCACTCCGCCACCAAATATCTGAATGGCCATAGCGATGTTCTGGCGGGAGCCGCCGTGACGGCGAAGGTCGACGACTTCTGGGAGCAGGTCTGCTTCAACCGCGATTATCATGGCGGTGTTCTCGGTCAGTTTCAGGCTGCGTTGCTCATGCGTGGCATGCGCACTCTCCACCTGCGAGTTGGACGCTCTTGTCAATCGGCCGCCACACTCGCCGCAGAATGTCTGCGCCATCCCAAAGTGGAAAAAGTCTATTATCCCGGTTTGCCTTCCCATCCGGGACATGACCTTGCCAAGCAGCAGATGAGGGGGGGCTTCGGCGGCATGGTGTCCATTCTTGTCACAGGAGGCTCAGCGGCGGCCGACCGCGTGACGACCCGTACCCGCATATGGAAGCCGGCCACGTCACTTGGAGGCGTCGAAAGCCTTATCGAGCGGCGTGAGGCAATCGAAACCAATTCGCATGTCGAGCCAAACCTCTTGCGTCTCTCCGTCGGCATCGAAGCGGTGTCTGACCTGATTGATGACCTATGGACTGCGCTTGGCTGATGCACTACCCGCACCAACACAAAAAGAACCAATAACAATCTACCAATGGAGGAGAACGGAATATGACATTGATCGGCTCGCAGTCCCGTAGGGACTTCTTGAGAACAGCAACGGCACTTGGACTGACCGCAGCAACCGGTCCCTATATGATCGGTTCCGCCATTGCGCAGGAAGCGCCGAAGAAGGGAGGCACCCTGAAGATCGGCATGCGCGGCGGCAGCACGACCGACACGCTCAATCCGACTTCCTATTCGAACGCCGTGCCGCTGCTCGTCGGCTACGCCGTCATGAACGGCCTCATCGAAATCGACGAGAAGGGCGTGCCGCAACCGGAACTGTTCGAAAGCTGGGAAATCGGCGATCAGGCAAAGGAATGGATCTTCAATATCCGCAAGGGGATCGTCTTCCATAACGGCAAGGCGATGACCGCAGATGATGTGCTCTATTCGCTCTCCCTTCATACCGGTGCAGACAGCAAATCGGCGGCGGCCGGCGGATTGAAGCACATCAAGGAGATCCAGAAGCTCGACACGCATCAAATCAAGATCATCCTGGCGACATCGGATGTCGACCTGCATTATACGCTTTCCGATTATCATCTTCTGGTCGTCCCTGACGGCTTTAGCGACTGGGCCAGGCCAATTGGCACAGGTGCCTTCTCGGTGGAAAGCTTCGATCCGGGCGTTCGGTGCGTGCTCCGTAACGCCGGAAATTATTGGAAGGCGGGTCGCGGTAACATTGACCGTATCGAAATTACCGTCGTCAACGATGTCGTCCAGCGCATGAACGCACTGGTATCCGGTCAAGTTGACGTCATCAATGACGTCGATAAACGCGCGGTGGACCTGCTTCGCTCTGCACCAGGAATCGAACTCGTTCAGGCCCCGGGCGGCTGGCACACGATCATGGCCATGCAGACGGATGTCGCCCCATTCAACAATGCCGACTTCCGTCTGGCGCTCAAATATGCTTGCGATCGCGACCAGATCCTGAATGCGCTGTTCAACGGCTTCGGACGTGTCGGTAACGACCAGCCGATCCCGGTTTCGGACCCCTTCTACAACACCGATCTTGTGCAGCGGCCCTACGATCTCGACAAGGCGAAATTTCATCTGACGAAGTCCGGAGTGACCGATGCGAAGGTAATCTTGTCGGCCTCCGACGCCGCCTACGTGGGTGCCGTCGATATGAGTGTGCTCTTCCAGGCTTCTGCCGGCAAGGCAGGCATCGATGTGTCGGTCAAAAAGGAGCCACAGGATGGCTTCTGGAGCAATGTCTGGCTCAAGGCGCCGTTCTGCACCTCCTACTGGGCGGGCCGCGCGTCGGCAACCGATATGCTTGCTTCGGCCTATTATTCAGGCGCAAACTGGAACGAGACGCATTGGAAGAGCCAGGCTTTCGATCAGCTTCTCGACGCAGCCAAGGCGGAGGTGGACGAAGCGAAGCGAAAGACCATGATCTGGGATATGCAGGCGATGCTGTCGGATCAGGGCGGCGCCCTTATCCCGGTTTTCTCCGATTGGCTGGACGCGCACCGTTCGCATGTCAAGGGACACACCCCGCATACCCAGTTCGACCTCGCCAATGGCCGGCTGTGCGAGAAGGTGTGGCTCAGCGCCTGATACCGGAAGGCGGGAGGAAGGGCCTAGCGCAAGCATTCGGCCCTCCTCTTCCTGTGCGAAGAGAAACGATAAGGTAAAAGAGGGAAACGTGCTTACACTCGTGATCAAGCGAGCAGCACTTGGATTGATGACCCTATGGGCCGCCTCCGTGCTCATTTTCGCCGGCACACAGATCTTGCCTGGCGATCTCGCACAAGCCGTGCTGCAGAACAATGCCACAGCTGAAAACGTCGCCGCGTTGCGACACGATCTGGGTCTCGATCGGCCCGCTGTGGAGCGCTATGCCGATTGGCTCGGCAAGGCCGTGCGAGGCGATTTCGGAACCTCCCTCATCAACAAGCGTGACGTTTCCAGCGATCTTGCACCGCGCCTCTACAACACGCTCTTCCTAGCGCTTTATGCAGCAGCCATTGCCGTGCCCCTGTCGGTCGCCCTTGGCATTCTGACAGCCGCTTGGCAGGGCAGCATCTTCGACGCCGTTGCCAACGCGGTGACATTGCTGGCGATCTCATTGCCCGAGTATTTCCTCGGCTATCTGCTGATCAAATGGGTGGCGGTGTATTGGGGCCTGTTTCCGGTTCTGGCGAGTGTCACCCCCGAAACATCATTTTCAGGGCGGCTCTATATGGCGTTTCTGCCGATGCTGACGCTGGTTCTGGTCATCGTTGCCCACATGATGCGCATGACCCGGGCTTCGGTCATTGCGGTCATGTCCAGTCCCTATATTGAAATGGCCTTGCTGAAGGGGCTGCCGAAATGGCGCGTCGTGGTCGAGCACGCGCTTCCCAACGCACTGGCGCCGATCATCAACGTGGTCGCACTCAATCTGGCCTATCTGATCGTCGGGGTGGTGGTTATCGAGGTGGTCTTCGTCTATCCGGGCCTCGGCCAATCCATGGTGGATGCCGTCGCCAAGCGCGACGTGCCCGTGGTCCAGGCGTGCGGGCTGATCTTTGCGACCGTCTTCATCACGCTCAACATGGTTGCGGATATTTTGGCACTCGTCAGCAATCCGCGGCTTCGCCATCCGAGGTAAGATATGCGGCTCTTCCGCCAGAAAATGCCGTTCAAGGCGCTAATCGGTCTCCTGATTGTCATCATCAGCATATCGGGAGCGATGTTTGCTCCAATTCTCGCTCCCTACCCGGAGGCCGATGTCCTCGGCAGGGCCTGGGCTGCGCCGAGCGCCGGGCATTGGCTCGGCCTCGACAATCTTGGTCGCGATGTGCTGTCACGTCTACTTTACGGGGCGCGGCTGTCCATCGGGCTGTCGCTGCTCATAACTGCGCTCTCCTTTACAATCGGCGTCTTCACCGGTTTTTCTGCAGCAGTTCTCGGCAAGACGATCGACATGATCCTGTCACGGGCCGTGGATCTTCTGCTGTCAATGCCAGCGCTGATTTTCGCCATGGTCGTGTTGTCCGTTCTTGGCACTGATCTTGCTGTTCTCATCGTCACGATTGCCATTCTCGACGCTACGCGCATTTTTCGCGTCAGCCGCTCACTGGCCATGAACATCGCGACGCTGGATTTCGTCGAGGCGGCACGGCTGCGGGGTGAAGGACTTTGGTGGATCCTGCGTCGGGAAATACTGCCCAATGCCCTGGCTCCGTTGGTGGCGGAATTCGGATTGCGCTTCTGCTTCACGTTCTTGTTCATTTCGGCGTTGAGCTTCCTCGGGTTGGGCATCCAACCACCAAACGCAGACTGGGGAAGCATGGTGAAGGATTATTCGGCCATGATCATGCTGGGCGTCCCTACTGTGTTCTATCCCGCCGGCGCTATTGCCACACTGACAATCGGTATCAACCTGCTGGTCGACTGGCTTGTCTCGACCAGCGCCGCCAAACATTGAGCGCGCCATGATGGATAAACGGACGGAAGACACTCTACTTGAAGTCGAAGGGCTGCGCATCGAAGCCGCATCGCAAACCGATGTCAGATCGGTTCTCGTCGATGACGTCAGCTTCGCGCTGAAGCGTGGCGAGGTGCTCGGCCTGATCGGAGAATCCGGCGCTGGGAAATCCACCATCGGCCTGTCGAGCATGCACTATACGCGGCCCGGCTGCGCGATCACCGCCGGCCGGATCATCTTCAATGGCCGAGATATCCGAGAGATTACGGAGACCGAGGAACGCTCCCTGCGTGGCGTAAAAATCGCTTATGTCGCCCAGAGTGCGGCGGCATCGTTTAATCCTGCGCTGACCATTGGGCGCCAGGTTTGCGAAGTCGTCGTCCGGCACAAGCTCATGAGCAAGGCGGCGGCCAAGGCGCGCGCCGTCGACCTGTTCCGCTCGCTCGACTTGCCCAACCCCGAAACATTCGGTCAGCGCTACCCGCATCAGGTCTCCGGCGGTCAGCTTCAGCGTGCCATGGCAGCCATGGCCATGATCGCCGAACCCGAACTGCTCGTCTTCGATGAACCGACCACTGCGCTTGACGTGACCACTCAGGTCGAGGTTCTGGCTGCGTTTCGTGCCCTTGTTCGTGAACGCGGCACGGCTGCACTCTACATCACCCACGATCTTGCCGTCGTCGCCCAGATAGCAGATCGCATCATGGTACTTCGCCATGGAAAAATGGTGGAAGTCGGCTCAGCTGAGACCATTCTGCACGCGCCGCAGGACGACTACACGAAGCGGCTCGTGGCGGAGCGCAACGCAGCCGTGGCCGAATACTTCGTCGCGACAAGCAAGGGTGACGACACGACGGTTCTGTGCATGGACGGACTTGTTGCCAGCTATCGAGGTCTGCCGCGGGTAATCGACAATGTCAGCATGGAATTGACGCGTGGCGATACGCTTGCCGTTGTCGGGGAATCCGGTTCAGGCAAAAGCACGCTCGCACGCGTTATCGTTGGACTGCTTCCCCGAGAAAGCGGCAAACTCGTCTTTCAAGGAAAGGAGTTGTCGGCAGCACTTGCCCAACGCTCACGCGAGGAATTGCGACGCATCCAGATGATTTACCAGAATCCAGATATAGCGCTAAATCCGAAACAAACGCTTTTGGAGATTATAGGCCGCCCAATCGAATTCTATCTCGGCAAGCCGAAGAAGGAGATTAAGGAACGTGTCCTTGAGCTTCTCCGGCAAATCGAGCTGCCTGAAAGCTTCATCACGCGTCGGCCGCCGGAGCTATCGGGAGGTCAAAAGCAGCGCGTCTGCATCGCTCGCGCTCTGGCAGCACAGCCGGATGCTATCATTTGCGACGAGGTCACGTCGGCGCTCGATCCGCTCGTCGCCGAGGATATCCTCAAACTGTTGCGCCGCCTGCAGGAAAAGTACGGCCTTGCCTATCTGTTCATCACCCACGACCTCGGCACGGTCCGGCGTATCGCCAACAAGGTGGCGATCATGCGCAAGGGGCAAGTCCTCGCCTATGGAGAAACAGCCGACGTCTTCTCGCCACCCTACCATCCGTATACAGGGCTGCTTCTCTCGTCCGTTCCCGAGATGCGCTCCGAATGGCTGGATGAGGTCCTGTACAAGCGGCAGGTTTCGGTTGCCTCTGTTGTTTCGTCGTGAGGACGAATGGCTCTTTTAGCTGGCTGCGAAGGCCTGTTGAATTTCACGACGTCTTGACCCGGATTTGCATTTGAGACTGAGCCGGAGTGTTGATGATCCAAAACAACCTATTTCACGAGGATTGCGCCTCAGAAGCCCCAGATGCGCATTTCGCGGCTGTGGGTCTTCTGCCATTTAGCGGGCGGAACAATCATGCGTGATTCGTGACTTCAGAGGATTTGCCGGCCTACCCCGGAACGATATCGAAGGACGAATGCCGAGTGGACCAATCACGTCCCCGAGCCAAACATGCAAATTTTTTTATATATCGTTTTTCGGCTCCTTATTGTCATCCCGTGTCGCCTGAACTAATGACTATAGATCAGCAGATATCGCGTATCCCTCCGCTGCACTGCCCCTGGGCGGCAGCTTCTTGCAGACCGCAAACGACAGGAGAAGCTGATGTTGGAGCTTTCGCCAGTTCAGCGCGATATCGATGCGATGGCACGCCATATCTCAGGACCTCGCAGTCGCCCGCTCCGTTGGACACGCCCAGGTCGCCGCACATCACAGGCCCTATGCCTATGGGCCCTAATTGTTGCAGCAGGCATTTTGCCTTGTCCCCAAAGCTTTGCCGCCGCCCCTGCTCTCTGCGCCAGGGCGCAGGATCAGACAGCCAGGACCCTCTGCGTCGCCGATAAGCTGAAGACTGCGGAAATAGCCCTGGATCAGGCCTATGCAGCTCTCGACGCCAAGCTCGAACCGCTTGGCAAGCGCAATCTGAAGCTCGCGCAGGAGGCATGGCTCAAATTTCGTGACCTCGAATGCAACCTGGAAACTGGAAGGGACCCGGATCGCCTCGGCCGAGATGGCACGATCATGCCGATGCTGCTCGGTGAGTGCGCGATCGCACTCACCGAGCAGCGGACCCGCGATCTGAGCGAGCAGCTCAAGTGCCCGGGCGGCGATCTGTCCTGCGAGCCGTGATCGCGACAGCCGGATCATAACCGAGACGGTTTCAGGCAGAACCGCCGTCGCACCGCGCCTCGGCTTTTCCCTGCTCATGGACAAGCTGGAGTCCGAGGACATTTTGATCGTGACCGAACTCGATCGGCTTGGCCGTGACGCCATCGATGTCAGCACAACCGTCAAGGCTCTCGCGGAAATGGCGTAAGGGTCTACGGTCTGGCGCTTGGCGGCGCCGATCTCACTAGCTCGTCCGGCACGATGACCATGCAAGTGCTCACCTTGAACCGATCGAATGCGGTCAACCGCTGGATCGGAGGGTCGGCATCGTCCCAGCGATAGATATCGTTCCGCAGGAACCGAAGCTCCTCGTCCCTGTCGTCCTCGTCGACCTCGAGCCACCATGATTTCGGCCGGCCGTCGCTGCCGTCCGACCAGCGATATCCTCTCGCCTTCAATCTGTCCTTCAGGTCGAAGGGCGCGTTCTCGGCGAAGATGCGCACCCGCGAACGCTGGCTTGCGCGATAAAGTTCGGCCAATGGTGACGAACCAGCATCTCCCGCCGCCAGGGCCAGCACTTCCAACAGTGCGAAGCAATCGTCGACCGCGCGATGCCCTTCATGAAAATAACCGCTCTGGCTCATGAGATAGCCGAGCTTGCTGCCTTCATAGCCCTGGCGCTCCAGTCGATCTCCGAATTCGAACAGGCTCATGCCCGCAGTGACAGTTCCGAATTCACCCGAGCCGTCGAGGCCGGAGAACCCACCCGTCAGCCCGAGCTTCGGCGTCAGCTTCGCGCCGCTCTCCAGCATGAACGACCGGGCGATCTCCGCGCCTAGGCTCGCATAATGGGTATTAGTAAGCGCAGACCAAAGGGATAGAAGGCTTAGGGTCGAGGAAGAAGGCAATCCACAATCCAGAAAACTCCATTTGATGGCCATCCAGGCCATTGGCGAGAGTATCTCGATTTGGCTGAGGTATTCTTCGACCCCATAGTCGACCGCCTATTGCACCCCCGAACGACAGTTCAGCAACCTTGAGATGCTTCAAGACATGCGATACACTCCTCAACGGACCCGAGGACAAAGACACGAACCCCGCATCGTTCACACATCAAAGCGACAAGGCTATAATGTTTATTTCGGTCAAGAGATATCTACGCGTATACTGGTCCATATTCTGGAGATATTGGGTCGTTATATGTGCGGCTGGCATCCTATTTGAGCTCATCAATATAACTCCACCTTGGGATTTGATGGCCAAGCGGATCTGGCCGGATTACGATTTCAATCAATCCGTGCTGGAAATATTTCTTAAGCCGACAGGAAGAGCCTTGTTGCTCGCAACAATATTCATGGCACTGGCAATCTTTCGCAGGCTATCCAGCAAGATACTCCTTGAACGAGGATCTCCGTTCGAAAGCAAACAATGGTTTGCGATATATATTCTATTAGGCTTATGGGAGTTGTTCATTGCCGCTCTGAACGTTTTGGTGGTTGTCAATTTCCCGGTATCTATGTGGAACCTGCTGTGGAACCCAGGGCTTGGTATCGTTGTGTATCTTACCTGCTTATTTATTGCTGCTCTTGCATTCGGATATATCAACAAAGCTCGAATTGTTGAAAAGACTGAGAACACTAAAAAGCCAAATATAAGTCCTGTGCCTGAATGGCGATTTGAAGAAGGACCATCACCAGAAGGAAAAACCAGAACGTGGGATGGGGCCGCCAGCCCATCTGCGTATCCACTACGAACGCCTGATCAGACATCCGATTGATCTCGTGAGATCATCGTGGAGCTGCCACTCAATCTTCACCAGCCTTGGGTATCGCCAAGCATGATCAACACAGATGCAGAGACGCAAAATGGCGTCCGGTATTCCCCGAAATACGCAAATTCGAGGTACGATCTTGGAATTACATGAGAAACGACATCAGTACATTTCACCAGAGGATATCAATATGGTGACCGTAACAGTGGCCGAAAGGAGGATGTATGTTTAAAGCAGTTTCTGACAGCGCTGCTGCTGCCGACGGAGGTTCACTTGCGTTATTTGTCGAGCGACTTGATGGAGAAGTGGAACAATTTGTCATAAATCGTTCCTTTGCCTCGCGCCAGACACCTGCGTATAACAGAGTCGTATCGAACCTTCGGTCTCTTTCGGCGGATAGTTGCCGCGCGATCGCTGCAGCTCTCGAACCACTTCTGGCAACAACCGCGTCGATTCATCCGTTGGCGGATTTCATCGAAACATTTAAACAACAGTCTGAGATCGAGAGCAAAGAGCTTACAACGATTGAGGGAACCGTAAGCCAACGGGCCAAAGACTGTGATAATTGACCCGACTTTTCGTTGACGCAGTGTAGCGCCGCAATTTCGATAATGCTCAGAGGAACAGGGGGGTGACTTCATCCACGTGATCGAATGCTCTCAACTATGTACCGACAATCGGCCGCGATCAATCTTTGTCGACAGGCCAAATGACACGTTCAGCCTGTTCTTTGTGAATCGGCGCGACGATTAGGGGCAAGTCGGCGTTACAAGCTATTGATATTTCAAAGATGGGTGGGGTCATTCTGCGACGCCGCTTCACACCCCCGCAATGAGGCTCATTTCGTGGTCAAGGCAAACGAGCCACTTTCGAACGCAAACGTAAAAGACATCCTCGGTGCTTTTGCACGGGGCACACCGAAGCCGCAGGAATTCGTCTGGCGGGACATCACGGCCCAATTCAACGGCGGCTCTTCTCCCGACACTTCAAAGCCATGGTGGCAATTTTGGCGTTAGAGGGAGCGCCGGTCTCGTCGCAAAAATCCCGCAGACCATTCTGAAAACTCCCATCAGGAATCGCACTGAGGGTTTTGGGACAGTCCGTAGGAGTTATCCGACAGCTTTAGGGCGGCCGGCGCTCATCAGCACGATAAGTCTTTCCAGACGAGTCACCACGTCACTGGTTTCCAAGAGTTGCTGCTGCTGCTCGATTGTGATCGACAGCAACGGGGCGACCGTATCGGCTAAGAGGCTCGGGTTCCCGATCGAAGGCAGGCCAAACCTGACTTTGGATCCGGGCGGAAGTGCAGAAAAGTCGACTTTGGCGTAGGTCTGGTACGCATCAAGAACAGCACGCGAAAGGGCGGCCGCCTCCGCCGACTGGCCGCGTTCATCCTCCATCGGCCCAACCTCCGCCGCTAGGAAACCATCATCGGTCAAACGGACGATGCCCGTTCGCTGAAGCCCGCGTACGGTAACTTTGAGCGTCTCGTCCACCTGTGTCTGGCGATCTATCACGTTTGCTACGACCCCCACCGGATTGAGGGCTCTCAGAGTGCTTGGATGATCGTCGCCGCCATTTCTCTGCGCAACAACGAGAACGCGTTGATCGCTGACAATAGCTCGTTCCACGGCTTGGCGGGTTTTCTCGCGCGCTACGAAAATCCGCGAGATCATGTGCGGAAACAGTACTAGATCCCGCATCGGAACGATGGGGATGCCAGCTCCAGCTGGAATCGACGTACTGGCGTTAACAATGGTCGCAGACGACGGGCTTGCCTTAATTCTCGCGGCCAAGACGTTCCAATCTCGAAAGCCAAGAATTCGAGCAACGAGTTCTTGGCTCTCACTGGTTGTGAACACGACAGATTTGGCGTGAAGGGCTTCACGTAGCGTTTGCGCCATAGCTTTGGCATCGCGGAAATCGCGCATGAGATGATCCTTTGCAAAAACGAACGGAAAGCGTCAGGGGCTTGCGTTGCTGACCCGTTCGTTCGGGCAAAGAGAGCCATGAGCGGCTCGATACATTCACCGAACCCCGACGGGGCGCAAGCGGCAGGCTGTATCGACCTGGTACCAATTGTTTGCAGAAGCTTTGTTAACTGTCAATCCTTGGCTTGCTGCGAGTCCTTTTAGGGTCGGAGCGGCCGCTCGCCTGTCGCAGAATATAGAGTTCTGCGATAACGCAATGCCCCTTTCGCGCAAATGGCCCTTGGTTCTGAGCCGCGTTTGCCAACGATCTATTCTGATCGGATAGGCAGCTTTCGGCCTCCCGTTCTGGCGCCGGCGGTAGTGAACATGCATCAAGAGTTGGTCGCGCTGGCTGGCGTGTAACAGCATCGATCCGTTGATGTGAGAGGATTCGAACCGTGGACCTTCGCAACATTTCCGGGCCCGAGGCACCGATGGCACTGGCTTCAACTTCACGGCTCAATTCCAATATCCTATGGAATGAGAGCGTCGCGCTACCTTACTTTTGTAGGCCACGTTCCGTGTACGGAAGCGAAAGCAGGCGTAGATTTAATCACCAAATGGTGCTATTTATGACGTCATATAATACGGAGGCCAGCTGATGCGCTCAACCATCAATCTCGACGACGCCCTCATGGACAGGGCTAGATTATTGACCGGCACCAAAGAAACCGCAGCACTCGTCCGCCAGGCGTTGGAGACGCTGGTTCGTGTGGAGTCCGGAAAACGCCTCATCGCTCTTGGGGGAACCATGCCGGATGCCGAGGCAGCTCCGCGCCGTCGGAGCACGGCGGTTAAGTGATATTAGTAGACACCTCGATCTGGATTGATCATTTCCGACATGGCGATGCCGAGCTACGAAGGATAATCGAAGACGATCGACTACTTTGCCATCCGAGCGTGATCGGCGAGTTGGCGCTTGGCAGCCTTCGGGACCGCGGCAGCGTTATTGCTTTTTTGATAGCTCAGCGCGGAGCTGTTGTCGCCACGCACGACGAAGTCATGACGATGATCGATCGATTCGGCATCTTCAGCATGGGCATTGGCTACACAGATGCCCATCTGCTAGCGTCCGCTCTACTTGGAGAGAAAGTAACCTTGTGGACCAGAGACAAACGACTGCGAGCAGCGGCCGAAAAAGCGGACGTCCCACTGCATATACCGGCCGATGAGCCTCACTAGATGCTCGAGCTTTATACTGAAATGGCCTTTGAATAGGTCTTGCGAACCTTTACCGCTCTTGAAGACAGCAGAACAGACGACCCTGTTGTTGCAAGAGCTATCCGTTTGAAACTCCTCAGTATCGGACATCGGCTTTGATGGATTGACCGATGAGGCCGACAGCGGACGATGCACCTCGAGGCCCGATCTGAAATAGCGGCCGTTAAGCGGCGCATCGGCCACGAGCAGCCAACCTCCGCTCTGCCGTTCATAGCAAGCGGCGAGGACGCTGTGAGAGAACCTTGCGGGTTGACATTGACTTGGATCAGGTTTGTCGCATGTTTCGGGACTTTCCGACATGAATCTATGGAGTTTATCTGCTGATGACACCGGATGAATTGAAGATCGTGCGTCGAGCTTACTCATGGCAAGCCATGATGGGGTTGCTTGCGGGAGAGGGCGGCATCCTACGCTAATTCCAAGTCTCGGAAAGACTAGAGCGCCAACATGTGGTAGCCGACTTGGCACGAGCAATCGACAGGGCGATTTCGTCTTCGCTGCGGCCGCCATTAATCGCGAAGCGGCCACCAAAGATAAAATGCGGAACGGATTGGACACCCGCCGCATTGGATTTCGCGGCTTCGAGTTCCACACGATCGCGCCAAACCGGGTCGAGAGCGAGCGCACGGGCTTCAGTTCGCCCGAAACCGTGATCTGCCGCCACATCCGCGAGCATTTCGACGTCCGCGATGTTCTTCGCATCGAGGAAATAGGCTTTGGAAAGCGCCACGGCGAGCGCATGCTGTGTTCCGCGCTGCTGAGCAGCCAGCACCAGTGCATGTGCGGCTTGCGTCGGGTATGCCCAAAGCTGGCGGCTAAGGTCAAGGTCCAGCCCTGACGCCCGTGCCTCGGCTTCGGGGCGGGCAAATGCTGCTTTCGGGTCGCCAATGCGATAGCGCGTCTGCAGCAGGTCTGGAATATAAAGCCCGGTGACCGGGATGTCCGGCAACAGGAGGACCGGATGCTGCCGGATATCGACGGCAAGATCAGGGAAGCGCTCGGCCAGCACCTTGTCGAGGCGATGATGGCCAACCATGCACCATGGGCAAGTGATTTCGGTATAGAGGTCGATCGTCAGCATCAGAATTTCCTTTCCTGCTCATCCGCGCGACTTGATCGGTGCTTTGCGAAAGCGACCCCAAATAACAACGAGAGAAAGCGCCAGAAGTCCGATGTTGAGCGGTAGGACCGCTGCGGTCTCTCCTCGCGTCGCATGAAAGCCGATCGCAAGGACCTGAATGGTTGCAAAGCCTGTGGCCGCCAGCGGCGTCAGAAACGGCAGGATGCGGGTTAGCGCCGGCAGGATGACGCCGATGGCGCCGAGCAGTTCAACCGTGCCGATAAGCCGCAGGAGCGGCAGCGGCACGTCGACAGTCCAGGCAAGACCCACCGCCGCCAGATCCGCCGGCGCCCAAAATAGCTTCAAAGTTCCCGCGGTTCCGAACAGTGTAGCGAGAAGGATCTGTGCTATCCAGAGATTGATCTGCCAGGCAGTCGAGGCGCGAGACGCTGTAGTCTGTGCGTTGCTCATATGGTTTCAGTTCCTGTTTGCGATAGCTGGCGCAGCTTTTACAAAGCCCTGATTCTTGACTTGATCGACCAGGAACTTGGCGAGGTTGCCTCGCGACAGCTTCATGCTGAGCTTGGTTTTTCCGTACCAGCCAATGTCGATGATGCCTCCCTCTGCAGGACCATCCTGCAGGTTCGGGATGCGCACCAGCGTCCAGTCTAAGTTTGACGAAACAATCAGTTCGGCGGTGGCCTTGATATCCTCATAAGCCTTACGCACGATCACCTTGAACAGCAGCGCGAAGGCATGCGCTTTCAAGGCGAACCCGTCCTTGGGATCACGATAGGCGGCCGTGGAAATTTGGATGAGTCGGCGCACGCCGGATTGCTTCATCGCGGCGATGATGTTGGACAGGCCGCGCATGACCGGCTTGTCGCCCTTTACCTTGAGACTGTTGGGTCCGAGCGCACTGATCACCGCGTCGGCGCCCTCGACGCACTTCGCAATGGCAGCTGTATCCTGCAGGTCTCCGACGACGACTTCGATCTTTCCTGCAAACTCGGACACCTTGCCGGCGTCACGTGTGTAGACGGACAGCTTATATCCTTGGCTGAGCGCCTCGCGGATGATGTATTTCCCGGTCGGCCCTGTGCCTCCGAAGAGAGAGATTTTCATGAGTGTTCCTTGTCATTGAGCCAGCAGGGGCCGATCCGCCCAGCGACTTTTCACGCACTGGAGCAGTTGTTGTCAGACCATGTTCCAGTGCGTGAGCTTGTTCTTATCGCTTACGCGGCGCGTTCGAGCACGGCGCGAACCTGCGCTTCCGTGGCGGCAATGGCTGCGTTGGCGACATCCGGTCCCAAGACGGTGCCTTCGACGCGCACGAGCTCGACATCGGTCAGCCCGATGAAGCCGAGCAGATGGCGCAGATATCCTGTCTGGAAGTCAAACGAGGCATACTTTCCTTCCGAGAACACGCCGCCGGTTGCCGTCACGAGATAGACCTTCTTGTTGGGCACCAGCCCAATTGGACCGGTCTCGCCATAGCCGAAAGTCACGCCCGGCCAGATGATATGATCGAACCACGCCTTGAGCAAAGAGGACGGGCCGAAGTTGATCATGCTGGAGCCGAGGATGATGATATCGGCGGCTCGGATTTCGCCAACCAGCGTTTCGGCAAGCTTGACGGCTTCCGCCTGTTCCGCGGTGCGAGCCTCCGGCGAAGCAATACGGCCATTGATGTAGGCCGGCGTGATATGCGGCAGTGGCTCGGTAGCCAGATCGCGGACGGTGATCGTACCGCCGGAGCGGGCCTTGAGCCCTTCGGCAATCTCGGTTGCAAAACGCGTAGATAAGCCCTCAGCGCCGCGCGGGCTTGAGGTGACGAGTAGAGTGTTGGTCATGATTGTTCCTTGCAGGGTTTCGTGGTAATTAATAGTTACTGACACTATTATGGTAACTGGGAAAATTCCCGCAAGAAGGCACATTCATGGCACTCAGTCACACTGATTTTCCTACCCCCGGCGATGGTTACGACTGCCGGATGGTCCGGGAAATCCTTGATCTGGTCGGCGACAAGTGGAGCTTGTACATCATTGCCACGCTCAAGGATGGTCCTGTCCGTTTCAATGAGTTGCGTCGCCGTATTGACGGCATCTCGCAAAGGATGCTGACGCTGACGTTGCGCGGACTGGAGCGCGACGGGCTGGTGAAGAGATCGCTATTTCCTACCATCCCGCCTCGCGTCGACTACGAACTGACCGATGTCGGACTGACGTTGCTTGCGCCGGTGATGGCGCTCGTCACCTGGGCCGACACCAATCAGGATATCATTCAGGACGCTCGAGTGCGCTACGACGCCGGCTGACAGATCTTAACGATTGCGCGGATGGGGGAGAGTTCTTCTTAGCGGGCGTCTTTTAGCCGAGATGTAGCGGAGAAATCCGCGATTGATCCGCCGAAGGCCAACATTGCGGGCTTCGCCAAAGTCTGGCCATTCCGGGATCTAACGGAAACCCTGTCCAACTTTTGCGAAGCACGCAGTTAAGATTGCCGCCATCATCAGACGCGCACTACGAACCCGGTTGTGAATCGGCGCAATGATTAGGGGCAAATCGGCGTCATAAGCTATTGATATTTCAAACATGGGCGGGGCCATTCGGCAACGCCGATTCACACGCGGTTGACCGCGTTGTTGTGGGAGGGCCTGCCTACTTATTGGACATCCAGATCAAAGACATGCTGCGTCGCCAGAGCGGCAGCGCCACGCGCCCATGAACCCGGCACCCAATCCGGAAGCAATTCAGGCGTGTTCAGAAAAATATGTTGTGCCATGGAGCGCCGGATGGGCTCAAGAATGACATCGCCAAACTGCATGGCTTCGCCGCCAGCAATGAGCACTTCCGGATCGAACAAATTGACCAGATCCGCCAGATGGCGCCCGATCAGTTCGCCGGCTTGGCCCATAATTTCTACAGCGTCCCCATCGTGGCTTTCGATTGCCGCCACGAACTCATCGCGCGTCGCCGCTCTGCCGCGACGCCTGCCCCATTCTTCGATCATTGCCGGTTCGGCGGCATGTGCCTGGAGGCAGCCTCTTCTTCCGCATTCGCAAAGCCGTCCGCCGGGAACCGTAATGACGTGACCGAGCTTTCCGGCCAGACCATGGCTTCCGTGATATATTTCTCCACCCATAACCAGCGATGATCCGACCCCGGTGCCCACCGCAATTGTTGCGAAATTGCTGTAGTTGCGGCCAGCACCGAAGAGCCGCTGCGAGACGGTGAAGGCGCTGATGTCGTCATCGATCCAGACCGGGACATGAACTCGCTCACGCAGCAATTCGGGGAACGCGAGATTGCGCCAGCCGAAGCGCGGGCTCTGGATGCAGATACCCCTGACCGCATCCACCTCGCCGGGGATGGAAACGCCGACACCCATGACCGGCGAGCCGCTGCGGCCAGCATCAGCCAGAAGCTTCGGGATCGCCGTCGCGATGGCCTCGACCATCGTTTCCGGCAAGGTGTCCGGCACAGGCATATCGAAAGACGCGATCGGCGTCGTGGCGAGATCGGTCAGGACGCAGTCGATGCTGTCGTGGCGAAGCTTGAATCCAACTGCCAGATGGCCGTCATAGTTGATATCGACCGGCACCGGCCGGCGTCCCGTCGCGCCCGTCTGCGCCTTTCCTTCGACGACGAGCCCCTCCTCAATCAATTCCGTGACCACGAATGTCACCGCCGCCGGGCTGAGGCCCGTCACAGTGGCGATTTCGGCACGCGGCATAGCCCCGCGGTTTCGCAGCAGGTTGAGGATGAGCCGACGGTTAAGGGCTCGGGAGGTACTAGGGTTGCCGCGCACGGTGTTCCTTTAAATTTATTTTGTAAATTAACTATTGTTGCCTCTCGGAAGATACGGTATGCAATGGCACAAGGCAATGGAGGAATGTCCGCTTGCATCGGCGCAAGCGGAAATGCTGGTTTATTGCAAAATTTCTGAAGGTTAGCGGCTGCCTACATCCGTGGGCGGGCCTGGATTTGATATGCCTCGGGAGGAAAAGATGGCATCGAAGAACGAGCTTTCACTCATCAACGCAATCAGGGCGTCTCGGCGCCAGTTCATGATCGGTACGGGCGCCGCCCTGGCGGCTACGGCCCTTTATCGCCCGGCAATTGCCAATGGCGGCGAAGTGACCATCATCTCGGATATCGGCAATGCCGATCAGCGGACGGTCTTGGAGCGCATTGCGGCCGACTTTACCAAGAGGACGGGAACGAAAGTCACCATCAACAATATGGATCACGAGGCCCACAAGACGGCCATCCGCAGCTACCTGGTCGTGGGCGCCCCGGACATCTGCTTCTGGTTCTCCGGTAACCGAATGAAGGCTTTCGTCGACCGCGGACTGTTCGACGACATTTCCGACCTCTTCGTAAAGGAGGGCTACAGCGATAAGCTGGGCGCCACCATGACGGCCGTCACCGTCAACGGCAAGCAGTATGGTCTGCCGCTTGGCGGCATTCTCTGGGGCCTCTTCTATCGCAAGGACGTTTTCGCCGGAAAGGGCTGGACGGCGCCGAAGAACTGGGACGACTTCCTGAAATTCGGCGAAGCGGCAAAGTCCGCCGGCATGACCCCGATCAGCATGGGCACGAAGGAACTGTGGCCGACCGGCGGCTGGTTCGACCACATGAACCTGCGCATCAACGGGCTCGACAAGCATCTTGCCCTAATGGAAGGCAAGATCGCCTATACTGACGCGATGCTGAAGCCGGTCTTCGACAAATGGGAAGAACTCATCAAGGCCAATTTCTTCTCCGCAAGCGGGCCGTCCTTCGGCTGGGAGCAGGCGGGCGCCGCCCTGGCGCAGAAGAAGGCGGCGATGATGGATCTTGGCGGCTTTATCAAATCCGCCTTCCCGGCGAGCGACCACGACCAGCTCGCCTTCGCCCCCTTCCCGGAAATCACCTCCGGCGTCGAACGCTACGAGGATTTCTCGGTGAACTCGGTGCATATCCCCGCCAAGGCGAAAAACCGCCAGGGCGCGCGCGATTTCCTTGCCTACTTCTATCAGCCGGAAAATCTCGGCGCATTCCTCGAAGCCGAGGGCACCATTCCGCCGCGCAACGATTGCCCGCCGAGCAAGGATCCCATGGTCAATGTCGCCGTGGAATCGCTCAAGAGCGTGAAGGGAACATCGCAATATTATGACCGCGACACCGATCCCGACATGGCGCAGGACGGCATGAAGGGCTTCCAGGAATTCACGGTCAAGCCCGAGCGGCGCGACCAGATTCTGGCGCGGCTCGAAAAGACGCGCGCGCGCATTTTCAAATAGTCCTCCCGGACCAAGGCGCGGCGGGTCACGGATTTTGCGGCCCGGATTCTCGCCGCGCGCACCTCCAGAATGTGGGCCTCATGAGGCGCCTTGAATTATCGAACAAAGAAGTCTGAGCCATGTGGAAAAAGCACAGGAACTGGCTGACGCCTGTTCTCTTCATTGTGCCGGGATGCATCCTGTTCGGGACGATCATCATCGCGTCCTCGGTGGAATCGATCTGGATATCGTTCTTCGATTGGGACGGTGTCGGGCAGAAGACCTGGGTGGGATTGGCGAATTATTTTGAACTCTTCGCCGATCCGCAATTCTACGTCTCGCTGAAGAACAACATCATCTGGCTGGTCATGTTCATGGCGGCACCGCCGCTCGGACTGGCGCTGGCGCTGCTCGTCAACCAGCAGATCGCCGGCATGCGGATCCTGAAGTCGCTTTTCTTCATTCCGCTCGTGCTGGCGACCGTCACGGTCGGCGTCGTTTTCGGCTGGGTCTATGATCCGAATTACGGACTTCTCGCCCTCATCTTCAGCCTCTTCGGTGCTGCGGCGCCCGCCCTGCTCGCAGACGAGCATTTCGTCACCTTCGCCGTGGTTATAGCAGCGCTCTGGCCGCAGATCGCATTTTGCATGGTGCTCTTTCTCGCCGGCCTCAACAACCTGAGCTCCGACATCATCGGGGCAGGACGTGTCGACGGGGCGCGCGGCTGGAATATGCTCTGGCATGTCGTCCTGCCGCAGTTGCGCCAGGTAGGTTTCATCGCCCTCGCCGTTACCGTCGTCGGTGCATTGCGATCATTCGACATGATCGCGGTAATGACATCGGGCGGTCCCTTCGGCTCGTCCGAGGTGCTCGCCTACCAGATGTACGAGCAGTCGATCTTTTCCTACCGCTTCGGCTACGGCGCTGCGATCGCCACTATCCTCTTCGCAATCATGATCGTTTTCATCACCTGGTATCTGCGCGTCATGGTGCGCATGGAACGGGAGACGCGCTGATGTATCCTCGCCCTATCCCCGAAGAAAAGCCGGCACTCCGCGGCCTTTATGCCGGTTTCGTCGGCCTCATTCTCATATTGTGGTTGCTGCCGCTCCTTGCCGTCATGCTGACGGCATCCAAGACGGCCGATGAAATCATGGCCGGCAAATACTGGACATGGCCAGAGCACTTCAATCTCATCGAGAACTTCCAGTCCATCTTCCAGCAGACGAACATGTGGGGCTATTTCATCAACAGCCTCATCATTACCCTGCCTTCGGTGCTGCTGGTGCTCGTGTTGTCGACGCTGACCGGCTATGTGCTCGCGCGCTACAATTTTCGCGGCAATGCCCTGCTCTTCTCGCTCTTCGTCGGTGGCAACTTCCTGCCTGCGCAGATCATGATGATCCCAGTGCGCGACCTCATGGTCTCGGTTGGCCTTTACGACACCTATTTCGCTCTAATCATTTTCCATGTCGCCTTCCAGACGGGTTTTGCGACCCTGTTCATGCGCAATTTCATCGCGGCACTGCCTGACGAATTGTTCCAGGCCGCGCGTGCGGAAGGCGCGTCCCCCTGGCAGACGATGCGCCATGTCGTCATACCGCTGATGCGGCCGGCGCTTGCAGCCCTTGCGATCCTGATCTTCACCTTCGTCTGGAACGATTATTTCTGGGCGATCGTACTCACCCAGAGCGACGTCGTGAAGCCGGTGACGGCGGGCCTGAACAACCTCAGGGGCGAATGGACCTCGGCCTGGAACATCGTGGCGGCGGCAACCTTGTTCGTCGCCGTTCCGCCGGTCCTGATGTTCTTCCTGATGCAGAAGCATTTCATCGCGGGCCTGACCATGGGCGCCGTCAAGGGCTGACGCGCTCAGCGCCGTTTGAGACGATTTGGAGTATTATTCATGAGCCATGTACAGCTGATCGATGTCGACAAATATTATGGCGGCTATCATGCCCTGCGTTCGGTGAACCTCTCCGTCGACAAGGGGGAGTTCATCGTCATGGTCGGCCCGTCGGGCTGCGGCAAGTCGACCACGCTGAAGACGATTGCCGGGCTCGAGACCATCTCCTCGGGTGAGATCTGGATCGACGGCCGCAATGTAACGCGCGAGGAGCCGGGTGATCGCGGCATCGCCATGGTCTTCCAGTCCTATGCGCTTTATCCGCACATGACGGTCGCTGAGAACATGGGCTTCGGCCTGAAGATGGCCAAGCGTCCGCAAGCCGAGATCGACGCCGCCGTCAAGCGCGCCGCCGAAATCCTCAGAATTTCCGACCAACTCGACAAGCGCCCGAAGCAACTTTCTGGTGGCCAGCGCCAGCGCGTCGCCATCGGCCGTGCCATTACCCGCTCGCCGGAGGTCTTCCTCTTCGACGAACCGCTCTCCAATCTCGATGCGGCGCTGCGCACACAAATGCGCGTGGAGCTTTCGACGCTGCATCAGCAGCTCGGCTCGACGATGATCTATGTGACGCATGATCAGGTCGAGGCAATGACCATGGCAAGCCGTATCGTCGTGTTCAACAAGGGCATCATCGAACAGGAAGGCGCGCCGCTTCGTCTCTATCACAACCCGGCAAATCAGTTCGTTGCCGGCTTTCTCGGCGCGCCACGGATCAATTTCGTTACCGCAAAGCTCGTTTCCCTTCGTGACGGCGTGGCCGAAGTCGCGCTCGAAGGTGCTGCCACGACAGTCCAGGTTCCGGTGGCCGATGTCGGTGACCTCAAAACAAAAGCGAGCCTCACCCTCGGCATCCGGCCGGAATCGCTGAAGATCGGCGCCTCCATCCCGGACGCCGCCATTTCATTCGATGGCAAAGTCCGCCTCGTCGAGCAACTCGGCCGCGAAACCATTCTCTACGTCGACGGCGGCCCGCTTGCCACGATCGGTTCTGAAAGCGGCACGCGCAATTTCACCATTCAGCTCGGCAATGCGACCGGGTTTTCGGCCGGCGAGCAGGTCAAACTGTCCGCCTCCACGTCCTCGCTCTACCTCTTCGGCCCCGATGGCAGAACCCTCAGCCGGCCGAAGCCCATCATTGCCTCTCTGTAAGGAAAGCTTGTGATCTCATGAAAGTTTTGGAAAGAAAGCCGCTCTCGGTCTGGCGGACGCTCAACCTCGACGGCTTTATGGTCGGCGTGCCGCATTATCCCGAACATGTCGACGAGAGCTATTGGGACCGCGATGCCGAACGCATGGCCGCCGCCGGTTTCAACACGGTTCGCATGGCGGAATTCGCCTGGCATATCATGGAGCCGCATGAGGACCATTTCGATTTCTCGCTCTTCGACAAGGCGATCACCGGCTTGGCCAGACACGGTATCAAGACCATTCTCTGCACGCCGACAGCAACGCCGCCGCGCTGGCTGACGGCAAAGTACCCCGAGGTCCTGCGCGTCGATGCCAATGGCAGGCAGGCAAGCCATGGATCACGCCAGCATTGCGACACGACGAGCCCGGTACTGCGCCGACACAGCCAGCGCATTACCCGTGCCATGGCCGAGCATTACCGCGACAATCCTCATGTCATCGGCTGGCAGACGGATAACGAGCTGAACACAACGACGTCTGAGAGCTATTCGCCTTCGGCGCTCATCGAATTCCAGAAGTTCTGCCGCGCCAAATATGGAACGATCGACGCGCTGAACTTTGCCTGGGGCGGCGACTTCTGGGCAACGGCGTACCAGACCTTCGACCAGATCGTCTTTCCGAAGCCGATGAATCCGTCCTTCTCGAGCCCCGGTCACGCACAGGACTATCACCGCTTCCTCGCCTTCGCGACGGCCCTCTTCCAGCACGATCAGGTGGAGATCCTGAGAGTCACCAATTCTGAATGGTTCATCTTCCACAATCTCGGCAACCTCGCAGATATCAATTTCCGCAGCCAGTTCGGCCAGGATCTCGACTTCATCGGCTTCGACATCTATCCGTTTCTCTATGATGAGATGCGCCGCGGTGGCGGCCATGCGATTACGCAGGCCTTCCATCTCGACCAATGCCGCGCCTATTCCGGCAATTTCATCGTTCCGGAACAGGCGTCGGGCCTCGGCAGCCAGCCGGGCTTTTCCTCCTCCGTACCGGAGCCCGGCGAGATGCGCCGCATGGCGATGACGTCCGTTTCGCGCGGCGCTGACGGTCTGATGTTCTTCCGCTGGCGGCCAGCGCATTTCGGCGCCGAAATCTACTGGAACGGCATTATCGATCACGATGACGTGCCGCGCCGCCGTTACGAGGAGGCCAGGCAATTCGCGTCCGACATCCGCAAGATCGAGGACAAGCTTCTCGGCACCACCGTCCGTATCGATATTGCCATCGCCGGTGCGGATTTCGACAATCAGGAAGCCTACAAGACGTATGCGATCGGCCTGCCGAGCCCGATGCAGGATGCTGCCCATCTGCACCGCACATGTTATCAGGCCGGTGTTGCCTGCGGCTTCATCCATCCGGAAGACGATCTCTCACGCATCAAGGCCCTCTATGTTCCCCACTGGGTCATGTGGAGGGAGGAGTGGTCGCCAGCCGTGGAGAAGTTCGTTGCCGATGGCGGCACGCTCATCCTGTCGGCAATGACCGGAACCCGTGACGACAACAACCACATCATCCGCACCCAGGCACCGGGCAAGGCGCTCTCGGAGCTTTCGGGCGTACGCGTCTATGAATTCGGCCCGATTTCGGGACCAGGCGCGGACGGCCTGTTTACCGGCTTCCGCGAGGGCGGTATCGGCAGCCACCAGCCATCGCCACGACCGCCGACAACCTCGGCCTCGCGCAAATACGCCTACACGATCGGCAATCGTCAGCTGGAAGCGGGCCATCTCTACGAGAAGCTGGAGATAACGGCGGACACCGAGACCGTTGGCTCCTGGTCCGATCGCTTCCTGGAGGGCACGCCGATGCTGACCCGCCGCCGTCATGGCAACGGTCAGGTCTATTATCTTGGCACCTACCTGACGGCGCCACTTGCGGAGGTCATTCGCGAGCTTCTCGTCGGCGACAGCGTTGCCACGCCGCTGGTGCAGGATCTGCCAGCAGGCGTCGAAGTGTCGCTACGCGAGGGCGACGGCAGGAGGCTGCTGTTCGTCCTCAATACGGAGCACGAAACGAAGATCGTCAATCTGCCTGCAGGTACCGAACTGCTAACCAACAAAGCGATATCAGACTCGGCCGAACTCGCTGGCTACGGCGTACTGGTGATCGAACTATCGGTCTGATGGCGCATCATCACATGTCCGGCCCCGCGGATGAAACTTCGGCGCGATCGGGCATGAATTGCTGGGATGTTGTCCGATAGGGGCATTTACAAATGGTCGATTATCGTCGCCCACCCCCCTGCGAACGAGTTACACCTGCTTGCCCGGGCCGTGACGGAATATGGCGCTGTCCTCGCGTTCCGGGCAAGAATGGCATATGGCCGCACCGCTGGCGCCTTGCTTCTCTCAAGATCGTCGCCCGGTGCGGAGCTTTGTGCTTCCATAGCCAATGAAACTGCTTTTTAAAATCCTTTACGCGTTTACAATGCGATCGGCTCTCGCGCATCGAGAAACATGGAATGACGAAGAGACTAGACTCGTAGCTAAACAGGTCAACACGCTTTCGCTGAACGCCTGGTTAATCTGATTAGCGGTCCGCTAACGGCCTAGTAAACCGAAATTCACATGGGAAAGCTACAGCGCGAGAACTGCCATTCTGAGCGCCGGTGTTGCCAAAGTTTGAGTGGCCGAAGAATAACTTCGCCCTGAAGACGGCGCCGCTTCGCGGGGCCCATCAAAAATCTGGCTGAAAGTTTTCATCGTTCCTTCGGCCGCCAACGCGATTGTCGACAAAGTCCTTTTACAAGGATGCCGAGCCTGCCTGGTCGGAGGTGCTAACGGCGATCGAACTCAAGCGAGCTTGCATTCCTTGAACGATGGCATCTGACAAATTGTGGTAGTTCTGAACGTTGGAGAGGAAATCTGAGGTGACTTCCCCAGTCAGGCGACCTTCATAGCGGGCACCGGCGATGGCATTGGCGGCATTCATGAAATTGGGGTCGTTCGGATTGTAGCCGCCGCTCAACCCCGAGGCTATTGCCTTGTCGTTGGTAGCTGTGACGACAGCCAGATTTGGGCCACTATAATTGAACGAGGTTCTCGTTGCAGCCTTGTCCAGAGCGGAAATGGCCAGCGGGGACTGCAATGATGATGTCGACGAGCTCAGGGAGTTGCTATTGCCGACAGCTGCGCATTCAGTCGCGATTTTATTCTTCGATTCGTTGTCTTGCATCAACCCGACATCGCTTAGGATCGAAGCGGGTTGCGAAGATAAAGCGATTTGCATGGTGTATCTGTTAGAAGAAACTTGCATTTCATCAATGGCCTTCTTCTGTGGATACAGTACAAAGCTGCACTGCTTCTTACCTCAATCTTACGAAATAAAAAACATCGGTTGTAGTCGTGCTGTGTGAGAACGCCCAGGCTACCTTCTTCCGCTTTCTTACCGTGGCACCCGGACTTGATTGACACCATTTCCGAGGAAGCTTGCTCTACACGGATGTCTTGCTGCCTGGCCAGGTCACATAATAATATTTCCCTGCAACTTTTCCAAAGTAAGCATTTTCCCCGGGTTGCTTGTCCACGTAGCTGCCGTCCATCGTTTTCTGGAATGCGCCATGGTCGTCACGTTTGAGATGATCATTCAGGAACGTGACCCAATCGCTTTTGGCAACATTATCCGCTTTGGATGGCTTTCCCTTTGTGTCGCTGTCCCAGGCAGTTATTTCCTTACCCTGCGTAGCGTCGGTCACGGTCAGCTTGCCTGCCTTCAAGGCGCTCAACATAGATTGCGAGCGTAAGTAGCTTTCTGGATCATCTGACGTTGTCGAGAGCTTTGCCTTCAATGACGCCATAAACCCGCTTGTCGCTATTTCAGGCGTTGGGGTGACTGGTGTTGGCTTTTTTGCACCCGCGGTGCTTGATGTCTTGGAGAATGTACTCGAACCGACAGAGGGAGGGAAAACATCTTGGACACTCAGGCGCTTGCTCGCCTTGGAGCTATTGCCGCTCGCATTCGATAGAGAGCTATGCTTCTTGTCCGTACTGATGGAATTCGTCATTTTCGACTCGCCTGCGGCAACATCCTAGGGTGCAGTAATATTAGTTGTGCAACCTTGCGCGAGGCCGAACAGAAGTCGAGTGAAATGAAGGTAGCTCACGATCGACTGGACCCTGGATGTGAATCGGCGCGGTGATTAGGAGCTAATCGGCGTGGCAAACCGTTGTTATTTCAAAGATGGGTGGGGTCATTCTGCGACGCCAGTTCACACAGGAAAATCCGTGCCGCAAATATCTCTCGCAAAAAGCGGCTTTCCGACGGCTTAACGTCTGCTTTGAGCGCAACAGCCGAGATGATGGTCTAGTTGCTGCACGAGGAGATTAGGGCTTCTGTCGCCTTAGTCGCGAAGCGCTCGTAAGACCTTTCACGTCAAGTAATTGCTCAACCACGTCTTTGGGAAGTCCCGCGGCATCCTCAGCTAGTTCCCTGAGCGACCTCCCACTCGCAAGGATTTCTTTGGCCAGACTAGCCGACGCCTCGTAGCCGATTACCGATGTCAACGCGGTCGCGAGGGCGGTGCCAGCCTCCAGGTGCTGCCTGCAGCGGTCTTCGTCAGCTGTTATCCCAACCACACATTTCGTCCGCAGCGTGTCGATCGCATTCGTCAAAAGCGCGATGGATAGAAGCAGGTTGAAAACAATGACAGGCTCCATGGCGTTGAGCTGAAGCTGTCCCGCCTCCGCCGCGAGGGTCACGACAAGGTCCGCACCGATAACCTGGAACGCGACTTGGTTGACCACCTCGGGAATGACTGGGTTCACTTTGCCCGGCATGATCGAAGACCCTGGTTGCATGGGCGGAAGGTTGATCTCGCCGATGCCTCCGCGCGGACCGCTCGACAGAAGTCGCAGGTCGTTCGAAATCTTAGAAAGCTTGACCGCGGTTCGCTTGAGCGTTCCCGAGAAGAGCACGAAGGCTCCCGTGTCCCAGCAGGCCTCGATGAAGTCGGCAGCCGGAACCAATTCCACGCCTGACACCTCGGCCAGCTTTGGAATGACGACAGTCGCATATCTGGGATCGGCCGTAATCCCCGTACCGATAGCGGTGCCGCCGAGGTTGACTTCCCTGAGGAGGCGGGCTGCGTCGTAGAGACGAAGGATGTCTTCACGGAGCGTAACTGCGAAGGCCTTGAATTCCTGGCCCAAGGTCATGGGGACGGCGTCCTGCAACTGTGTTCGCCCCAGCTTGAGAATATCCTTGAATTCGTTGGCTTTCGCCTCGAAGGCAGATGACAATCCGTCGATCGACGATGAGAGTTCCCGATAGCTGAGGAGCAGTGCCAGCCTGATGGCGGTGGGATAGACGTCGTTTGTGGATTGAGAGAGATTGACGTCGTTGTTCGGGTGGAGGATGTCGAAGCGCCCTTTGTCGAACCCTAGATGTTCAAGCGCCCGGTTGGCCACGACTTCGTTCATGTTCATATTGGTCGACGTTCCTGCGCCACCTTGGAACATGTCGATCATGAATTGGTCGGCAAACATCCCGGCCGCAATTTCATCGCAGGCTTTGGCGATAGCTGCGGCCTTTGAACCATCTAGGTCTCCAAGCTCACAATTCGCGAGCGCGGCGGCCTTCTTCACATGGGCCAATGCTCTGATGAATACCGGATAGTATGAGATTGGTATGCCCGATATCTGGAAGTTCGACATCGCCCTCGCAGTCTGGGCGCCATAATAGGCATCGATGTCGACGTCGACATCTCCGAGCGAGTCATGTTCTCGCCTGATCCTCGAAACGACGTCAATGCACTCTTCGGTCAATGTGGTCTCCCGCGGACGCGAATAAAGCGCCCTACCCGGCGGCACTCCAGCGAGTACAGTCGACGAGCGGGGCATTTCAAGGAACCTATGCGAGCTTCACGCCTTCTCTGGCCAGCTCATCCATCACAGCGTGAACCGCGGCTTCAGCTATCGTCACGATCTCGTCGACTTCGGCCTTGGTCATAACGAGCGGCGGCACGAATGCCAGTCGCCATGGAGATAGGCGCGGGATTCGAGCAAACCGGGCCGCTTGAGGTTCTGCAGAGCGACGGACGCAATGCCTTTCATTTCACTTCTCCGTCTATTGGGCCGACGAGAGCGCGACGCGGGCGGTTTCCACCAGGAGCGCTGCCGAAGGGACGATGATATCGTCGTTGAAATCGTAGTTCGACTGGTGAAGGTGCGCCGATCGGTGACCGTCACCGTTTCCGATCCAGGCGTATGCGCCAGGGAGGTGCTGCAGAAAGGCGCCGAAATCGTCCCCTGCCATGGATGGGACGGCTCGGCCAGAGTGGATGGCGAGGCCTCCTCGCCGGGCCGCTTCGCGCACCTGATCGCGCTCCGTGGGCGTGTTGACCACCGGGCTGAGCATGAAGTCCTCGTAATCGACTTTCGACATGCTGCCGGCGATGTTCGCGGCAGCTGCCGCGACCGCTTCGAGCCGCTTGCAAAGCAGCCCGAGCGTCGCCGTGTCGAAAGCACGGAGCGTCCCCTGCAGCCTGACGAGATCGGGGATGACATTGTGAGCGCTGCCGCCCTGGATCATGGCGACGGTCGCCACCGCCGGGTCACACGGATCGACCGCCCGCGCGACCGCCTGCTGCAGTCCCGTCACGAAATGGCCTGCCGCAAGGATCGGGTCGCCCGTCGTCTGGGGCATCCCCGCGTGACCGCCGTGCGCCCGGAAGGCGACGTTGAAGTCCCGCGCTCCCGCCATCACCGGACCGTCATGGACCATCACCTCCCCCACGGGTAAACCCGGCCAGTTGTGGAGCCCGAAAATCTGGCGGCTGGGGAAGCGCTCGAGGAGGCCATCGTCGATCATTATCTGAGCACCGCCATACATTTCCTCGGCGGGCTGAAAGACGAGGTGGACGCTGCCGACGAAATCGCGCGATTTAGCCAACGCCGCGCCGGCGCCGATGAGAGCCGCCATATGGCCGTCATGGCCACAGGCATGCATCACGCCGGAACGAGACGAAGAATATGACAGCCCCGTTTCCTCGGTGATCGGCAGCGCATCCATGTCCGCACGGAGCGCCACGCCGGGGCCTGACGCACTGCCTTGGACGACGCCGACGATCCCGTGGCCACCGACACCCTCCACCACCGTGATGCCGTATTCCCTAAGGCGCGCGGCGACGAACCCGGAAGTCCACCGCTCCTGCAGCGACAGCTCCGGATTGGCGTGAAGCTCACGGCGCATCGCCGTCAGTTTCGGCATTTCCGCGCGGAGGAAATCCAGCATAGTCGGCTCCCGAGGATTACTTGAGCTTAGCGAGATAAGGCGCGCCGTTCTTCTTGTGCAGAGCGACGATGGTCGCGAACTCGTATCCGACATGGGAAGCGAGGTTTGCGGTGATCATCGATGGATCGAACTCCGGAAGCATCTCGACCACGTCGAACGCCACGAAGTTGAGGTCCTTGATCGACCGGACGAGCGCAAGCGCCTCGTGGCTCGTGAAGCCTTCCGGCTCGATGGTCCCGGTCCCTGGCGCGTAAGCCGGATCGATGAAGTCGATGTCGAAGGTGAAGAACACGAGCTTGTCGCCGACCCGTTCCTTGATCTGCCGGGTGACTTCCGCCATGCCGAGCTGCCGCATCTTGTCGGCCGTAATGACCTTCAGCCCAAGATCTTCGGAGTCCTTGACCTCGTTCGGATGATACATGGAGCCGCGGATGCCGACCGAAATCGAGTGGTCGACGTCGAGAAGACCTTCCTTGATCGCCCAACGGAACGGCGTTCCGTGATTGTACTTGAGGCCGAAGGGCTCGTCATCGGTGTCTGCATGGGCATCGAAGTGGACCAGCCCGACCGGGCCATATTTCTTCGCGACGGCGCGCAGCTCGCCCAAGGTGATCGAATGATCGCCGCCGAGGCAGATCGGGATTACACCCGCGTCGAGGATGGGTTGCAGCCCCTCTTCGATCAGACGGTAAGTCTCCTCGATGTTGCCGGGCACCACGGACAGATCGCCGTAGTCCACACCCGAAATATAGTCGAAGATCGTGATCTCCTGGATCGGGTTATGGGCGCGGACCATCACCGAGGCGTTTCGGATTGCCGCCGGTCCGAAACGCTGGCCCGTGCGGTAGCTTCCGGCGGTGTCGAACGGGATGCCGATGAAGGCGACGTCGACGTCCTCGGTCGTCTGGATGTGAGGAAGGCGCATGAAGGTCCTGACGCCGCAGAACTTGGGAGCCTTCAGCGAGTCAACGGGATAGTATTTCGGCATTGGTGTCTCCTTACATGTCATTGTCAGTGTCTCGCGGGCATGTATCTGTTGAGATTTCGCTCCATCGCGACCCAGCATCTGCGGAATATCTCGACGACCAGGACGTAGAGGACGGCTGCGGCGATGTAGGCTTGGAAGTCGAACGTGCGCTGGAAGGCGAGACGGGCCACGCCCATTAGGTCGAAGACGGTGACGACGCTCGCGATCGCGCTTGCCTTCACCATCATGACATATTCATTGCCGAACGGACGAAGGGCCAGCCGAGCGGCTTGGGGGATGGTAATCCGCCGGAAGATTTGAAAGGGTGTCATGCCACCCGCCTTCGCCGCATCGATTTGGCCCGCCGGGACTGCCTGGATCGCGCCTCTCAGAATCTCGGCCTGATAAGCGGAGGTGTTCAGGGTGAACGTGGCAAGGACGCACCAGTAGGGATCACGGAAGAGCCACCAGAGTCCGGCGTTTTCGAACGTCTGCCTGAACTGGCCAGACCCATAGTAGACCAGGAACACCTGTGCGAGCAGTGGGGTGCCGCGAAACAAGTAGGTGAAGAGAAACGCAGACCACGAGCCCAAAGTCCCGCGTCTCGCCCGAACTACGGCCAGCGGCACCGCCAGGATGAGTCCGAGCACGACGGAGATCACACTGAGCTGGATCGTCACGAACAGACCGTCTATCAGTCGCGGTCCGAATCTTTCGAAAAGCTCCCAGTTCATGGCGACATCGGCCTCCAGCCGCGGTTGGCCCTCGCTTCGAGAAGCATCAGGAGCATGTTGGAAACAATCGTCATCAACAGATATCCAAGGCAGGCGACTGCGTAGAACGCGAACGGCTCCTTGGTGCTCGCGACAGCCAGCGATGTCTGCCTCAGAAGATCGTTGAGCGCGATCACCGATACCAACGATGTGTCCTTCAACAGGACGACCCAATTGTTCCCTAGTCCCGGCAGTGCAAGGCGGAGCACCTGCGGCCACTTGATCCGGACGAACGCGGTCAATGGGGTCATCCCCACGCTGATTGCGGCTTCGATCTGGCCTCGCTCGATGCCGCGCAGCCCCCCCAACAGGACTTCACTCGAATAAGCTCCGAAGACAAGGGAGAGCGCGAGGATGCCCGCGACGAATGGGTTGATGTTGACGGTCACCGAAAGGCCGAGCCATTCCGCCGTGATCTGGAACGCCATCTGGAGCCCATAGTAGACAAGCAGCAGTGTCAGAAGTTCGGGAAGGCCCCGAAAAACGGTGGTGTACCCCTCGCCGAAAGCGCTCAGGACTCTATTGCTGGAATCCTTAGCAAGCGCAACCGCTACACCAACGGCCATTCCGAAGGGGACGGTGGCGACGGCAAGCGCCACGCTGACCAACGCTCCGGCCAGCAACTGCCCGCTCCAAGCGCCGATGTCGGCACCCAATATGATCATGTCGGGCTCCCCCTCAAGATACGACCGCTCGCGGGGAAATCGGATGTCCTCTCCCGCCACTGGGCTCGCCGAAGCCGCCATTCCGAAAGGGCGACAGAAACTGCTCCAGGCGCTCGCTCGATGGATTTGAAAACAGGCGGGATGGGTGACCCTCTTCCTCGATCTTGCCTTTGTGGAGGAAGACCGCATGGGAGGCGACATCGCGGGCGAACGCCATTTCATGCGTGACGACGATCATCGTTCGCCCCTCGGCGGCGAGCTGAGCCATGACTTTGAGAACCTCCCCGACGAGCTCGGGGTCCAGGGCTGACGTTGGTTCGTCGCAAAGGATCACGTCCGGGTCCACCGCCAGCGCCCTGGCGATAGCGGCGCGTTGCTGTTGACCGCCCGACAGCTGAGACGGGTAGTAGTCCTCGCGTTGGGACAACCCAACTTTATCCAGAAGCTCACGGGCCTTTTCGATGGCCTGCCTGCGCGTCTGGCCGTGGACATGGATCGGCGCTTCGATGATGTTTTCGAGCACGGTCATGTGGTGCCAGAGGTTAAAGCTCTGGAACACCATGGAGGTCCTGCGGCGGAGTGCTTCCGCCTGGCGGCGGTCGGAGACCACACGCCTCGCTCGGGGGCCGGACTTAAAGTCTATGCGCACGTCGCCGACCCTGATGTCTCCCTTGTCGGGCACCTCGAGAAGGTTCAGGCAACGAAGGAAGGTGCTCTTGCCGGACCCGGAGGAACCGATGAGCGCCACAACATCGCCCCGACATGCTTCGAGGGACACGCCCGAGAGCACCTCGAGGTTTCCGAAGGATTTATGGATGTCGTGGGCACCGAGCGCCACAGGCGACTTGGTTGATGCAGGTGTCGGATTTTCCATCGCACGCGTTCCGTTCGTCTTGGATTTGTCGATATGGTCCGTGACCCACCCGCGGGATCTGTTTCAATCCCGCGCCGTCGGGAGAGACGCTATGCGGCATCATCTCTGAACCAATCGGTCTGCGGCTTGGGAGGACGCCGCCGAGGCTTTTCCGATCAATAGATGCTGAACGGGAAATACTTGTCGTTGATGGACTTGTAGGTGCCATCGTCGACGACGTCCTTGATGGCCTTGTTGAGCCTGGCTTTCAGCTCGTCATTGCCCTGCTTCAAGGCCACGCCCACGCCGGGGCCGAAAGACGGGTCGGTGATGTCGCCGCCGACGGTGTGACAGCAGTCGCCCGCCTCGGACTTCAGCCAGGGAGCAGTGGCGAGCTTGTCGCCGAAGACGGCATCGACACGTCCGGACTTCAGGTCCATGAACGCTTCGTCCAGTGTGGGGTACAGCCGCGTGGTCACACTGGCGTACTTATCCTCGAGCATTGCCGCATGGATTGTCGACGACTGCGCGGCGATGGTCTTGCCCTGGAGGGCCTGCGGCGAGACGTCGGTAATCGTCGAGTTTTTTGGCACCGTGAACACGGCCGCGGTCGAATAGTATTTGTCGGAGAAATCGATCGTCTTCTTTCTCTCCGGGGTTATCGACATCGACGTCATCGCGAAGTCGAACTTTCCCGCCAGTAGACCGGGTATCGTTCCGTCGAAGTCCTGGATGACCCACTCGCATTTCGCCTCCATCTTTGCGCAGATCGCGTTCCCGAGTTCGATTTCGAAGCCCTGGAGCTTGCCGGAGGGATCCACGAAATTGAATGGCGGATAGGCACCCTCGGTTGCGATCTTGTATGCGTCCTTGGCGAACGCCCCAACGGCCGTCGAAGCCAGCAGCGCCGTGGCCGCGACCAATGTTCTCGTCGATTTCATCTAATTCCCCTTGATGTTTCTTGTTGCCAGGTCGGGAGACCAGCGAGCGAAAACTATCGGGAGGCTGTGGCTTCAGAAATCGAACTGAAGGATCATTTATCGGTACGAGGGGTGTAGAGTGCTACACCTTTCCTACACCTGCTGGACTAGGAACACGTGAATCGAGGCACGGAAAATATCGCGAGCCGTCTCGTCAAAGCTCCGCCAACAGGCTCACGAGATGCGTGCGCTTCTTCACCTTGAGCTTCGCAAAAACATTGTGGATGTGTCTCTTCACCGTGAACACGCTGATGCTGAGCTTGTCGGCGATGTCGGCACTGTCCGTGCCGCGCGCGATCAATTCGACGATCTCGACCTCTCGCCCGGTCAGCCCCTTGGCCACAAGCTTCGCCGTGACGTCGCGCGTCGCCGCTGGTCCCGTTGCCGGGACGGCGTGCTGGGCGAACCGTATTTCGAGATGGTTCTTCAGTACGTCGAATATAAACAGGTCCTTTGCGGTGAAGTCACCCTGTCGCTTCGTGCGCAAAAGGGTCAGCTCGGCGGTGGGATGTCCATCATTCGTCACGATAACGCCGCCGCCGAAGGGCACGTCGTTCGGAGATAGCAGCGAGTTGTAAACGTCGCTATTGATCCGGACGGCCTCGGACATGATGTCGGTGTCGCGATAAGCGATCGACCGATGCGTGTTGATCGCGACCCTACCGAAAACGGCGCTCTGGACTGATTCCTCATAGGCCTTCGCGAACTTAGCATCGACGTTTACGAAAACCGGGCTGTGCAAAGTGACGTCGCCGCTGCTCGTGTCCGCAAGATAAAACATCGCCTTTTCGTATGGAACGAGAAGCCGGATCGCCTCAAGAAAGAACTTCCGCATCTCTGCGAGGCTCTTGGTGCCATGGATTATCAAGGTGATATCGTTGATCCTGGCCCATTCCTTATGATCAAGGTTCGACATATAAAACTAACCCGCTCAACTCTGACGATGGCAACTCCAGTTCGATCCCATCCATCGCGACTTATTGACTGGAGTTGCTTTCTGATCAAGCCGTTTGGTGAACGGTTGTCACCATCGGCGCCACAGCACTCCGCCGCATCGGCCCGTTGTTCGGGGATTTTGAAACTGTTATGCTCGACTCCGATATTTGGCCCAGCGACGATGCACGGCAAGGCAGCATGCAGACCGACGGAAGAACCCTTACGCGGCGCGAGCCGAGGCAGCAACGCTCGCGCCAGACTGTCGACTTCGTGCTCAGCGCGGTCCAGCTCGTGGCCAAGCGCCATGGGATCCAGGCTATTACCACCAATCGCATTGCCGAGGTCGCCGGCGTCAGCGTCGGATCGTTGTATCAATATTTCCCCGACAAGCGCGCGATCTTCGAAGCTCTTCACGACCGACACGTCGACGACGTGCGCCGGGTCATCACGCAAGCGACATCTGACTGCGCTTCGACTTCGCTGGAGGAATTCGCACGCGAACTCGTCTTGGGCCTGGTGGATGCGCATGCTGAGGTTGCCGAACTGCACGATGTTGTCGCGGCCGTTGTTCCGCAGAGTGCTCGCGGCTTCAGACACGCGCTGCATCATACCTTCACACAGGCCTTGTCAAGCGTTGTCGACCCGGCGCGCTATAGCAATGACGAGGCGGAGCGGATGCTCTTTGTGCTGCCTCGCCTGGTGGAATCGCTCGTGCACGGGGGAGCGCACGCCCCCCTCTCGCGGGCCGGCGCAAAGAGCGAGGCAATCCGCACCGTGCTGGTCTACGTGAATTCGTTTAAGGGCGGCTCACCGCAAAATTACTGAAACGACGACGCATTCTCCGCGGCCCACTGATTGAACGAGATTGGCTCCCGTCCGGTTATCTGCTTGACGTCATCCGTCACCGTATCAAGCCGGCTCTCGCGCACGGCGCGCCAGATGTCCACTAGGGCATCTGCATAGGCGCCCTCCCCGGCCCATTCGGCCGTCCGAGCATATGCCTGTGCGTCCGTTACTTCCTCAAAGCGAACGGGGTTGCCGATGGCCCTACCTATCGCCGCCGCCATCTCCCCATAGGACAGCGCCTCAGGGCCGGTTATTACAGGTGCCTGACCATCATAGTCGCGCGTCATCAGCGAGACCGTAGCAACGGCGGCGATATCGTCTGGATGGATGAAGGCGATCTTGCCCACACCCGTCGATGAGCGCACCATACCCTCCCCGCGGATGGACTGCGTCCAACTGAGGGCATTGGACATGAAACCGGCTGACCGAATGAACGTGAACGCCACCCCGCTCTCCCGAATGGCATCCTCGCCCCGTGCGTGCCAAGGACCGGTCCCAATCCCGGTTCGCACGTCGAGCGTCGAGAGCTTGACCACATGGCTGACGCCTGCCCGGCGGGCCGCAAAGGAGACCACTCGATCGTGCTCTTCAAGATCCGGTCCATCGGTGACCAAAAAAATCCCGTCGACATCGGCCAACGCCTTGGCCAACGAACTGCCAGGATTGTCGAGGTCCCCAACATGGATGTCAACCTGATCGTCAAACAGAGCTTTGGCTCTCTTCGCGCTGCGAACGAAAACGGACGGGCGCGCCCCGGAGTTAATGAGCCGTTGTGCTACCCTTGAGCCGACGTTGCCGGTGGCTCCGAAGACGAGGTATCTCACCTGAGTGCGCTCCAACCACGGATCACCTCGAACGCCATTCGCTTCTGGCCTGCCAAAGTGAGATGCAATCCGTCGTCCATGAGGAGATCGGAAGGAGGCGGGCTGCCCAGTGAAGCAAAGGCGTCTATGACCGGCACATCGCCATTGCGGACGATCTCGGCTATTCGTCCCAAGTCCTCGTTGCGGAACCGAACGCTGAACCGGGCAAGACCCCAGTGCGCGGCAACCTGCGCCTCATTGACCGCCGGCGGAGTGATCCAGATGGTGCGGGCCTTGGTTTCCGCGGCAACGCGTTGACGCAGTTCCGCAATGTTGCGCGCGGTCTCCTCATGATGGACAAGCGTTTTTGAGGGGTGCGGGCCTTGCGTGCGCGCGTCGTTGGTGCCGATCAGGAAGAAGACCCAGTCCGGCTGTGAGTTTGCAATCTCTCCGAAGCGAACGAGACCATGGGTGGTCGTTTCGCCCGCCACAGCGCTGATCGTCATCGAAATCTCATCGGCGGCCCGGCGCGTCGTCAGCATCTCTCGCAGAATGACCGCCCAGGACTGCTGGTCAGACGTCAGGCTATCGCCGAACGCCACGATGTTGTCCCCCTTTCGAAGCGGCAGGCGATCGATCATCGATCCAACGTCCTGATCCGCAAGCAGCGCGCTGGCCGCTTCCGATGCCTCCCTTTGCAAGCAGCCAAGTTCAGTTACGTAGACCTCCGCTGGGAGGCCGAGCAGCGCGGCATGAGCGTCCTGGTCGAAACTGGCACCTCCAGGGAGGGATGCCAGGCTCCGCTCGGGTTGGATAACTTTCAGGAGCCAATTCACCTGTTCGTTCGACATTGTTTCACCTCGCATCTGTTGATCTTGCATAGGGTGATTCAATAGCCGTGCCTCAGCTACGTCGCTACTCGCGTTTCAGTTCATCTAAGCTCATGGAAATGCTAAGTAAATTTTCGACCACAGGTGTCTTCATCAGGTTTTGACCCACGCAGACGCCGCCGCCCCTCTCCCAGTTAATCGAGAACACGCCACCGGTAGCCCCGATGTCGCCGTTCGGACTAAATCCTCGTCGGCTTGCTGATGAACGAGGCCGGGTGACATAGCTGTTGCACTCAAGCCATAACCGCAGTCATTCATGATTAAGAGCGGAGCCTACGCTTCCTCACTATCTATGCTCGACACATCATTAGGTTATTCTTTCCTGCCGCAATCAAGAAATTCAGGATATCCATTGTGCGGTTCTTGTAAGCTATGGTCGCAGGCGATCTGACCTCCCGCGGCGACCACGACACGATCCTCATACTCCCAAAGACGCGGAGCGCATGATTATGGGCATCAAACTGTCCGACATCAGCGCCCTTGAGACAGAATTGGTTTAATTGAGAAGAGAGGATTTTCGGCTCATCGTAGCTCTATCAAAGGAAGCGAAGATGAGACAGAAAACCGGGCCGCAGACATCGGCGGCCGA
>Ga0209930_1001395_pt1 | contig 38498 bp, 48 predicted proteins | sample ThiBiot_500_biof_2_FD_183948 | JGI IMG/M metagenome (GOLD analysis project Ga0209930, IMG submission 183948) | Wastewater bioreactor microbial communities from Cape Town, South Africa - Thiocy_cont_500_biof (SPAdes) | ecosystem: Engineered > Bioreactor > Thiocyanate-remediating >... | reverse complement strand
CATTATCAGCAACTGTGATTGCATTCCCACTCCATACTTCGTTGGAAGATAGATTAACTAGATTGAATGAAAAAGCTGAAACAAGAATCAAATGAATTATCAATATTTCGTTATCTGTGTACTATGACCCGAAAAATACGATTAAATGTACCTGTTACAATTCGACTGATTAATAGAATGATAAAATACATCTATTGTAGATAGTTCCTGAGCAGAATGTTTTATTAGAACAAAGTGTAACATCACGTTGATCATACAAGTCTTTTTGATTGTCAAATAAAAGCGAGCTTGTTTTTTTCCCGTTGCTTCTCTCGGACAGTGTCTGGCGACCTCTATATTTGAAGAAAAGAAATGGTTCGATCGTGTTGTGTTCCATCCATACTATAGAATAGAATAAAAAAAGATATGAGTCACACCATCACAAATACATACATATATCAATTTTGTTTGTTGACTCTTGACTAGTTCAGATAATAAACAAAACAGAAAAACTAGATCATGTCTCATTATGGTACAGGCGCTTTTCGTTCATTTCCAAATGAAAACGGTACAAACGGTGAAACAAGTGAAGTTCGACGAAATATTCAAGATGATTGGCAACGTCGTGATGATATTCAACTTTTAACAACCGCTATCAAACGTCTCGTTGATTTTCTCAATCAATTTGGTAGGAAATTCTTTTTATGTTTCTTCTCGATCATCATTTGTTTGTTTGTAGAATCATCATGCCGATATCGCTTATCAACATTAAATGAAAAGCTCACTGCACTCGAACGTCATGTTGATTATCTCGAAGCACGAGTACGAGATTAAAACTCATTTTTTATTTTCAAAAGAAAAGAAAAACAATGTTTGTTTATTTAGGTGAGCAAAGGCGAAACTCTCAATTGATTAATCAAAACTTCAAGTCAGATCTTTTTCTCTGTGTATATTCGCGTCATATTCTAATCATTTTTTTTGTTTGTTTCTCTATACATCTCGATTCATATAATGAAATAAAAAACATACGAAGTCATTTTTATTGTAGATTTATTTTCCCTCAATCAATAAATTCATTGTGGTTCTTAATCATGACAAGTAAAATTCTTTCTTGTTTTTTTTTTGTAATCAAAATTGATAATCGAATGTTTTCAGATCAACTTCGTCCTGAAATGTATGAAGTAAGTCTCTCGAAAGATACCTCGTGCATAAAAATGTTTTTGTTTCTCAAAAAAAAAGGAAGTTCGTCTGTGGAAAAACTCTCGTGAACGTGAAAAGTACTGGTCTTTTTTTGTTGTTGTTCAAATAAATCTGTCATTATTAATCTCTATCGATTTAGATACGATAACATGGCTGATGTCTTTTCGATTATAACCACTTTACAAGCTCTTGAAAAAGCTTATATAAAAGATGTTGTTGAAGCTGCTGAGTACGAAAGAAAAAAAAACCGTTCAAAGAAAAGAAAATTGATATTTTTTTAGTTATACAAAAAACTGCAAGAATTTATTGGTAAAATTTACGGCAGCTTATCGACAAATCGAAGGCGATTGTCCTAAAATTGAAGAATTCGTTCGGAAATATCGAGTAAAACTTTGTTCTGCTGATGTTTATCTAATTTGACTTTTTTTAGCTCGATTGTCCAGCAGCATTGCTCCGTATTCGTGAAGGTCGTCCGATAACAGTTCGTGACGATCATGGCAATATGGGCAAAGATATAGCTGAAACTGTTTCTGTAAGAATTGACATTTCTCTTGGCAATGATTGACGTTTGTTTTCGTTCTTCATTTAGCTTTTTATCAATCTTATGGACAAATTAAAATTAAATATTCGAGCAAACGATATGGTAAAAATCGAAGTTATTTTAAAAAAAAAGAATTTTATTGAGTTTTTCTTAGCTTCAAACTGATGTTCGTGAGTTATTAGACGTTATCAATCGAATGACGATAATACCTTCAAATTATATCGGTCGAGAAAAGATCCCCAAATGGTAAGAATAGTTCGAATAAGAAAATACTATTTCGAATGAAATTTTCAGGTTGAATATTCTATCGACTATGAATGCAGCTGAAGAAATTACCGAAGATCAAGCTCGTCAATTTCAAATGGATCTTGAAATATCATACACGGATTTCAATCGTCTCTTATCCAGCTAAAAACAAAACAATACACAATAAAAACCATTCGTTTTCCTTTCTTTTCTTTTTTCTTTTCAGTGATTAATCATGATGATGTAATTATTTTCTCTTTTTTCTTTGTTTATTAAAAATAAAACACAAACAACGAATGAATTTAACTTTCATGAAAATGTTTTGGTCGTGTGAAACGTATCAGCGTTTCAGGTGAACGATGTAGGAAAATTAAACGAGCGAACAGTTCTTCTTCGAGTTGTAATTCGCCGAGTTCACGAACGAGATAGATTTCTTCGCACAATCGTTCAATTCGATCAGCAAACGGCCATTGTTGATACATAATCAATTGTATATCAGAAAATAGTGTCTGACGAAAACATGTCAACCAAAGAACGTAAACTAAACCGGCATAGACACCGATGAGAGTTAATTTTGCATTACTACCTGAAATGAAATTTGATTAAAATGAACGGATCGAATAGGAGAACGAACCGATGAGAAGTTTCGAAATGAAATTGAAACTTTTCGATTGAGCACCGGCTCGTTCGGAGATGGTGATTAGATTTAATGATTGACGATCGAATGAACATTTGCTCTGCCAGTGGGAATTGACGATCTCGGCTATGTCCCACCAGAGTAACTGTTTTTCTCGTCGAAGTGTGAGTTGAATATCTTGAGCGTAGGTTGGCGATGTCACATCGATCATATCAGGCAGAAGATGAATAAATTTCGGTAGGAATCTTTCGAGAATGATTGTTTCCTTGAACGAGAAAATTCAAACATCGATTTCTTGTGAAAAATCGATTCGAAATACTCTCGTTTGATTTTCAACGACAAGCATTCGTAATAGAATTCGAGCATTTTCATTTGTTAATGAGATATTATGTGTGCCCGAGAGTGTTCGACTGTAATCCGATGGTAAAGTTTCTTGTTCATTCGTTTGTCCTTTACGTATGAACGAATAATCGAAATAGATTTGCAGTGGATCTGTGTGAGGATTGTCGAGAAAATTCGTTAGTTCTATTTTCAATTGATTCAACGCTGATGGAGATATCGTCCATTGAGTACCGACATGACCTAACGCGTGAATGCAAGCTACATCGGCTGGTGCGAGTTCACGTGGACCTGAAGCAAATGTTGAATTGAGAATCAACGGACGGATTTGCGTATCGAATTCTGTAGCATTCAAATCATTGACATTCGCAGTTACCAGATGATATCTACGTGTGAAATCAGTATTTATCGATAGAAACAGACGAACTCACAATTCTTTGTACGTTGATAAACGTACTTTAATTTCACATCGATCAATGGGAATCGGATCAGCTAAACTTGTACTCGCACTAATTGAAGAAATTCAAATGAGCTTTTTGATTTTGCATCAAAACCTGAAGAAGATCAATGGAAACCAGATAACAAAAATGATCGCAAATAGAATCCATCCGCCTACACAATCTGAAATCTCGATCAATTTTTTCTTTCTTGAACACCCTCAACTCAAAATTCCTACATCTTTCACATCGACCTCGATTTTGTGCGCGTTTAATCGGCGTTTTCGCATCTAGAACACCCCAACATTTTTGTATCCATGCATTTCGTGCTATTTCTTCCATCATAAAATAATACGTTAACGACAACGATGTAGGAATAAACATCCAATCCATGAGTACACGCATTTCATAGAGAAATGGAATTGAACAATATAATTTATAGCAAATCAAACGCAAAAATGAATAATGTGTTGTCAAAAAATTGCCTAAGATTCTTGTTGGATAACTAAATCGAATGAAAACAATTGTAGGAAAACATATTTTTATTGAAATATAACTCGTACCCATTACGTATTTGTAATGCTGATAACATGAAATAGATTGATTTGAGAATATAAATTGAAACTGCTGCCCAATTATTTGATATTTCTCTTTCGAACCAAATCGGATAGATAATCACGAGCCAAATATGTAGAACAATAAATTGAAAATAGAGAAAAATAAATTTTGCATAGACATGTTTTTTCAAATAGATAATTCGATCGACAATGATCAATAGAAAATGTGCTAATAGCATCATAATTGGCGTTATATCAAGTGAAGATGAACCTTGTAAATAACGGTAGATGATATTATCTTGAACGGAATCCGAATGAGAAAATCGTTGATGACCAGCAATGATAAGAAAAAGAACGAGAAAATCACAGAAAAACATCGAAGAATAATAATCAACTTTTGGAACAATTGGACAAGCTAAACGAAGAACAAATTTTTTTTGTTGAAAAAGAAATTGTTTTTATTATACCAATTGCATAGTTATAGAAATTTTTTATAGTTGAAAATAGATCTTTGATTGAACAGAACGAAAGATTGATTTGTTCGGATGGATTATCATCGTCATGCAGAGCATTGGAATTTTTCGTTTGTAGATTTTTGTCATTTTCGATTTGAGTTTTTAACATTGAGTAAATATTTTGAATGATTTCATTTCGAAATCGATTCGTATCCGATGGCGTAACATTTGTTTGATAGATTAGTGATGAATCATTCATTGGAAAATGAAAATCATCCCAAAGACCTAACTGATGAAGAACAATTCGATGAAACGAAAGTACACCGAGTAGAAGAATATTAGCAAAAAGATTTAAATGACCGATTAATGAATGACGAATATAGGAATTCGATGATATGAATGTTAGATTGTATCTGAATAGAGAGAGAGAGCGTGTGTTTGATTTCGTTTTGTAAAAATTGAATTTAATTACTGAAGAAACAGAATGAACATCGATGATAGAGTGATCACATACCAAAACCGTCGTGATGGGTAAGGAAATGTGAGAATAGCCCAAAAATAGATTGAAAGCAAAAGCGGAAGCCAAATTAATGCGCCACCGGATGCAAGAAAATTGAGAATCAAAGTTAGATAAGTCAGATAGTCAAATTTCGAAATTAGGAATGTCAATAGAATCGTTGCAGAATCGCGATTTACTGACATATCGTCGTATGTATTTGTCATTGGTGTAATCGGATATTTGAGATACAGTTTGGCATCGGATATGACTTGACTGATGATAAGTAGTGTACGAACATGTTGACCCAAATAAACGATCAAACGAGAATTCATTGTATCCTTTTTTCAAGAGAATTTTCATCAAAACAAAAGTCAATCAATTTTTATTTTTACTAAAGTCTTTCGAAGTTGATTCGATTCATTTGTCTGAGAATTATTCAAATCATTGGAATTATGTACTATTGACGATGTTTGACTACCATTGACTTCATCGATTGTATCGAACATGTAATAATCACCGGAGAGTATTGCCGAATAATGATAAATCGGTTCAGGAATATCGACTTCACGTTTTTGCATATTCTATGCAGTCAATTATCGACAAGAAAACTTTTGAAAAAGACGAATATGAATTTGACTTACACGTCTCTGTCGAATTTGAGTGACACGTGTTTTAATCGAGTCTAATTCTTGATTTGTTCGTTGTCGATATTCGACTAATTTCAGCCAATTTAATTGCGATAAAAGTGAAGCACCGATTTGTGATAATTGATTTTCGGTGTGTAATTCGAGACGAACATAAATAAACGATGTCGAATTTAATAAACGAAGAAAAAATAAAACGAAAATAAAAGCAAATAGATCGAAAATAATCAATCGACTTTGTTGTTGTTTGAACGAGAAAATATCAATCGAACAATGAACATTAAAAATATGATCTAATAAAAATTGATATTGCTTCGAAAGATCTTCATTAAACATACAAATCAATGGTTGAAGAATTAAATGTGCAAGAACAAGTGAACAAAATGAAAAAATAACGAGATACCAAAATGATTGTTGTTGTTGAATGGTTCGTTGCAGAAATGATTGACCATACCAAAGAAGATAGAAACAAATAAGAAGAATTAATAAATAGAAAATCGATTGATGAATTATAACAATAATATACAAATAAACAATGAGAAACCAAAATAGATAAAGAGAAATAAATGTTTTCAATCGATTTGTCCATGACAATGAACAATTTGTTATGAAATCATTGAGACGATTAGGTTGAATCGATTGGTTTGAATCGATTGGAATTTGTTCGAAAGTAAAATTCAATTCTTGAATTGAAAGAATAATAATCAGAAGAAAATCAAAAAATAAATGTTTAGCTCGCGGTCGCCATTCAACATAATCCGATAGATAGAAATAACCTTTGAATTGTAACCAAATTCGATTGTGAACATAATTTAAACATAAAATCGGTGGTAAACCAAGTGCATTCATATACAACCAAATGGCAACGATCGATGAAAATATTCGATATAATTTCCAGAATTTTTTAACATAATTTCGTGGAAAAAACATTAAAATAAATATCCAAATAGCGTGTAGGACAGCAATGCCATCCATACGAAAACTAATTAAACATAGAGAAGAAAATATTGCTAATTCGAAACCGTATTGCGAAAGAATCTTTTTTGAATCGAACATTTCGATGAGAGAAGGAGTTTGAGAATGACGACGAACTAATTGAAGTATTGAAATCGATAGAACAACGATTAAATACGGCATAATCAATTGTCCGACAGACATTTGATGTGTCGACAAACCAAACCATTCCAATGGATCGATTTGAGAGCAATGATTTTGAATGAGTTCAATATGATCAAATAATTCTAAACGAATGATCATATGAAGTAGAATGTAAACAGTTGATATTAAAGCGTAAATAGCAAGTGAATAAATTTGAATATTTGGAAAGAAAAATGAACAAATAAATATCATCATAACGAGACAATTTATTGGCGATAGATTGGATTGTTTCGTAAATGTAAAACAAATCATCACTAGAACAATCTTATAAATAAATCTTTCGGCTAAATTCCAAAGTAAAATTTGAATTCTATCGAAATAAATTTTCAATGAATTTATCCAATTTAAAATTCGTAGATTAGTTATTTGATTTTCATCGATAATCGATTGTTGTTGTTGTTGTTGTTGTTGTTGATTTCGATGAAAGAAATGTCGATGTATAACAATCGTAATGATAAATACCATGGGAATTAATAATTCATTTGTAAGATTTTTCTTTTCAACCGAACGAATGCCAATGGATGAAAAAATAATTTGACATGAAAATGTTTGAAAAATTTGATTGAACTGTTGAAATTGATAAATATAAATTAAGAAAAAGATCGACATCGAATAGATAATAATAGTTAAATCGAATGGAAATAAATAGATTTTCCAAAAATAATAATTCAATGAATAACACAGATGATAATGAAGAAAGAAACTCATGTAAATAATTCGATAGGCAACTGGCGATGAATACGAATCGTAACTGAGAAGAAAAATAAGTATTATAATAAATAAACGAGACCAATGAAAGAGAAAATTCGATAGATATCGATGAGCATAACGAGTATAAACGAGATAGTAGAGCTCGTAATGAATGAGATCGTATTGATATTTGAAATACGATTGAGATGAGAATTGTTCGGGTTTGATCGGCGCAGTTAGATGAATACGTTCGTAGGGATTTGATGTTCGATTAAATTCTTGTCTTCGTTGATGATAGGAAAGAAGAAAAAGAATGGTAAATGAAAATTTAATTAAACAATTTAAATAGATTTCAATTCGATCATCGGAATAATCGAGAAATTCTTTCACGAAATCTTTTCGAATAAGATTTAAATTATGTAAATAATTCATTAATAGAAGAATATACGCATAGATACAAAATACAGGTGAAAAGACTAAACACCAATATTTTGAATTTGGTAATAGCCAAATTAAACAAGCCGAAAGAAGAAATGGTAATGTTAAATAGGAATGATAGAGAACTGACCAAAGAAACATGGCTATGATTGAAAGCATATATGCTTTAGTTAGAATATAGGAAATGAATGCAACGAGAAGAGAATGTGTTTCATAGAATTGAGCCGATGGTTGAGACCAGAAGAGATCAGTCAGTGAATGCAGATGTAAACGTTCGGATAGAGAAGAATTATTGTTTTGAATAGATTGATGTGAATTTTTCGAATGAAGATAGTTTTCTGTTTGATAATATTCATAGATTGTTATCCAATAGAGAATCAGAAGAATAAATGGATGAAATCGATCAATCCAATGAATTGAATCTATGGATTTCGATTGACAAGGATTTTCATAGAGAGACATAAGACCGAGAGATTTTCGAAGATGATCATTGACTTCAATGAATGAATATTGTGAAATTAAAATAAGAATTAAATGAATCAATGAATAGAATTTTAATAAACGAATAACATAGAGATAGATTCGACCGAAATGTTTGCCTAATGCCCACCAAAAAGCGAGACCAAGTGAAACAAAAAAGTAGAACGAAGAGATTAATGATGGATTGAGACAACCACATGTATAGATGAGAATCAACAAGAATATCGAACGAAAATAGACAAATAGTGGGCGAATCCGTTGTGGAATCGATTGAAAATGATTGACGGATGCAGTTTCAACATGACTCTCATGTTGTTCTACTATTCCATTACGAATGAATAAAATTCCAAGACTACTACCTATTACATATAACTGAACATTTGCTTTTGCTATTTTAATTTTTGCTTACAAATTAAAATTCCATGCAGAAATGAAATGCATATGAATAGAATTTTTCTTGTCGTATGAATCCATAGAATCCATCCGAAATACGCAAGTATTCGTACGGTTAATGAACATTCCCTATCGAGTAGACGTTTGCCTTTGTCGGTGAAGGTTAAAATTTGTAAACTAATATTGATTGAAATGAAACAACTACTGAGAATCAAGACTAACAAAGCGAGACAGAAGAAATATTTCGAACGAAATGCATGAGATGAAATCAATGGCCATGGTATCGATAAGAAACATAGAGCGTAGATCAATGAGATGAAATTAATATGCAGAATACTGATGACAAGTAGATTGATTGACAAGATCGAACGTGTTAAATTGACAAGACCTTTCATGTTAAGTGATTTGCCGCGTAATTTTTATTTCAAAAGAACAACAACAGATATGAGAGAGAAAATCGAACATACGAACGAGAATTTCGAAGATCGACGAGCTGAATTATAGTACCATTCGGGACGACGATTGCCTTGATTCCAATTGAAATTATTCCAAGGAGTACCTTGGATATTTTGCGGATAACGATTATTTGCCCAGCCTTGACCACCTGGACCGTAGAGTCCGTATTGCGAACCGTACTGTTGAGGAAAACCTGGATTGTAGAATTGTCGTCGTTGCCGACGATGACGATGCTGAGCAGTTGATTGAATGGCTAATAATAGATTGTGTCAAAATTGAATATATTTTTTTTCTATTTTTTACTTACCTGATATAAACAAACAAATGGCTAAAATTGAGAGTAATTTGTTCATTATGAACAAACAATTTTATTGAAAGAGATGAACTTTTACTCTACTACTGTGTTGGAAGAATGAGTCGAGTGAATGTGTATATATGTCTCAACGTCTACGAAACAATAAAAGTGAAGACGACATAGACGACGAAGGTCATCGAGCGGTTGTTCTTTTCTCCCTCTTTTTCTTTTCTTTGCTCAGCAATCACAGAAGTACAAAATAATTGAACTCACCGTATGCAGAAGAATAAAAAAAACGTCTAAGTACAAAACATATCCATGTCATGTAATGAATGGATCTTAGCAGTTTAGTGATAACATGCCTGTTTAGCTCAGTGGTAGAGCGTCGCTCTCGTAAAGCGAAGGTCACAGGTTCAATCCCTGTAGTAGGCAGAAGATTTGACTTTTTTTTATTGAAATAAATTAAAAAAAAAAAAGAGAACAGATTACATATCGTACATCGAATGCATTAAACCGGAAAGAACTGAATCAGAAAAGTTTTCTGAAAGCAAATTTTTTTTTCAGAATTAAAAATTAAAAGAACAAGCAAATTTCTACCTTGATGATCGTTGTTCCAAGGCCAGTAGTCTTGAATTGAAATGCATGGCGCATGTTCGAGAATGTATTTTGTTTCTTCATCTTTAGTATTATCGTCGATTTTCGATTGATTCGAAAGATCTTGATCGTACGGTGGTAAACGAAGAAATTTTGCTAATTCATCTGGAATCATTGTTTGTTGTTGACAACGTCGGACGATTTCTTTCAAATAAGTTTCCAGCAATTGTCGACGTTGTTCAGTGATTTTCGCACTACGTCGATGCAGTGAAATGACTCGTGGTAGATGTGGAATTGATATTTGAGAAGATAAACGTGCGTGTAGACCTTCAAATTCACGAAAACGACGATCGACTGAATGTGATAGATGATGTATACTACCACGAACATTGATTTGATAAACCTAGGAAAATTAATTACGAGATTTAACTTTGATTCAATTAGTTCGTTTTTGTTTTACGATATATTTTTCATCATTCGTTGTGGATTCAACAGTTCGGGTATCATCAATTGAAATCGTCAAGGGCATAGAGATCATCTTTTTTTTTCTTCTCGAGTAAATGCTATATGGAAATATGATGATAAAAATAAACTAACAAGAAGAGAAAAAAAAGACTCGAGAACGAATGAGAACTATTAAGCAGATGTCACTTCACGATTGAAGCATTCTCGAAGTATATGCTTTAACCGATCATTTGAAAATTTATTATTCCAAAAAAAATATTTTTCTTCACGTGACAAAAAAATAATAATACTCGGTTCTGTGTTCGTTTTTCTTTAATCGTGACCGAAGCAAACGCCGAAACAAGCGAAAAGAAAGAGTAATACATAAAGTGCGCAGGAAACAAGCAGACCGACGGCACAACCAAGTTGAGCTTTGAGATAGACTACTTTAGTAGTTAGTGCAGTTGAATTTGGATTACATGTATCGATATTTTGAGCATTGCTCGCGACGAGACTTTCACAAGTTTTGAGAATGCTTTGATAATTACTTTGATAGTCAGGAACACCTTTGAGTGCACAGCAAACTGTGTCACCAAGATAACATTTGCAAACATTATTCATATGAGCTTGAGCGAAATAAATAATTACACAAGCTAATAGACCACTTGCAACTGAAAAAAAATTCGATATTGGATGGGAATCGATTACAAATCCAAACTTACCAACGAATAAGAGAACATAGAAGGCGCAATATCGACCACGACAGCAGCAAGCTGAAAGAGAAAAGAAAATGAAAATTTTCAATCGAACAGTGCACTTGATTGGATTCTTACTGATGATAAGTAAAGCGAGAATAGTCGGAATAAAGACCAATGCTGACCAAAGACCTGCCCAAATGGTACCATGACCAATATCTTGATAAACAGAAAGAATTTCAAGAGCTACAATTGCAGCTGAAAGACCCAACACAAGTACACCGATGATGAGAGTGATCAGACGTGGAAAACGTTCGGCGAATCCCATGATTTATTACCAATGTCAGAAGAAAAAGCTCGTCTATCAACACAACAACAACTGATCGAGATTCTCGTCTTTATATACGTTTTCACAGGAAACAACGAGAAAGAGAAAGAGGGCGAGAAAAGAAAATTTCAAGAGATGTATGACAATTTTCTTTTTTTCTTCTTTAAAAAAAAAGTGGTTTATGTCAATAGAAAAAGAAAATTCGCCAATACGCAAAAAAGTCGATGGCATATTCTCTCCGTTAAAATAAAATAAAAGAGAACGACAAATGTTGAAATAATCATGACGTCGAATTCATATATACACTTTTTTCCCTTCACGATATTATTGCGTTCTCACGTTATTTGACGTCAATACAAATGTTTGTTCAAATACAACAAGTTTTGCTGCTAGTTACTTCAGATAATGTCAGAGAGAGAGAGAGAGAGAGAGAGAGAGAGAGAGAACAAACAAATCATTCTATTGTTTAAGTGCATTTCGACACTTTTTTTTCTTCCTTTAAAAGTTCGTAAAAATTTGTATTCCATTAAATTTCCTTTTTACTGAAATGCCTGTATTTGTCAAATGCTTTTTAAAAAGCAAATATTTCCAAGTAATACAAGCATGTGGCGTTCGAGGCAAATGCCAAGATCAATTTAGCTACAGTTTCAAACTATAACTACATATCTGTAGAATAGAAATTCTTTTTTAGTATTTTTAATTTATTTCACTCGTGAAAAGAAAAAAAAACATTGCATTAAGTGGTTGCTATGGCACGTCAAAAGGAAATGATGTGTTTGAATAATCGAGTTTCTTTTTTTAAATAAAATTTCGCACAACTGTTTTTTTTATTAGAAAAAAAAGAAATTCAAATTTAACAGTTTGAAGTCTTAGAAGAGCCAAGTGAAATGTAAATATACAATTTCTGACTTCATTATGATTTCATGATGAATCAGTCGGTGGTCGTGTATGTCCGTCGAGTGTATAAACGCCATCGACTTTCGTCAATTCACAAATTTCACAATTGTAAAACTGTTTGAAATTCTCTAATTCTTCAACAGTCCAACGAAAATATCGCGTTAAAAACAAACGCATAAATAAACCATGTGAAATAATAACTATATTTTGAGTTGGATCATGATGACCATTATCCATTTCACGAAATAGTGTATCGAGAAAAAGTGAAGCACGATCGTAGACATCGGCACCACTTTCACCACAAGGAAATCGATAGAGAAATTGCCCGAATTTTTTCTGTTCTTCTAATTGACGTTGACGTTGATCGAGATCTGTAATATTACCGAATTCTTGTTCACGAAGACGTGGATCTTCGCGTTCGGTAATGATTTGTGTCGGTAGAAACGACTTGCGAATATCGATCCATGTTTGTTTCGAACGACAATATGGACTCATGTAGACATACATCGATTCTTTGCCAATGATCGAACGAAGTTTTTTACCAGCATCGATTGCTTGTTGATGTCCTTGTTCAGTTAATTCAACTTGACTATCGGGCATACATGAGCATATTGCTAATTGAAAATGAATAAAAAGAAATTTTGGAAGGAAGTTTTGTTACTTGGATCGACATTGGCTTGTGATTCACCATGTCGAATAAGAAAAAGACGCCCTGGTCGTTGTTTACGACGAAGTTTTTTATGATAACAATATGCTAGATGAAATAAAGTGTCGATTCCTAAACGTAAGAAACCAGTCAAGACTAAAACAAGACCAATTAAACCAACGACTAAACTGACTATTAATACATGCATTGTACTATTAGAACGGTCTTTTTTTTTGATGATATATATCGTTTTCGTACTGGTTTTCCTTTGTCGAAAGAGAGAGCGAGAGAGTAGAAGAAAAGGATAATATATAAATAATTGTTTGTACTGATCGACCGTTGAATCATGCATCGATCTTATGGAATAAAAAACGAAGGCAAAGTTCGTTTGGCTTATCATTTTTGATAGAATTGACGAAAGTAGGTAAAATAGTCTTTTTCTTTTAACTACAAAAGATAAGTAGAAGAAAAAACTTGTCTTTTTTCTTTATTTCGAGAATTTGTATCAAGATGAAGATATTTCAAGCACGACAATTATAGAGATTCGTATTCAATACATTGAACAAATGAATCTATAAAGGGAAAATTGACCGGCCGGACCGGTTATCACTCTACTTTGAATGCATTTTCCGATTAAAAACAAAATATCTGTTGATTGGCTGAGAACGACGAAAATTGAAAAAAAAGAGAAACAAAACTGATGCCATAAAAATGCATCTCGACCTTCGTCAGATGATGTTCAGAAATTTTTTTTCTTTCGTTGGATAGACCAAAGTGTTTTCTATTTCTCATTGCGAGAGAATTTTGTCAGCACTGGAATTGAAATGGAAAAAAAACACAAGCAAAAATCGAAGCATTATCAAGTTTTTGTCCTTGTTGCGTCATCGCGTTTGACGAGGAAGTTTTGATCCAGCTCTCTAATGATCTAGCAAACTTCATTCAAACTTTACGGTGATCAAAAGAACGAAAGTCATTCAATGACTTTTTACTAATAAAGACAAAGCACAATGTGGCCAAAACGTCATTACATGAAAGCCGATAGATGTTTACTGTGCTGTCTGATAAAATTAAGATTCTATAAAAAAGAAAATGACCCACAAATGGTTATATAATCAAATTTGTCCTCAATGCACGATCAACAAATAGCATGTACAGTATTAGAGGGTACCTGCGTGGAGGTATGGCAGAGAGATTGATTTACATGCAACAAATCATCATACTTTCAATGTTTGTATGCACTGACGAAATGAAATAAGAGCGTTTTTATGTTTTACTTAAAACAAATAACTGAAAGAAAAAAAAGAAATGAATCAAATTGCATTTTTTCAATAATTTTTTTCGTTTCGTCATGAAAAAGTGTAGGTTGATCTTACGCATTCGATACATTTCAAATGATTCATCGATGATTAGACATTATTTATTTTGTCGGTAGACGTTATAGATGAAAAAAATTTAATCATTCTCTTGATTTTCACCCTCAATAAGAAACATGAATATAGTTGTCAATCTTCCTGAACAACGTCTCGACAAAGAGAATACGATCAAGAAAAAACATGTTTATGTTTCAACAAAAGTTCGTAAATCATCGAAATGTAAACGATTAAGACGGCAAGTTACTCAACTGGAATTCAAACAGAAAAATCTCCTGTTAAAAATCGAAAAACTTCATTTTTACAAGGAACAATTGGAATCAATGCGGCAACAATTACACGATTCAATTGAGGAATCTCAAATTTTTTAAATGTATTATTAATTTAAAAAAAAAAGAAACGCAACATTGCCAAATTACGATCTGAAGTAGAAATCTTAGACTTTTCATTTATCTTTTTACGTACCGAGACTGAATCCTGTATGTCTCGTCTCATTTATTGGACTTCATACATTCTTATGGTTACGTGTTAATTCTTGTTCGTCGTTGTTTTTTGTCTATTTGACTGAAATGAAATTCATTTAACATTTATTCGGTATAATTGCTTTCCTCTTTATTTTTAACTTTAAAACATGCAATAATAATTGAAATCTGTTTTTTCAAATAGAAGACAAGAATGTCAGTCTATTGTTTCATACTGAAAATTTTTCCTGTTCTATAATTAATGTCTAGTTGACTTTATTGAAAGACGAAGAAAAAAATAGGTGGTTTTTTATGACTATTTTTTTTTCGCGTTGGTTCATTACAATGACAGATGAAAATCAAACTTCATCATCAGCACAATCGGTTGAATTTATACTTTTATTAATCGTTGAAATTCCATCGATGTGTTGTACTTTACTTATACTGATCTATTTCGTTTTACATTGTCGTACTATGATTACAAAAGCACTTCGAAATCACGTGATTTTATTGTTAACAATCATGTCTTTTTTATATATTAGTTTTGATCTTCCATTTACTATTAATTCTTATCGTTTGAATTTCGATCAACCACGTACAAAATCATTTTGTCTATGGTGGTATTGGCTTGATTATGTGCTAGTTGTTGGCAGTCTTCTATTAGCAGCAACAGCTAGTGTTCAACGGCATGTTCTTATTTTTAATTTTCAATTTTTTCATCGAAAATCTTTGAGAATTGTTTTTCATTATTGTCCATTGATTATTTGTATTCTCTATCCGCCGATATTCTATTTTGTTCTTATCTATTTTTATCCATGTGAATATTCTCTTGTCGATGATGATCAACATTGTATATATCCGTGTTATTTAGATAATACGATTTTGTTTAATATCGATTGGTTAGTTAACACATTGATACCTGTTTTTGTTATTGTCCTTGCGAATCTCGTTTTAATCACTCGAGTTGTTCGATCATTGAGAAAATTTCGTCGTCGAAAAATCTTAATCTTAAAACGACAACGTAAATTATTGATTGAATTGTTACTTATTTCATCTTTATATGCAATCGGTTGGGGACCATCGACAGTTGTTTCTGTTATTGAACAATTCTTTCTACCGAATTTAACTTCGAATATACCTGAATTGAATTATTTGGATTATATAAGTTATTTTGTTTGTCCTCTGCAACCATTTACTTGTTTGATTATTTCGCCCGAATTAATTACATGGTTTCGAAAATTCTTCAAACGATCAATCATTCATCCGGAAATATTCATTCAAAATATTCACTAGGATTTATTCTTCTTCTTTTGTTGTTCTTGTTAATAAATGTTCAAATAAAAAATCCTATTCTATTTGTACGGATATTGACATGTCGTCAATCAATAAGAGATTTCAATGCATTTCGACATATACATCCATTCATATTCAGACGTCATAGAACATGACAACAATGGACTCCATTGCGTATATTCTTCTTTTAATTTTTGAAATTCCATCAATTCTTTGTGCATTATTTATTCTCATATTTTTCTTTTCAAATTGGCGTTTATTAATGATTAAAGTTCTGAATAATCATGCTATATTTATTCTTATGATTATTTCAACTAGCTACATTATTCTTGATCTACCATTTACGATTAATCACTATCGATTGGGTTATGATCAATATCGATCACGAACATTCTGCCAATGGTGGTATTGGCTCGATTATACTCTTGTAACAACAAGTCTATTTCTTGTAGCTGTGACAAGTATTCAAAGACATTTACTTGTTTTTCATCATTCATGTTTACAAGGACATGTTAAACGATGGATTTTTCATTATATTCCATTGATAATTTGTCTTATCTATCCAGGTATCTTTTATCTTGTTGTCATTTGTTTTCATCGTTGTAATTCATCGATATATGTTGAATCATATTCATGTTCATTGCCTTGTTATTCCGAAGATTTTCAATTATTTTCTATCGATTGGTTTCTTAATGTTGTTTCGCCAATTATCACGATTATCTTAGTAAATTTTGTATTGTTATGTCGAATAATTTATTCATTTAAAAAACTTCATTATCCACAAACACGTATTTGGAAAAAACGTCGAAAATTAATTTTACAATTCATTCCGTTCTCAATTTTATATATTCTTGGCTGGCTTCCAACAGCGATTCTGTCTCTTCTTGAAAGATATTTTCTTCCAAATTTATATACTAATTCACCGAATTTAACCTATATTAATTATTTGAATCACTTCGTTTATCTTCTACAGCCAATGATTTGTCTTTTTGCTTTACCAGAATTATTCAAATTTCTCAAGAAAAAAATTCATCGAAGACAAATGATGATACATGCAGTTACATGAATTCTTCGACTAGCTGAAAGAATTATATACAAATATATGACTTAGACTAATTGAAAAAAAGTAGGAAAAAAAAGGAAAGCCCTATTTTAAGTTCTTTTCTGCTTCAGCGACAGAAAACTTAGTGATTATCAAATATGCTTTTTGATTAATTTCTTTTTTTGAAACAAATAATAAAAAACACTTTCATTTCATGGATGACATTGCAAATATAACAGGTACCGACGAGGATACACTCTCGTCTCCATCGCCATCATCATTCGAATTCATCCTTCTATTAATCGTCGAAATACCAGCAATTCTTTGCGTTCTTATTATACTTGTCTATTTATTTTCCAATTGGAAAATTCGTGTAAAACATTCACTTCGTAATCATATCATACAAATTCTTGTTATTATTAGTTTTCTTCATATGACACTTGATCTTCCATTTACAATGAATTCCTATCGTCTCGGCTATGATCAATATCGAACAATACCATTTTGTCAATGCTGGTATTGGTTTGATTATACATTAATTAGCACGAGTATATTTCTTACAGCGACCGCTAGTATTCAACGACATATACTCATATTCTCGGCTCATTGGCTACATATTCGTAAACGAAAATGGTTTTTACATTATCTACCGATTTTATTTTGTTTAATTTATCCAGCTGGTTATTATTTGATATTTATTGTTTTATATTCTTGTGACTATTCGATAGATAACGACAGTTTATACTGTTTCGATCCGTGTTATGTTTCAAATTCAATTTTATTTAATTATGATTGGATAGTTAATATAGCTTGTCCATTATTAACAATTGTCATAGCAAATTTAATTTTAATTATTCGTGTTATTCATTCAATGAAACGTGTTCGTCGTGAACAAGCATTAACATGGAAACGTCAACGAAAACTAACTCGACAATTACTAACACTTTCACTATTGTATATTGCCGGTTGGGCACCATCGACATGCGTTTCAATTGTTCAAACACTTGCTCAACCGAATCTATTCGATGATTATCCACAATTAAAATATTGCTATTATTTAACATATTTCGTATGTCCATTACAACCATTTGTTTGTCTTATTGGTTTACCGGATTTACGAAAGAAATTCAAAAGAAAATTCAAACATATGTTTACATCAAGACGAGTCACGCCGTTTGTTCAAATTCAAAGTTGAATTTGTTTGTTTTATTTATTTAAAAAATACACAGATTAAATATTATTCTACAAAAAAAAACACAAGAGAAAAAAAACAAAGAAATCTCATCACCGGTAATTAGATGAAAAACTGAGAAGAACAAAAGATTTAATTCATTGTTGGTAATTCAATACGAATGAAATTATCTTTTAAAAATATAACACGTAAATGTGCAAAATCATACGTATGATCTCGAGGTAAACGACAGAGACGTGTTGTTGTACGTCGAATAATTTTGTTCGTTTGTTCACAATTATTTTTTTCTTGTTGTTCAATGAAAATTTTCAATAGATTTAATTGTACATCTGATTGTATACGTATATCATCAATGAATGTTTCGAATGGTAAACGTAAATGATAGACTAATAATGGTGGTCGATCAGAAGTAAAATAATATTGTCCATCGAAAATAGTTGGCGAATGAAATTTTCGATTAAATTGATTGATGATATCGCTCACAGTTTTTGTATCTGATGAAGGTGATGTATTTCCAACGTGTATTAATGTTCGATTATTATCTAAGTTTTCAATGAAATTCGTTGAACAGGAATTAGATTTGAGTGGTGCTGATGTGTTCGTCGTGTCGATGACTAGAAAAATTCAAATGAAATTATAGTATTTGTTTTTTCTCTTGAGGAAGTAATTCATGCTGGAAAGGTTAAACACGCGAACACGCACACGAACCGTGTTAGAATGAAAGTGTTCTAGTAAACCAATCAGCAACAGCTTTGAGCTGAGTTATTAAAACTGTAAAAACAAACATACACAGCGTATGAATAAAAGAATTACAAAAAAGACTTCGGAGTTATTGAGTTTAGTTAATTCAATCGACTACCTGACTGTTTGTTCATCACGTCGATGATTTCGACATGAAAAAGAAACATTCGATTAGATAGAAATAGACACACGTGAAACCGAAGAAAGAAAATTCTCAAACATCATCTACTGTTTTCGGCACTCGGTTGAAACCTACTTCCATCGTTTTGCGTTGAATTCGTCGGTGGATTTTGTGTAACACGAAATTTTTCTTTCTGTTCAAGTTGTCGTTTTCGTCGAATTTCTTTCCATGCCCACGGTTGATATTTGCCCTCGACAATTAATTGTCCGTCTTCAGTTAAATAAGCAATTATAGTTTCATCATCCACAACATCAGGCACTAATAATTCAGTTTTAAATTCATGTTTACGATAATTGCCTCGTTTATCTGTCGGCTCAATTGTGTGACAATGTATGAGAATTTTCGGACCTTCTAATTGAACACTAATGTCCGATGTATCGTAGGTTTTACCGATGGGTACACGCATTTCATAGAGATTTGTTTCGCCATCATCATCAGTCGAGTCGGGCGTCGATGAACGAGTTTTCAATTGAGTTGTTTCATTATGTAGATTATCGATTACATCAGCTATCAACGATGCTGATGGAGTAAATGTAACTGATTGGTTAGAAGTATTTGACTAAATGACTTTTGATTTAAAAAAAATTTGAAGACAAAAATATAAAACCTGTTCGTTTGGAAGACGAGAAATCGACGAACATAATTCATCGAGTGATTCACATGACGAACCTATGGATGGTTCGCGTCGTCGTTGTACAACAGGTCGAACAACAATTCGTCGTGATGATTCACGTTTAACGGGATGTTGTCGACGTAATTTACATGATGTTCGTGCATCGTATTGTTCGGTTCTTGTTGTCGGAATATTATACATAAGATTAGGCTCCAATGATGATGTCGTTTGATCATTAGCCATGGGCGATGGCTGTAAGAAAACAAAAAAATAAAAAAGTAATGTGCAAATATTTTTTCTCCTTTTCTTTATATATAGATGTAATATTCTTTGTGTACGTCGAAACGTTAATTTCCGTTGAATCGTAATCAAAAAATTTTGAGAACAAGAAGAAAAAGAACGGTGACTTTTTTTCTTTCTTTCTTCTTTCTTATTTTTTGAGACGTTATTTATTTGTTTTCTTTTTCTATTGAGAGCAAATTACCTGTAAATATGTACGATATTTTGGATATAACGATTCGTTCGTAGTCGAATATGGATGATGATTTGATTTGAAAACTGACGATGATGATGGTGGTGGAGGTGGTGTGGAAAGAATTGGCTGAACATATCTGAGATGGTCAATTGAATGTGAACGAGAATATGTTGGAATTAATGGTGGTGCTGGTGATGTTGAAGGATAATGTGAACGATATGGATAACCATGTCCGTGAATTTCAAGTGTTGGAAATGTGGTCGGATTCGATGAAATGAGATCAAGTGAACGACTAGTTAAACGATTGAGATTTGATGATGTTAGACGTGCTTGATGTTGTAATTGAGCTAAATGTTGTTGTTGCTGTTCGATACGACGATATTGTCGATCCAAAGCAAATAATTCTTCAACAGAAAGACCTAATGGTCGTTGAGTTGATGATTGAGATGAGGTGACCAACATGTTTGTTGTTTTACTGTCTAAAGTAGAATATTTCAACACATTGTCGTCGTCGTCTGTTCAAATGAAACGAAGAAAAAAAAAAGAAAGAAAATCGAAACTGACACTCATATTTCTCTCCTTCTATCGGTCTGTCTGTATGTATGTGTATGTGTGTATGTGCGTGCGTGTGTCCCTCCTTTATTAAACAAAAACGAACGAAATTTTACGAACGAAAACGATAGAGCACACGAGTGAGAGAAGAAGAAAAAGTACACAGAACAATAGTATTGAGGTCGAAACAAGAAACGAGAGAAGAAGACGAAGAAGACGAAGAAGTAGAAGAAGAAAAAAATAACATTGGCAAAGAATCGTCATCTATCCGGCTCGAAGAACAGACACAACTCTGTTTGCCATTTCTTTGCTTCTCTTACTATTTTTTACGCCTTCCAATTACCACTTAAAACACGCAAAAAAAAGACACTCAGAGATGAATAGGATTTCTTCTGCAGCTGGATGTGTGTACGACGAAACAGTTGTGCTGGTAGTAGTAGTAGCACGTAGAAGAGAAAAAGAAGACGAAGAATGTGTGCGTGTATGTACATATATAAACCATACCAAGATATAAAACTATGATGGCAAAATGTTGACTAATACCAAATCGTTATCTTTCTTTGATCGAAAAACAGAAAAGACAAGTAAAGCAAGCATCGGATACTAACGACGGTGATTAACAAGATACATGCGATTGTCAAAAAGAAAAAAAAACTGTTTTGCTTCATGTTTTTTTTCTCAAATGTCATTGATATTAATAATCGTTGTCGTTAACTCGTCGTCTTTACGAAAGAAGACAAAACTGATATTTACTTCGTCGATTTTGACAACTGAAAATAGCCTCATCCTACACGTTTGTCATCTTTTGTTTTATCTCAATTGAATTAACATAATTAACTCGATGTGAAATTCACACATAATCTCAATATTAATATGTCTATAAGATATCTCTTTGACTTGACCATGCTTGATCAAATATGATGTGTGTGTTTTTTCTTCTTTCTGGAAAATGAAACTCAATTAGCTCAGTAGGTGGATGTGAACAACATAAAAAATAAGAATCTATCGTAAAAGATAAAACAATATTTTCTACCGACAACATATCGAACAACATGCTGTGTGTACATTTCTCTTTCCCCATGTCGAATCATTTTTCTTCTTTCCTATATAAATAGACACTCATGTTTTGAAAAATGAATCTCAAAATTTGACAATGACATTTACACCATATTCATGTAGTACACCCAAATTTATGCCTGTTATTAATCAGCCATTGCATTTCGTCTTAGCAGCACCCATAGAAATCCAACGCGAAGATAAACAACGACAATTAGTCCAATCAACAGATCGTTCTCATTGTCGTCCATTAAAAAAATGTCAACGTTATCGTTCGAAACAAGCTAATGCAAGTATAGCTATCAATCGACAACATCATTTCGATATGAATACAACAATTCAACATAATCAACAACATATTTTCTTTTGTTTACCATTGAAATTCTTTCAGATAACTAAATTTCGACGACATCGTCGACATGCACCGTGCTATGTTTAGATAAATAATGCAATCCTTGTGTGTGTTTTATATATATATATATATGTGTATATGTATAGTCTGTATTTTTTCTTTCAGAAGAATAAAACAAAACAAAACAAAAAAAATATAGAAATTAAGAAATGTTTGTTGTGGTTTTTTCCTTTCATTGAACTGATTCGTCTTCATGAGTTGATTGATTTGATTGTGTTTTGGATTTTTTCGAAAGATCATTAGTTTTATCTGAAACATCGGAATCACTTTGAGAATGAGATCGTTTACGAGCATTGCCGGATGTATTCGGCGATTGATCTGATGATGATGAAGTTGTTGTTGTATTAAGACTTTCGTTCTAAAATAGAAAACAAATTCAAAATCGATTGTTTTTCTTTGAAAAAATCGAACCAATATTGGTTGTTGTCGTTCGATAATTTCAATACGTGATTGTAATTCTCGGCATAGATTTGTACAATCAATAGTTGATGACTTAGCAAAAAAAAAGAAGATAAGACATGATTTGTTATGTGTAATAGAATAATGAATTACTTTAATAATAAAAACGCGTAGTTGAGATTCATCTTGTGCGCCAAAACGAACGGAACGATCTGTGGCACGTTCAACAGTCATTTTCGGAAATATCGGAGAATTTAAAATCACACGAAATGATTTATCAAGTCGCATAACTAGAAAAAATGATGAATTGAAATTCGACAATTGCGGTTATCTACTCAATCGAGCTTGTAATCGATCCCAATCGGTTGGATCGTGACTTTCATTGATTTTTAAAATTCCATAACCACGTTCAACGAATTGTTGTTGTTCACCATTGTACATAAACAATTTACCGGCCATCTAAAAAACAAAGTCATTCATGTATTAAGACTAATCAATTGTAAAAAAAGAATCTTTTTGTACTTGAAATTTTGTGATTTCATTTTCTTCTCCTGTTGATGTATCACCTTCGATAGTCACAGCTGGATGTGTTGATGCTCGTTTAGCTTCATATTCAGCGACATTTTCTAATAGAGAGCTTTTATCTTCATCATTATCCTCCTCCTCCTCATCTTCCTCCTCCTTCTTCTTTTCATCCTCGGTACTTTCCTTTTTCTTCGCTTCGTTTTCGTTATCATCATCGGTTTTGACTGTTGATGTTTTGAGATCGGTAAATGAACTTAATGTTGTCGAACTCGAGCCACCGAATAGCGGCTTATTTGTACCAAGTGACGCAAGTGATGCTGCTAACGGTGTTGATATTGACGAGCCAAAACCACTTGTTGCAGTAAATTTCGAAAGACTAGCAGTAAAATATCCTGATGGTGATGATTTATCATCATCTTTTGAATTATTAAAACTAAAACTATTTGCTTTAAATTGACCAAATAAACGAACAGATGTCGATGTATTTAAATCACTACGAACGAGAGATTTAGTTATTTTTTGTTTAAATTTTTGACAAGAATTACTTGAATGAAGGAGCTGGAGCAGCATCGGATTTGCTTTCCACTTGATCAGTGGATGCTGTTGTTGATTCACCTAATTTAACGATACATAACTTAGTTGTTCTTTCTTTTTACGAATAAAAAAACTACGAACTCTTGTCTGACATTTGAAATTGAGAAAAACAATTCTATGACTTAGATGAACATTGCACACACACACACAAAAGATCTGAGAATAGTAATAGTAAAATAATAAAGAGAAGAGAAATTCATTCTTTTCTTCTTTCTCTTTCTTTTTTTTTACTTCTCAAACCAATCGATGTAAATTTGTAAACCTCCATTGAAAGACATAATCTTGTGACATCTATGTACCGATTCAACGGCGTCTATTGCTAAGTTGTCGTGAAAGTAAAGTCTTAGGTAATGGTGAATCGTTGATGTTTTAATCTTGAGTTGGCCTGTTAAACAAGACAAATTTCATCATGGATAATAATCAAAATGAAGCACAAGATTTAACATTACATGGTATAGCTATTCGACCGACGATGAATTCATCGCGACCGAACAGTGCTCGACGAGATTCACAATCGAAATTACCGACTACACCTTCACGAGAAGGTAAATTAATATCAATATAAAAACAATTAGGTCAGTTTTTTCGATACCTTTTTGCTTTGTTTGATTAGGAAATGCAAAAGAAAATCAAACAAATATGAATGCAAGTGTTAATTTGAGCAGTGCTCGAAAAAGGTTCGAATTAAACGATTTGACAACTAGAACACATTCATTTTTCTTTTTCGATTGATATTTTTAGACGACTTAGCAGTAGCAGTCAACGATCATTTGGTTTGACATCACCACCACCACCTGCCGATACAAAAGAAGTATGAGTTCGTTTTTTTTTGTGCCTAAGCTGCAGATCTATTCAATTTAGTAACTAAATCCGCAATAGAAAGTTTATATAAACTGAATACATAAAACTGAATGTTTGTTTTTCATTTCAATACAAGACTCGATACGACTTCGAGACATTTTTTTTTCGATAGGCTGTACCATTACCAGCAGTATCGACGACATCGAGTGTTTTTCGTGCGTTAAGTCCACAGCAGCATGATGTCGATGGTTTTTTTACTGATCAAAGTCAACAGAAATCGGACGATAGTGAAACCGAAGAAACACGTCGTTGGGTTGATGAAATTCATCAATTAAATGCACCAATTTCCACACAAGAACTTGAACAATATCGAGATATTGGCGGATTAGGCATGTCGAAAGACAGTCTCAATGGAACAGTGACAATGTCTTTACCAACGAAACATTCGGCAGAACAAGAACAAGCATCGATTAAAATTCAACGTTGGTACAGAAAAAATAGCTTAACAAAACCAAAGATTTCTCAGGAACACAATGATAATATAGTATCAAGTCGCCGACCATCGTCTAGTAATGTTACACCACGAGTTAATAGCAATAACAGTAAACCAGGTAGTCGTCGACCTTCATTTTCAAGTGTGACACCAAAAACTTCAAGATCACCTGTTCAATTAACTTCTCAAGACAATGTTAATCTCAACGGTAAACCTAATAGTCGTCGACCTTCATTTTCAAGTGTGACACCAAAAATTTCGAGATCTCCAATTCAATCACCACGAGTAGACACTTCGATTAATCACGTCAATCTAAGCAGACAAAGCAGTCGTCGTTCATCAACTTCTAGCATTGCAAGAAAACCTCTACCATCGCCACGAGTATAAAAGAAATATTCGAACGAAAAAAAATTTATTTGTCTTTTAATTAGGAAATTCTTCAACAGAGAAATGATAACAATAGTCGAGCTAGTAGTCGTCGATCGTCAACAGCAAGCAGTATATCAAAACAACCGAAAACACCTGTACCTTCTCCGTTACCACCAACTATTAAAACCGATGAAGTATTTGAAATGAAAGAAATATTCTTTTCATTGATTGGTATTGTGTTTTTTTTTCTAGAAATCATCAGTTGTTAGTTCAGTTACGTCGACTTCACGAGTGATCTTAGATGAAGTCTATGAAACATTGAAAAAACTCGAACAAGTCGAACAATTTCCTACGCAACCATCCTACAAAGATGATTCAGGTTCGATTCCATATATTCAATTGTTCGTATCGTATTTCTCTTTTCTTTCAGTTTATCTTACCAATCCAATCGATGACGCATCCACTCCAACTCCTGAACACGATGAAATCAATCCCTATGATTCTATTGTCGAAAGTGTTCATTCGCAAAAGTTAACTAAACGTGAAACTCCATCGCCTAATCTACCTCGTTTTACACCTCCACCTCAATCAACACATCGACAACAACCGATCAAAGTAACTCAATCAGCATTTGTGCCTTACACACGCACGTCAGCTTCATATCATCAACAAACTCAAACTCGATCAGCTGATCATCATCCGTACGAAGTCGAACACGATTTGGATTATCAATTGCAACAACAAAAAGTCGAATACGAAGCAATTATTCAACGTCATTTGAAATTTATCGATCAAGTTCGTTTGAGAATTTCTCCTTTTTATGTAAAATTTTTTCTCTTTAGTTAATCGATGATAAGAAAAAACTCTCGTCTCGTTGTGAACTTCTCGTTTCGGAACTACGAACAATCGATCGAAAATGTAACGATCGTATTCGTTCGATCGAAGAAACTCATCACATTGAACTTCAAAAATTAAAAGACGTTCACGAATCAGCCGAACGTATTCGACGTGACCAATGGATCGAAGAGAAAACGAAAAAAATCAAAGAACTAACCGTTCGCGGTCTCGAACCTGAAATACAGAAATTAATCGGCAAACATAAAAATGAAATTGCTAAAATTCGAGCCGTTCATCAAGCTGAATTGTTGGCATCGGATGAACGAGCTTCTCAACGATACATTCGAATGATTGAAGAACTTCGCGATCAATTAGAACGCGAGAAAGAAGTCGCCATTGCACATGAACGTGAATTAGCTCGTGAGAAATATGAAAAAGCTCTACGAGACGAAGAAAAATCCTATAATGAACAACGACGACGTCTCTACAGTGAAATCGACGATGAGAAAACTCGTCAAGAGGAATTAATAACTCGACAACGAGCCGATCTCGATAAACTTCGACGCGATATCGAAGATAATCATCGAGCAGTTATTGAAACAACGAAACGTGAATATGAAGGCATTCGTTTAGAACAAGAACATCGACATAACAATGAAATCGATGAATTAAAACAACGACTTGAGATTGAAAGACAAAATTGGCAAGAAACATTTCTCAAAGAACAAGAAACCATTGTGACAACAAAAGAACGACAATTACGTGAGCAAATGAGACAAGAACGTGATCGAGAAATTGAGAAAATTATCAATCAACTCGAATCAGATACGACAGCAACGAAAGAAGAAGCCGAACAAGCAGCTGAAACTCGTGTCAAGTAAAAATCAATTGATCGTCACAAACATGTATATCTTTTTTTTTTATTATTTAGACGTTTTCGTGAAAAATATGAGGGTGAACTTCGTGAATTAGAACAATCCGAGCAGCAAACCAAAGAACGATTAAATCAAACACGTGCTCAACTAACTGAAATTCAAGGTTTATTTTAATTTCGTTCAATTTAAAATCTTTCTCATTCTTGGATTTCGTGTACATAGGTGAAAAACAACGATTAGAAATGATTCTCAAACAAAAAGAAACCGAAATCGAAGATATAAAAAAAGTAATTCATTTTTCTGCTTTCAAAAATTGCATTTTCAATTTGTGTAGATTACGAATACGTTACAAAACGAACGTGAACGTCTATCGGATATTATTCGTCAAGAATTTGTCGATCGACTTGTAACGACAGATGATGAAAATCGTCGAATTAAAAATGAAATAGCTGAATTACGTGCTCGACAACAATTAGAATTAGACAAGAAAAAAGAGGAATTAGAAAATCTACAAAAACAACAAGAAAAAGAATTAGAAACTATTCATGAGAAGTAAATTCGAAATTAAATTTCTTTCTTTTATTTATTCGAAAATGTAGAATTAAACAAGCGATAACGAAAAAAGACGAACAAGTTCAGGCTCTTCGTGTTCAATATGAAACAGCAATGAAACGTGCCGAACATTTCGAAAGTCTTCTCGCTCAACAACGAAAACTACTCTCGGCACGATCGACAACGAAGAAAATTCAATCGTGAAGAGAAAATTTTCGTTTTTTTTGTATTTTGAATGAAGAGAAATAATAAAATAGTTTCTATTTCGATTTGTGTACATGACAGATGGAGTTGGTGTACATCAATAAAATTCTTTGTTCTTATGTCAATTGAATGCGAGCGAGTCCATTAGATGACAAGAAAGATATTGATGGTGGCAAGAGAAATAATCTAGACAAAGAAAAAGTAGTCGAAACGAACAATGAAAGAAGCATTTTCAATGTTAAAAGATGAAAGTCATGGTGTTCAAGAAGAGAAAACACCTGATTATCGACTTATATCGAATCCATTCGATCGACCATCGTCAGTACATCTACGAGAGAGATTAGCGAGTTTTAGTATTTTTAATGATGTAAGTCGATCGCTTGATTTTCAAATGTTGAGATATGGTTGTTATTTGAATTCTAGCAACAAGATAATCAATCGATAGCCAACGATGTCCTATCGATTGAACGTCGTGCTCAAGTCTATCCGCAACAATTAAGTGAACATATTGTACAAATAGATACATCTCTTTTGTAAGAGAAATTGATTTCGAAACAAACAAGAAAATCAATACATACACACATCTATGTTTAGTAATGAGGAAATGCGTGATCGTTATCAACGAGCATCGGATTATTTTTGTCATACGCAACTCGATCTACCAACACCAGTGACAACAACAACGAATCAGATTGGTAAAATGAGAAGTTTGAGTAGTTCATCGACGACAACAACATCGAATTCATTTCTCGATCAAACGCGAACTACTCGGCATAGTAAGAGCAAAAGAGAAATAAAAATCGATTGAAAATCTTGACAAATTCTAGTGGGCTGTCAAACTCGATTGACACTTCCGCCAGCAGCTGATCTCGATTCGTTGATACAAAGTTTTACTTCGAACGGTGATATCGATGATCCACCGATAGCAATTTCGAATTCATCATTGAATAATTCTCAAATACGACGAAAGCTTTTTTCTGATGACGATGATCTACTCGATGAGACACCGCCACTTGTACAACCTCGACGATCGTCATCGTTTGATGTAAACATTTCTTTTTGAATACGTTCAAAAATCGAACGTTGTTCTCGTTTTTCATTTAGCCTGGACATCGTTCGTCAAGTCCAAGTCAACAACAAACTCGAGAAAACCTTCTCTTTCAACATTTGAAACCAGTTACACCCGATTGTTCGCCTATACCTCTCAAAACCACAACCAATTCGACGAAAAATTCTCGATTTGAACTACTTGCTCAAACACCACAACAAGGTAACGTCAACCAAACATTTCTCCCATTTCTCTCATTGCCATTTAGAAGCTGTGATAATGACGTCTGTCTCACGTCCTACTCACTATTTATCTTTAATTTCATCACCAGTGACTAACATGTCTATCGGCTCGCCTTTTATTCATCCACATCAAATGCCTAGTATGAGTTCTTCGTTTTTGTTTATAAAAAAAAACAAAATTCATTGTTTAGGTGATTATGCGCGACAAGTACTTGACAATGCGCTCGCTGATCTAATGGAATGTTCAATGTGAAAAAAACAAACGAAAATTTTTCCTAATCTATTGTTTATGAGTGTAGATTTGATTTCAAACTAGTCAAATAATTCATTGTTTTTTCTTTCTTTCTTTCTTTTCTTCAAAATACGCCTTAGAATTGACATAAAAATAAACATGAGTTTCATTGATCTATTGTACGAGAACAATGTAAACCCCAATCGAGTAATTTCAAAACACATTGACCACCTGTTTGACCGATTTCGATGAGTAATTTCCACGGCAATGGACAATCTCGATTGACGTCAATCGATTGAATTGAATTGATTTTTGACATCGATGGATATTCGAGATAGAGTTGATGTGCATCACAATTGACAATGAAAATGATTTCATCACCATCGTAAATACTCAATGCCGAAACATTCGGATCTTTTCGACCGCGAATAACACGACGATCGATATTCCACCAGCCGTGTTTCGACGGGATCAATGCGGTTGATTGTATGAGCTTATGACGTTCGTTTTCACTGACGATGCCAAAGAAAAGTTCGTCGGCTGTTTGTTGAACTCGAAAACGAAAGTAATGCATGCCTTTGGTGTAACGAGTTTGACTGAGAAGAGTTGCTGGACGTTCAGAACTGATGATATGTTGAGCGTGATAGTACGTTGGATGTCCATGAATGATGTCGAAATTAAATGGTTGATAACTAAGTGTGAGCTGTTCGAACTGTTTCGATGGCGAATGTTGTTTAACTTTGATTAGTTTGATTTTTTTCTTTGATGTAAATTCAATAGCTGATGGCATAGCGTTAAATTGACGACGAATTTCCGATAAACTACCAAGCCATCGATCGATTTGATATTCTACTAGTTGATCTTTACGTTCTAAAACATTTCGTAATGGTTCAGCAACGGTATCGTTGAGCGCACGTTGCAGTTGTTCTTTGGCTTTTTGAAGGACTTTTTCAGCGTCAACTCGAGCTTGACTTGCTGTTTCTTGGATTTTTTTAATGGCTTCTTCTTCCCATTGATCAATCGATTTGACAATCGCTTGATATGGTTCGATCGATTCTTGATTTAGATCGTTTTGTATACGTTCATATTCTCGATATATATTCTCTAACTCTAATTGTGCCATTTCAACGTCAACTATCACCTGCAGGCAAACAATGATTTAATGTTGTTGACAAGAAACCTTCTTTTTTTTTCTTTTACCACAAATGAGAAGAAAAAAAACTCCATTCTTTGAATCTTTTTTTTTCTGTTGCAAACTCAAGTAACGATCGTGGATGACATCTATCGAATCAATAATGACCATTGGATTAAATCTATATGGTAAATGTCTAAGAAAAAATAACAATCAATAAGTTGTCTCTTCTTTTCCAATAGAATCTCGTTTCGTCTCGTTTTTCATCTTATCTCTTTTAGTTTCAATTTTGTTCTTAGTTTTCAAACACATCTAGACCAATGTCGGCATCGGCTATCTATATCTTAGATATGAAGGGCAAAGTATGAAGAAGAAGAAGTTCAATTGAATTAATAATGAATCGATTTATTTATTGTTTAGGTCCTTATATCTCGAAATTATCGTGGTGATATTGAAATGAATGTTATAGAAAAATTTATGCAACTTTTATTAGAAAAAGAAGATGAGTCTCAATTATCTCCGATATTTCAACATGGTGATGTTGCTTTTGTTTATATCAAATACAATAATGTCTATCGTATGTGTTCGAAAATGTTTTTTTTGCACAAAAATTTTATTGAAAATTTTTCTTGTTTAAAGTTGTTTGTACAACAAAAATCAATGCGAATGTTATTATGGTTTTATCGTTTCTCTACAAATGTGTTCGTGTTTTTTGTGAATATTTCAAAGAATTAGAAGAAGAATCGATTCGAGATAATTTCGTTATTGTCTATGAATTGTTAGATGAACTCATGGATTTCGGTTTTCCTCAATCGACTGATTCGAAAATTCTTCAAGAATATATTACACAAGAAGGTCATAAATTAGAAGAAGTTCGCCCACCACCTGCACTGACTCAAACCGTTAGTTGGCGTTCGGACGGAATTAAATATCGAAAGAATGAAGTTTTTCTTGATGTTATCGAATCAGTTAATCTTCTTGTGAGTTCAAATGGTAATGTTCTTCGATCAGAAATCAATGGAGCAATTAAAATGCGCGTATATCTAAGTGGTATGCCCGAATTACGATTAGGTTTAAACGATAAGATTCTTTTCGAAACAACAGGACGTATGTGAAATAGAAAATGATTGATTCATCGATCTTATTGTTGCTTTTTCAGGAACGAAAAATAAAGGTGTCGAATTAGAAGATGTTAAATTTCATCAATGTGTTCGTTTATCTCGATTTGAAAACGATCGAACCATATCATTTGTACCACCCGATGGCGAATTCGAGTTGATGTCCTATCGATTGAATACACAGGTTAAACCTTTAGTTTGGATTGAATCATCAATAGAAAAACATTCGCATTCACGTGTCGAATATATGATCAAAGCGAAATCTCAATTTAAACGTCGTTCAACAGCTAATAATGTCGAAATAATTATTCCTGTTCCATCTGATGTCGATACAGGACGATTTAAAGCGACATGTGGTGCAGTGAAATACGTTCCCGAAAAGAATGCGATGGTTTGGTCGATAAAATCATTTCCAGTTAGTTGAATTTATAATTTAGTTGATAAGATTAATAAAAAAAAAATATGTATTTTGTTTTATCTTAGGGTGGTAAAGAGTTTCTCATGCGTGCTCAATTTCAATTACCAAGCGTTCAAAGTGAAGATCTAGAAGCTAAACCACCTATTCAAGTGAAATTCGAAATACCCTACTTTACAACATCTGGCATACAGGTTAACTATTTGATTTGAATGTGAATTATCGATTCAAATTTATTTATTTATTTAGGTCAGATATTTAAAAATCATCGAAAAAAGTGGCTATCAAGCTCTACCATGGGTTCGATATATTACTCAAAATGGCGATTATCAAATTCGTACACAATGATTCAGCGACTTTTTCTTCTTCCTTTTTTTTTTATATATTTGTTGTCGTTATTCTACATTTAACTCGCATTCCTTACATATTCGAAAACTGCTTTCTCTCTCTCTCTCTGTATTTTTTTGATAATATCGTACAAAAGAAGGAGACAAAAATATAGGCGAAAACAAAAAACCTTGAGTGAATAACATCAAAACAACTTTTCTGTTGATATATAAAGCCTAGGAAAACCTAGGGGCATCAATCTTTTCAAAAAATGTCACTCGGCAATATTGGTTTCGCTGCTCCTCGTATAGTTTATGCTGGAAATGTGAAAAATAACGGTAATGCAACGGCAAATTGCACGATTTACTATGCATCCACTGCAGGTCAACCAGCTGATGAGTCGTTTTCAGTAACACTCGCACCGGGCAATGAAGCTGCCATTCCTGGACGTGAATATACACCCGACGGAGCGTCATATACAGCTCGAAAAAATGTAACTCGTATTGAAGTAGAAACAAACGGGCAAACATTTTCATTAGAAGAACCCTTTGATGGTGTTACGTCTCCAACATCATCATGGACTTTTAATGTTTCTGATGATAAAATTACTTCGGGTTGGTGAACATAGACAAATAAGACAGACTCTTTCTCTATTTTCAGTAATTCTAATCCAATTAGCAGTATAGTTCGTATTTTTCTAGTTAATAAACAACTATCAACAATGAATATCTGTTATTAGTAGTAGCTCGACGCAAGCCTAGGATTATTTATTTTGAATTCAAAAAGAGAAATAAAAAGGAATGAAATGGACATGAGAACTAAAGTTAAGGATAAACTATTTAGAAAAATTAAAAACGAGGTCCAGCATTGCCAAATGGACCATTGAATCCTTGATTTTCGTCAACAAACATCATGAAACCTAAAAACAAATGATGACCTATGTTGATGTACGAAAATAAAAACGAACGGACTAACCCCCAAGAGGACCAGCGTTGAAAGCATTATTTGGTAAATTACCACCAGCACCTGGTTGTGCAGCAAAAAGTGGTGCACCACCGCCGAATAAAAACGGGAATGGAACGAAACCATTATCATCATCATCATCAGCGGCATCATTTTTTCCACTTAATGTTCGTCGTATTTCAGATGCTACGATTTGTTCAACTATTGGTGTAATTTGTTTTATAACATTTTGTACAATTTTTTCTTCTTGTTCGGGTGAGATTTTTTCTGTTTTGTCTTCTTGTGCATTTGCATCTGGAGTAGCAACTTTTTCAGTTGTGGCACCCTCAGGTTGTTGTCCTGTAGGTTGTTGACCTGTTTGTTGTTGTGCACCAGGTTGTTGGCCTGGTTGTTGTTGTGCACCAGGTTGTTGGCCTGGTTGTTGTTGTCCAGTAGGTTGTTGACCTGTTTGTTGTTGTCCAGTAGGTTGTTGACCTGGTTGTTGTTGTCCAGTAGGTTGTTGACCTGGTTGTTGTCCTCCTTGCTGTTGGGCACCAGGTTGCTGACCACCTTGCTGTTGTCCTTCATTGGCTGGTGGATATACTTGACGAACATTTGGTGATGATTCATAATCTTTTGGTGGTACAGGAACTGCAGGTAATGTAGGTCCCGTTTGAGCTTGACCACTAGATAAACGTTCTTCTAAAGTTACACTGGGTTTAGTTTCTGTTGTGGATGGTTGTGTTACATTGCTAGTGTTTGTATTTGAGGGTGAGGGTGCTGGATTTAACGTTGGATCTAATGAACAAAAAAATTATTCTACTTTTCAACAAAATATTAGAAGTCAAACTTTGTAATTGTTGTAATATTTGTGGATTTTGTTGAATATAAGCAGGTATAGGTCGTTCAGGATGAACTAAAACTAAACGATGTAATGGGCCATCGTCTACTTCTACAATATCGCCATCATCTATACGATAATATTGTAAAATACGACGAATGTCATTATCAACTTTTGCAACAGTGGCTTTTTGTTGTGGAGTAAGTTGTACAACTGGTTGTTGTACAGATGGTTGTTGGCCACCTTGTTGTTGTTGTCCAGTAGGCTGTTGACCACCTTGTTGTTGGGCACCAGGTTGTTGTCCTCCTTGCTGTTGGGCACCGGGCTGTTGTCCACCTTGTTGTTGAGCACCAGGTTGTTGGCCTGGTTGTTGCTGTCCAGTAGGCTGTTGTCCACCTTGTTGTTGAGCACCAGGTTGTTGGCCTGGTTGTTGCTGTCCAGTAGGCTGTTGACCACCTTGTTGTTGAGCACCAGGTTGTTGGCCTGGTTGTTGCTGTCCAGTAGGCTGTTGACCACCTTGTTGTTGAGCACCCGGTTGTTGACCACCAGGTTGTTGGCTTGGTTGTTGCTGTCCAGTAGGCTGTTTACCACCTTGTTGTTGAGCACCCGGTTGTTGACCACCTTGCTGTTGGGCACCAGGTTGCTGTCCTCCTTGTTGTTGTCCGCTAGGTTGTTGACCACCTGGTTGTTGGTCACCCGGTTGTTGGGCGCCCGGTTGTTGAGTACCAGATTGCTGTCCTCCTTGCTGTTGTTCACTACCTGAAAAATATAGGGTTCATTTTTCATATAAATGTCACAGTACAAATTAAAATTCAGGACAATTTAAAATCGTCCTAACATATAAGGAATATTTAAAATTTTCCTAAGGACAACTTAAAATTTTACACGAAAATTTTAATTTGTCCTAGGCACTACTAGGACAATTTTAAATTCTCCTGAATTTTAATTTGTACTGTGACATAAACATTAAATGGGTATCAAAATAATTTGAACTGTTTGGATTAACAGAATGATCTCGAAAATACTTTAAAAATATTTCTTTGCTTATTGTTTCTCTCATTATATTGATGTGTGGAAGGCTGAAGATAACATGGGGCGTTCCATACGATGTCATCTTGTGAAGGACATCTATAATAACTGCTGTTTAATTGATATGTGTATAAATTACACATGTCTTTCCTTTGATTGTTTATAGTTCGATTTTAAATAATTAGAAATCAGAGTTCACAATCATTAGAAAATGACTAATGAGCGAAACGATGTTATTTTTTCGACCTCACATTATATACACGCGTGTCAAATTTAAATAATTTTTTGGTTAATTTACCTTGGCCTTGTGGTGGTGTTTCTTTTTCTGTTGGTTTACTGCCAATTGTTTTTGAGAAACCAGGTAGTAGAAATTGCGAATTATGACCATTATCCGATGATGTAATGGCTGCACGAACTAATGAATTCACCTTATCGGCATCTAATGGTTTGGTACCATTCTATATTAAAATAAATGCAAAAAAAAAGAGATCTAAAACACGATAATTGCATACTTCAGTAAGGAATTGATAGGCCATGAGAGCTGCGGGTGGATTGATACCCATTTTTTGGAAAAGTTTTTCAAATGATGATGGTGGTATGGCAGCTGGCTTATTATCATCTTTTGTTGAATAGAGTTCAAATCCAAGATTTACTAAATTTTGAACATTGTCCGGTAATTCACCCTTCTTAACTACGCAATCAATAAGACTAGCCCAAAAATCGAGAAATTGATCTAATGTTAATTTGTCTCGATTATTGTCGCTTGTTGGATTTTGATCATGAATCTGTTCCCAAAGGGTTCGTGCGGCTCGACTTAATTGTTTTTCTAATTCACCGCCATTTGCACCTTCTTTGCCTGCTGCTGTAACATGGAACTGTACGCAGAGAAAAAACATAAAATTAGCAAACATTTCTCTTTCTATTATATTCTTACCAATAAATAAAATTCAGCATCCTCCCATGTGATAAATTCTTTATTTTCAATATCTATAAAAAAAACAATTCTAAGTGTTGAAATATCGTAAGAATATTGATCTCACCTAAGTTAGCATTGAAAAAGTATTTAGCCTTTTTACTTTGAAAATCAGTTAAATTTTTCGCATTATCTTTCACAACTGGGCATTCATTGTTGTTTGCTGATGGTGTAGATGTTTCCTTATTTGCATCGGTTGGTCCAGACGAAGAAGCTGATTCAGGCGCTTTTTCTCCTGATTGACTATTCTGGTTAGCAGAATCAGGAGACACCTGTAATAGTGCTTCTTCCTGATTATCTTTACTTGGGGCTCCTTTCGTTTGATCATCAGCTGATGTTGGATCTTTTTTCTGTTCATCAGGTTTCGTTGTTACTGATGCTGAATCAACCACTGGTGTCTTTTCTTCTGTTGTTGTTGTCGTTGTTGTTATTGTTACTGGTACTGGATCAACGGCTACTTTCTTTTCGTCTGCAGCTGGGGATGGTGTTTCTTCTTTCTTTTCTTCCGATGTTGCTGTCGTTGTTACAGATACTGGATCATCAACTGGTTTCTTGTCGTCTGCAACTGGTGTTGTTGATGGAGTTGCAAGTGATGGTTCTTCTGTCTTTTCTTCTGATGTTGTTGTCGTTGTTGTTATTGTTACTGGTACTGGATCAACAAGTAGTTTCTGTTCGTCTGCAGCAGGTGCTGGTATTTCTTCTTTCTTTTCTTCCGACGTTGCTGTCGTTGTTACAGATACTGGATCATCAACTGGTTTCTTTTCATCAGCAGCTGGTGTTGTTGATGGAGTTGCAAGTGATGGTTCTTCCGTCTTTTCTTCTGATGTTGTTGTTGTTACTGTTACTGATACTGGATCAACAACTACTTTCTTTTCTTCCGATGTTGCTGTCGTTGTTACAGATACTGGGTCATTGACTGGTGCTGGTGTTTCTTCTTTCTTTTCTTCCGACGTTGCTGTCGTTGTTACAGATACTGGATCATCAACTGGTTTCTTGTCGTCTGCAACTGGTGTTGTTGATGGAGTTGCAAGTGATGGTTCTTCCGTCTTTTCTTCTGATGTTGTTGTTGTTACTGTTACTGATACTGGATCAACAAGTAGTTTCTGTTCGTCTGCAGCTGGTGCCGGTGTAGATTCTTCTTTCTTTTCTTCAGGCTTTGTCGTTGTTACTGATACTGGATCATCAACTGGTGCTGGTGTAGATTCTACTTTCTTTTCTTCCGATGTTGCTGTCGTTGTTACTGACACTGGATCATCAATTGGTGCCGGTGTTTCTACTTTCTTTTCTTCCGATATTGCTGTTGTTGTTACAGATACTGGGTCATTGACTGGTGCTGGTGTTTCTTCTTTCTTTTCGTCAGCTTTTGTCGTTGTTACAGATATTGGATCATCAACTGGTGCCGGTGTTTCTACTTTCTTTTCTTCCGATGTTGCTGTCGTTGTTACAGATACTGGGTCATCAACTGGTTTCTTGTCGTCTGTAGCTGGTGTTGGTGGTGGAGCTGCAAGCGATGGCTCTTCTGTCTTTTCTTCCGATGTTGTTGTCGTCGTTGTTATTGTTACTGGTACTGGATCAACAAGTAGTTTCTGTTCGTCTGCAGCTGGTGCCGGTGTAGATTCTTCTTTCTTTTCTTCAGGCTTTGTCGTTGTTACTGATACTGGATCATCGACTGGTTTCTTGTCATCTGCAACTGGTGCTGGTGTTTCTTCTGTCTTTTCTTCAGACTTTGTCACTGTTACAGACACTGGGTCATCAACTGGTGTTGATGTCGGAGCTGCAAGCGATGGCTCTTCTGTCTTCTCTTCCGATGTCGTTATCGTTGTTGTTATTGTTACTGGTACTGGATCAACAAGTAGTTTCTGTTCATCTGCAACTGGTGCTGGTGCAGATTCTTCTTTCTTTTCTTCCGATGTCGTTGTTGTTGTTACTGACACTGGATCATCGGCAGGTGTTGATGATGAGGCTGCGAGTTGTGGTTCCTCGTTTCTTTCTTCAGATGCTGGCGTTGCTTGTGTTTCCGTAATTTCTTTAACTGGTATTGGAGATGACGATGTAATTTCACCAGTACCTTTAACCACTTTAATTGTTACTTTTTGTGGTTCATTAAGAGTGAC
>Ga0209930_1001393_pt1 | contig 38515 bp, 35 predicted proteins | sample ThiBiot_500_biof_2_FD_183948 | JGI IMG/M metagenome (GOLD analysis project Ga0209930, IMG submission 183948) | Wastewater bioreactor microbial communities from Cape Town, South Africa - Thiocy_cont_500_biof (SPAdes) | ecosystem: Engineered > Bioreactor > Thiocyanate-remediating >... | reverse complement strand
GAGGATATCCGACAGGACGCCCGCAGGAATGGCGAGCAGGAAGATCGGCAGAGTACCGGCAACCTGGATCATGGCGACGGCGGCCGGCGACGCCGAAAGATCGGTGACCAGCCACGAGCTTGCCACGTCGCGCATGAAGCTGCCGGTATTGCCCAGCACCGTCGCCACCCAGAGCACGGCGAAGACCGGCTGCCGGAGCGGCCCAAAACTGCCGGAGCCGGATGTATTGGGAACAGGCGTCTTGGGATTTGTCTCCTGCATGCTCACTACCATCCAAAGGCGAGCTGAACGCCGATGTAACTGCCATCGCGTCCGCCGGCGCGACGGATCACGTCGCCGACCACGAAGTAGACGGCCTCGACGGCAAAATTCAGATAGGGCGTCACGGTCCAGTCGAAGCGCAACTGGCCATAACTGCCAGTGTAGCTGCCCGGCTGGCCGGCCGTGCCCGGCACCGGGACATTGGGTTGAGCGTATACGGCATCGGCCGTCGTCTGGCGCCATTGCGCCGCCGCCGCCAGCATCAGCCGGGTCGACTTGGTGGGGCGCACGGTCAGCGACGGCTTGATGTGGATCAGATTGCTGTAGCTCGTGAATCCTCCCAAGGTGAAATAGTAGCCGTTGGGAAACAGCGGGTTGAAGGTGCCGAACACGCTGCCGTTGCGGTCGTTGGTGCCCGAGCCGATGTCGAACTGCAGGCCGAGCCGCGGAGTCATGCTCACGTCGGCGAAGGTGTAGCCGGCGATCGCTCCCATCGCCCAGGCGAAGATGGTCTTGTTGCCGACCGAGCCGGCCTGCACCATCGCCTCGACATCCCAGTCGAAGCCGTTCTCAGCACCGGCGAAGTGGATGTCGGCAACATCGCGCCGCTCCACGCCGCTGGCGTTGAGATACTGGGCATTGTCCTGGGCGTACCGCGCGTAATAGGCGGAAAGCCCGGTCGTCTTTGAAAGTTTGCGTTCCAGCCGGACGACGCTGAAGGTGAATTGGCCGGTGCTGTAGTCGTCGAACGGGCGGATGTTACGCACCTGGACGGGCTGGCTGTAGAAGGCAATGAACCGCCAGGGCTCGAGCTCGTAGTCGGCCCACACCGCGTCGAAGGACTGGCGGACGTTGGGGCCGTCGCGCACCGAGACGAAGCGCTGGAGATCGAAGGCGAATTGCTGCCGGCCGAGGCGCACTTTCATGATGCCCTTGCCGACCGGCTCGACCAGCGCGACGAAAGCCTGCTCCAGATCGAGGCTGTTGACGTCGACCGGGGTCGGCTTCTCCTTCCAGGGCGCGAAGTCGCTCTGGAGCTGTGCGAACACCTGGATCTGGCCTGCGATCCGGAGATCGACATGCAGCTCGGTGCGGCTGAGCAGATAGTTGGCGTTCTGGTTGCCTCCAGTGCCGAAATTCACCGCATTGTTGGACTCGAAACGCTCGCGCACCGTGGCGCCAAATGAAAGGTAGGTCTTGGGATCGCTCGACGACAGCGGGATGTATTTCAATGCATCCAGCGGCTGGCGCGACACGCGCGGATCGGCCAGCACCGACCAGTCCTCCTGCCAGCGATTGAAGAGGATGGACGGGCGCGCGGGCACGTCGGCTGACGACGGCGCGCTCTGCTGCGCGACCGCCGCGGGTGTCACGAACGACACCAAGAGGGGCGTCACGAGCAGTACGGCTGCCGCGACGAAAGCGGAGAAGAGACGGCGCATGCCCGACCCGTCAGGGGCTGATCGGTGCGTGGATCTCCGCGACATAGCCGCCGGGAAATTCGACCATCGCGGCCTGGCGGCTGCCGCCCCGATAGGGCTCGACCAGCACCTTGGCACCGGCGGCCTTTGCCTTGACGAGCGTCGCAGCGAGATCCGCGACTTCGTATCCCGTCAGCTCGCGCCCGTAGGGATAGGGCAGATGGCCGTCCGTGACGAGCACGGCGACCTTGCCGAAGCCGGACTCGAGCTGCACGTGGCGATAGGTGCTGCCCGGCCGGCCGATCTCGATACCGGGTGCGTTCGCCACGTCCGAGACGATCTTGCCCTGCGCGAAGGCGACGAAACTGCGTACGAAGGCGTCGGCGCGGTCCGGCGAGACGTAGACGCGGTTTTCCGGCACCGTGCGCAGCGGCGCGTAGTTCGCTTTCGCCGTATGCCAATAGAGCTGCATGTTGACGCCGCCTGGCCATTGCACGACCGCGTCGCGCCCGATCGGATCGTTGAACGGCGCGACCACGACATCGGCGCCGTGCGCACGGGCCGCCGCGACCGCGGCGTCCATGTCCGTCACCAGATAGCCCGTCCGCTCCGCGCCGAAGGGATAGGGAATGGGCGTCTTGAAACCGAAGACGGAGATCGTGCCGACCGGTGTGAACACGAGCTGCGACATCGTCTGGCTCGGCGTCGGCGTCACCTGAAACACACCCTGCGGTGAGGTCTTGCCGTCGAAGGTGGCGGCGAAGCTCGCCACGAACCGATCGAACATCTCGGGCGCGACATAGACGTGGGTGGTGTCGTATTGCGGCCCGACCGCGACCGGTGCCGTCGCCGGACCACCCTGCGCCTGGGCCATGCCGAGGGTGCTGCCGACGAGAACGGCTGCGAAGAACAAGGCTTTGATCGTACGCATGGAGAAGCTCCTCGACTGGGGGTACTCGAGATCAGGTCGCGTCACGGCTTGCGCGTCGGTCCGCGATCATGGCGGCCATGGCGAGGCCCGCGATCAGGCCGAGATGTTCGAAAAAGCTGTTGGTCGCCATGAAGCGCTCGTGGCCCTGCAGGGCCCAGAAGTTGTTCGCGACCAGGGTCGCGACAGCCGTGAGAGCGCCGAGCATTCCCGCCGCCAGCCAGACGAAGCGCCCCAGGATCAACAGCAGCGCCCCCGCGATCTCCACGATGATGACCACCACCGCCCACAGCGCCGCGGGCTGGAGGCCGAAATGCGCCTGCTCGGCGACGGCGCCCGGAAAGTCGAACAGCTTCACGACGCCGCCCAGCAGGTAGGCCGATGCCAGCGCCAGCCGCGCGAGGAACCAGGTCGGCGGCCAGGACAGGATCACCGAAATCCAATTCGGCGTCGCCGTACCGAACGTGGTCGGTTTCTCCGCTGCCATCTTCTTCGTCACCGCGTCACACCGCCCAGCAGCTGCAGCCCAGGGTGCCCCAGAAGCCGCGACGGTCGGAGGTCGGGACGCTCCCGGCCCAGGCCGAGGCGTGATCGTGTCCGTGCACACCGCAATTGGTGCCGCAGCCGCACGCCGCCGCCAGCCGCGGCGCCTTGCCGTCGTCCAGGCTGGCCCGCTTCTGGTAGTAGCCACCGAACTGCCGTACCGGTGACCAGTCCGGTGCCGCCGGCGGCAAAGCCGGCGCGAGCGGCGCGTAGTCTCCCGATCCATGAACCACCTTGCCGCCCAGCAGGGTCAACACGGCGGACAGATGAGCGATCTCGTCCTCCGGTACCGTCATGTAGTCCCCAGAGAGAACCGCGAGATCGGCGAGTTGGCCAACGGCAATGCGCCCCTTCTTGCCCTGCTCGGTCGAGAACCAGGTGTTGGCTTCGGTCCAGAGGCGCAGCGCCGTCTCGCGGTCGAGGCGGTTGGCCGGCGGATAGAGCCGTGTGTTGCCGACCGTCTTGCCGGTCACCAGCCAGGACAACGAAACCCAGGGATTGTAGCTCGCCACGCGCGTGGCATCGGTTCCGGCGCCGACCGGCAGACCCGCCGCCAGCATCTTGGCGATCGGCGGCGTCATCTCGGCCGCCTTGGCGCCGTAGCGCTCGACGAAGTATTCGCCCTGATAGGCCATGCGATGCTGGATGGCGATGCCGCCGCCCAGGGCGGCGATGCGATCGATGTTGCGGTCGCTGATCGTTTCGGCGTGATCGAAGAACCAGTGCAAGCCCTTCAGCGGGATTTCGCGGTCGACCTTCTCGAAGACGTCGAGGGCGCGCGAGATCGTCTCGTTGTAGGTCGCATGCAATCGCCACGGCCAGCGGTTGGTCGCCAGGATGCGCACGACCTGCTCCAGCTCGCCTTCCATCTGCGGCGGCATCTCCGGGCGTTCGACCCGAAAATCCTCGAAGTCCGCCGCCGAGAACACCAGCATCTCGCCGGCGCCGTTGACGCGGTAGGTATCGTCGCCCTGTCCCGGCTTGACCATACCGGCCCAGCGCGTGAAATCCGCCGCCTCGCCGCCGGCCTTCTGGGTGAAAAGGTTGTAGGCGATGCGCAGCGTGAGCTGCCCGTCGGCGTGCAGCTTCTCGATGACCTCGTAATCTTCCGGATAGTTCTGGTAGCCGCCGCCGGCGTCGATGGCGCCGGTGATGCCGAGCCTGTTGAGCTCGCGCATGAAGTGGCGCGTCGAGTTGAGCTGCACGTCGGGCGGCAGCTTCGGTCCCCGGGCAAGCGTGCCGTACAGGATCGCCGCATTGGGCTTGGCCAGCATCAGGCCGGTGGGGTTGCCCTGCGCATCGCGCATGATCTCGCCGCCCGGCGGGTTGGGCGTGTCCTTGGTGTAGCCGACAGCGCGCAGGGCGGCGCGGTTGAGCAAGGCCCGGTCGTAGAGATGCAGGATGAAGACCGGCGTCTCGGGCGCGACGGCATTGATCTCGTCCAGGGTCGGCAGACGCTTCTCGACGAACTGGTGCTCGGTGAAGCCACCGACGACACGGACCCACTGTGGCGGCGGCGTGTTCTCCGCCTGTCGCTTCAGCATCGCCATCGCATCGGCCAGCGTCGGCACGCCGTCCCAGCGCAGCTCCATATTGTAGTTCAGGCCACCGCGAATGATGTGCAGATGGCTGTCGATGAGACCGGGGATGGCGCGGCGGCCACCGAGGTCGAGGAGCTGCGTTGCCGGTCCGCGGCTCGCCATGATCGCCGCTGCCGGGCCGACCGCGCTGAACCGACCGCCCGTGATGGCCACCGCCTCTGGCGACGGCATGGCCGGATCGAGCGTGGTGAACTTGCCGTTGATCAGGATCAAGTCAGGGGACACGGCTTGCCCTTTCGAGCTCGTTGCGAATCCGGCGGCCCCAAGGGCCGCCGCCGATGCGAGGAAATGACGGCGAAGCGGATCGGTCATGGCTGCTGCTCAAACCTTGTCGCGAGGGGTCGGCGCCTCCGTCGGTGGTGCCGCGGCGCTCCGCCCCGGCAATTCACCCAGTACGTGAGGGCCGCAGTCGCTCTTGAGCCAGGCCGAGCTAACGGCCTGGCCGGAGAAGAGACGCTTGGCGATCGGCACGACCTGCTCGCCGATGAGGATGCCCAGCAGGACCTTGTCGCGAGGGGTCGGCGGTGCCGGCGAGCGCACGCTGATCAAGCTGTAGACGATGCCAACAAGAAGGCCGGCCCCCAGCGAGAGCAGGTACGGCTTCACGCATGCACCTTGGTCTCGGGCGGCACCCACTCCGGCAGCTTGGTGGCCGGCGCGCCGTGCACCATCGTGTAGGCATATTCCACGCCGACGCCGTAGGCGCCGCAGTGGGTCTTCACGATGTCCATCACCGCGTCGTAGGTTTCCTTCTGTGCCCAGTCACGCTGCCATTCCAGCATCGTCGACAAGGCCGTCACCGGCTTGGCACCGGCCTGGATCACGCGCTTCATTGCATTGTCGTGGCTGAGCTGGCTGACGTCGCCGCAGCAATCCTCGACCACGTAGATCTCGAAGCCGTCGTGAATTGCCTGGACAGTCGGCAGGGCCACGCAGGTCTCGGTCCACAGGCCGGTCAGCACGATCTTCTTGCGTCCCGTCGCCTTGACCGCGGCGACGAAGTTCTCGTCGTCCCAGGAATTCATGGAGGTGCGCTCGATCGGCTTGTGATCGGGGAAGACCGACAGGACCTGCGGCCAGGTATTGCCGCTGAAGCTCTTGGTCTCGACCGTCGAGATGATGGTCGGCACGCCGAACAGCTTGGCGGCCTTGGCGAGCATGACGTTGTTGTTGATCACGGTCTGGCGATCGAAATTGCTCACGCCGAACAGCATCTGCCCTTGCAGATCGATCATCGCCACCATGCAATTGTCGGGGGTCAGCAGACCCTTTTCGCTGCGCTTGGCGAGTTTGCGGGGTGTCGACATGCAATTTCTCCCTGGATCGAAGAGGTTCGAATCCAGGGCAAGATCGCACCTTCGCCGCCCGATCTCTTCAAGGCGGCCACGCGATTCATTCAAATTGCACGATCACCTCAAAGCGAGGGCGAGAGCAGCGCCCGGGCGGCCAGAAGGTCGGCTGTCTCGAACCCCTCGGAGAAGCGACCATAGACATCGGCGAGACTCCGCAGGGCCTCGTTGCGCGGTCCCTCTTCGAGGTCGAGCTGCGCCAGGCTGGTGGCGGCACGCAGTTCGGTCGACAGCGAGCCCTGCCGATGCGCGATGTCGCGCGCTTTGCTGAAAGCAGCCGCCGCCATCTCGAGGGCGCCGGGACCGCCGCGACGTCGCACGATCTCGCCGCGGATGCGCGTGAACTCGGGCAGGCTGAACAACTGCCCCTTGGCCTCGGCGGTCTCCAATCCCTTGTCGATCACGCCGAGCGCCTCGTCGAAAGCGCCAGTACAACCGAGCGCATCGGCAAGCTGCAGGCGCCAGGGCGTGAATCGCGGATGGTCCGCACCACCCGGCAGCTCGGCGAGACCGGCCCGCAGCTGGCGGAGGCCACCCTCGAGGTCGCCCTGGCGCACGGTGAGCGCGCCGCGGAAACAGCGGCCCCAGATCAGCCAGAAAGCCAGCTCGTAGCGAGTCGCATGGTCGACCAGTATCTCCAGCGCACGCTCGGCGGCGGGCAGGTCCCCCCTGAACAACGCGATCGGACAGGCCCAGTTGGCGAGCGTGGCACAGAGCGACAAGACATGATTGTTCGACAGCGCCTCGTCGACACTCTCCTCCAGCTTGCGCTTCGACTGGTCGACGAACCCCAGATGCCACAGCGTGCTGCCGAGTCCGCCGAGGGCGAGGACCCGTCGGTTGAAGAGGAAGCGGCTCGACGAGGTCTGATCTCTGGCCGAATAGGGCTGCCCATCGATACGCTCGAAAAGCGCGCGGGCGCCGGCGTAATCGGCCATCGTCAGCAGTACGCCGCCCAGCAGCAGGTCGCCCGACACCAGGGCATTGGCATCTCCCGACGCCGTCGCCAGCTCGTGAAACCGTCGCGCCGCGTCGCGGGCGCGCAGGAAATCACCATCGTTGAAGCAGGCCGAGCACACGCCCCAGAGCGCGCGCAGCCGATAGTCGCCGTCTTCCAACCGTTCGGCGATCTCCAGGGCTTGCTCGAAGACCGTCCGGGCTTCGGGTCCAGCGGACATCGTCGACAGGAGCGCCAGGCCCTGGGCCGTGAGCAGCCGCATATCGAGACGCGGCTCATGCTCGGGCAGGGAATCGAGGGTGGCGAGCGCTCGGCCGATCTGCTGACTGCATTCGTTCGCCATCGACAGGTGCATCCACAACGGTGCTGCTGCCGCAGCGAGCGTCACGGCCAGCAAGGCATCGCCCGCCGACGAGTAGGCCCAGTCGATCGCCGTTCGGACGTTGCCGGCGAGATCGTTCAGCATTGGTGGCTTATTTTCGGCTGCCTGCCCCTGCCAGTCGAGCTCGACGCAATGCAAGAGATCGCGGCAGTACTGGGCGTGGCGCAGGGCGACGCAGTCGAACTCGCCGCTTTCCTTGAGCTTGGCCAATGCATAGCCGCGTGTCGTCTCGAGCAGCCGATAGTGCATGCCGCTGCTGCTGTCTTCCGCGACGACCAGCGACTTGGCGACCAGGCTGGAGACGATATCGACCGCATCCGGTGCGGGGTTGCCGTCGGCGCTCACGATCGCTTCGGCCGTCGCCAGCGCAAACGAGCCGACCAGGACAGCGAGGCAGGCCACGGCATAGCGCTCACGTTCGTCGAGCAGATCGAAGCTCCAGTCGAACGTCGCCTTGAGTGTCCGATGGCGGGGCAGCGCCGTGCGAAAACCGCTCGTCAGGACCCTGAACTGATCATCTAGCCGGCGCGCAAGCTCGTCGACACCGAGTGTCGCCGCGCGGGCGGCGGCCAGCTCGATGGCGAGCGGAATGCCGTCGAGGCGCCGGCAGATGGCGGCAATCGTCGGCAAGCTGCTGGCATCGACGGAAAATGCCCCGCCGACCGCTCGTGCGCAGGTGACGAAAAGCTCGACGGCGCCGTGCCGCAGCAGCACATCGGGAAGCGTGACATCCGCCGGCGGTACACTGAGTGGCGCGACACGATAGAGGCCTTCACCCTCCATCCGCAGCGGTTCACGGCTGGTCACCAGCACGCGCAAATGCGGACACGCTCGCGTCAAGGTCTCCACCAGTTCCGCCACGACATCGATCACATGCTCGCAGTTGTCGAGCACCAGCAGGAGCTTGCGCGCCCGTATCAGGCCCGAGATGCGTGACGGTGAGGCGAGATTGTCGGGGATCTCCAGCTCGAGTGTGTCGGCAATGCGATGTGCAACGCTGTTGGCATCGGTGAGCGCCGCCAGCTCGGCGACCCAGACGCCGTCGGCGAACTGCGGCAGCAGGCGGCGTGCGGCTTCCAGCCCGAGCCGGGTCTTGCCGATGCCGCCGACGCCGGTGAGCGTCACGATCCTGTGCTGGCCGACCAGTCGCTCGACGTCCATCAGAGCCTCGCCGCGGCCGACCAGCGCCGAGGTCGGTGCATGCAGGTTCGTCGGATTGGCCTGTCCCGGCATCGCCGCCTCGGCCACGAGCTGATAGCCGCGCCCCGACACGGTGCGGACGGCGCCACGATAGGGTCCGAGCGTCTTGCGCAACATCGAAACGGTGACCTGGAGAGTGTTCTCCTCGACGATCGCCCCTGGCCAGACCCGTCCCATGATCTCGTCCTTGGTCACGAGTCCGCCCTGCGCCTCGACCAGCAGGCGCATGACGTCGTAGGCGCGACTGCCCAGCGCCACGGGTTCGCCGCCGATTCTGAGTTCGCGCCGCTCGGGATCGATTTGAAAACGACCGAACTCCACCTGACCCTCGTCCCTCTCCGCTTGTCCAAACGCCACAATGCCATGTTCCCCGCGCTGCCGGGGCTGCGATGTGCGGGATTCAGTTTTTTTCAGAACTTGCCCAAGGACGCCGACGACGAACGACGCCCAGAGTGACGGCCTTCGAGGAGAGCCGCGCCCATGGGCCCATCTGCGCAGCCACGACCGATATCGAAAGCCATCCGAGACTCCTACCTGCCCGGCGAAATCGCGCCCCAGCTCGGTGCGCCAAAGCTAAATGCGCCGGAACTCAGCACGACCGTGCCGATCGAGGTCGAATGGTTGATGTCGGCACCGAATTCCGCAGCCACCGGACGTTCCGATTCACGAACCTCACGCTGGGTCGATCTGCGCGCCTGTCGGCGCGAGGCGACGGCGCAGACCGACGACGACTGCCATACGATCAGCCTTGCGTTGCAATCCACGAATCTCACGCTCGAATCCGATGGCCGTTGCGTCCATGACGGTGCCGTCACCCTCGGCATGGTGCAGGTCGGCAGTCCGGCGGCCGCCCTGCGCGGGGTCTTCCATGCGCCCTGCGACTTTCTCCATCTGCGGCTGGCCAATGGTGTGCTGGCCGAGTGTCACGAGGCGATGCACCAGCGCCCCTGGCCGGGAGAGTTGGCTCTGGCCGATTCCGGCTTTCGACGCGACGCCGCCATCGAGCAGCTCACCCGCGCCTTGCTGGCCGCGCAAACGGCCGAGGGCGAGTTGAGCTGCCTCTATGTCGAAGGGATCGCCACGGCAGTGGTGGCGCGCCTGATCGCTCTGGGATCGGATGACGTACCGTCTTCACGGTCTCGCGTCTCTGCACTGGCCAAGTGGCGGCTCAAGCGGGTCGTCGACTTCATCGAAGCCAATCTTGCCCGCCCCCTGCTGCTCACCGACATCGCCGCGGCTTCGGGCCTGACACGCATGCATTTTGCCGCCCAGTTCCGCGTCGCCACGGGATTGCGTCCGCGCGACTATCTCCTGCGCCGACGGATCGAGCGGGCGCAGGCGCTGCTGCGCGATACCGAGTTGCCCATGGGGGAGGTCGCCTTCAAGGTCGGCTTCCCGAACCAGGCGCACTTCTCGATGGTCTTTCGCCGCCTGGCGGGCCTGACGCCGCGTCAGTGGCGCCTGCGGGAAAAGGCCCTCCGATGATTTCGCGTGAGGCGATGCGCGATCTGTCGAACGCGCTCACGCTCCTGCTGGCCGATATGGTGGCCCTCTACATCAAGACCAAGAACTTCCACTGGCATCTGTCGGGTCCGCATTTCCACGCCTATCGCCTGATGCTCGGCGAGCAGGCCCGCCAGATCCTCGCCACCACCGACCTCATCGCCGAGCGGGTCCGCAAGATCGGCGGCACGACTTTGCATTCGGTCAGTCACGTCGGCCGTCTGCAGCGCATCCTCGACAACGACGCCTATACCTTTGTCCAAATGGACATGCTGGCCGAACTTTGCGACGACAATCGCGACCTGACCAGGAACCTGCGCCAACTTCATGCCCTATGCGGCGATCACCGTGACGCCGCGACGGCAAGCCTGCTGGAAACCTGGATCGACGAAGCGGAAGGCAGGACCTGGCATCTGAGGGAAACCGTCGATACCGAATGCACTTCCCGAACGTGACAGACACGCGCAATGTGGTGGCGGCGTGGCCCGTTCAATTGAACGGCGGGCTGCGGCATGTTCCACGGCAATTCGCCACGACGTCAAACCAGAGCGCAAACGCGCATAGCTTGTGATGAACTGGCTCGGCATCTCCGTCAGGCTCGGCATCTTGGTCATTGCAGCCGCTGTTGCGATCCTCTTCGCCGTGCGCTGGGACAGCTGGGTGGGCGCACGCACCAACCAGACGACCGACGACGCCTACGTCAAAGGTGATCTCACGCCGCTCAGCGCCAAAATCGAAGGCTATGTCCGCCGCGTGCTGGTCAACGATTTCGAGCGCGTCAAAGCCGGCGACCTGCTGCTCGAGATCGAGGATGACGACTACAAGGCGCGTGTCGCCCAGGCCGAGGCCGATCTCGCGGCAGCACAGGCCACCATCGACAACATCAAGTCGCTCAAGGCCCAGCAGCGCGCCCAGATCGCCGATGCGGAAAGCGCCATCACTGCCACTCAGGCCGATGTCGATCGCACCCAGCTCGAGGAGACCCGGCAGAGCGACCTGGTCGCCAGCACCTACGGCACACGCCAGCGCCTGGAGCAGGCCACCGCCGACAAGAAACGCTTCGCGGCAAACCTGGTCCGCGATCGCGCCGAGCTGGAGGTGCAGCGCCGCCACATGGCGGTGCTCGATACCCAGGAACAGCAGCTGAGAGCCGACCTCAAGGGCAAGCAGGCATTGCTCGACCTGGCCAGAATCACCCTGGGCTATACGCGCATCGCCTCGCCGGCCACCGGCCGGCTCGGGGAACGCAATGTGCGCGCAGGCCAGTACGTGCGCCCCGGCGTGCAGGTGAATTCGGTCGTGCCGCTCGACACCGTATGGGTGGTCGGCAATTTCAAGGAGACCCAGCTGACGCGCGTGGCGATCGGCCAGCGCGCCAGCATCACGATCGATACCTTTCCGGGCGTGACGGTTACCGGCTATGTGCAGAGTATCTCGCCGGCCAGCGGCTCGCAGTTCAGTCTGCTGCCCCCCGACAATGCCACAGGCAACTTCACCAAGGTCGTGCAGCGCATTCCGGTGAAGATCGTGCTCGATCAAAATCACCCGCTGACCGGACGTCTGCTGCCTGGCATGTCGGTGATCGCCACGATCCACACCGACACGATGCCGCCGTCGCCATGAGCGACGCCCTGGCGCCACGGACGGCGTTGTCCTGGCCAGAGACGTACCGCCCCCTGCTGGGCGTCGCCGCCGTCGTGATCGGCGCCTTCATTGCGACCATCAATTCGCGCATCACCACGGTCGGCCTGGCCGACATTCGCGGCGGCCTGTCGCTGGGCTTCGACGAAGGCTCGTGGGTATCGACCGTGTTTGGCGCGGCGCAGATGCTGGTCTGCCTTTCGGCCGCCTGGTTTGCCATCGTCATGGGACCGCGCCGACTGCTGCTGTGGTCCGCGTCGGTCTTCGGCATCGCCTCGATCCTGCCGCCGTTCAGCAGCGACCCGGCCTTCCTGCTCGGCCTGCAGATGGTGCGCGGCCTTGCCGTCGGGACCTTCATTCCGTCCACCATCGGCTTCATCGTCCGCGAGTTGCCGCCGCGCTGGTGGAGCTGGGGCCTCGCGGCCTACGCCTTCCGCTTCGTGTTCTCGCAAAACATCTCGTCCTCGATCGAGGCGTTCTACGACGAGCACGGACTGTGGGAATGGATCTTCTGGCAGAACGTGCCGCTTTGCCTGCTGATGATGGCCCTGATCTCTGTCGGCATGCGACGCCAGCCGCTCGATCTTGCCGCCCTCGGCCGCGGCGACTGGGCCGGCATCGTATTTGGCGGCATCGGCCTCTCGCTCCTCTACGCCGGGATCGATCAGGGCAATCGACTCGACTGGCTGAATTCTGGCACCGTCGTCGGCCTGCTGCTGGCCGGCGGGTTGCTGATCGCGGCCTTCGTCGTCAATGAACTGCTGGTCGAGCGGCCACTGATCGATCTCAGGGCACTGCGCCATCCCAACGTCTGCATTCCACCGCTGCTGATCGCCATTTACGGGTTCGGCAGCAGCGCCACCAGCTTCCTCTTGCCGGATTATCTCACGCGCGTGCAGGGCCTGCGCGCCCTGCAGATCGGCGACGTCCTGAACTGGATCGCCCTGCCGCAGGTCGTGCTGGTGCCGGCGACCGCGTGGGCACTGCGCTACCTCGATGCCCGTCTGATATTCGCGGTGGGACTCGCCCTGATCGCGGTGGGAAGCTGGATGGACACCGGGCTGACCCACAATTGGGTGGGCGACAATTTCCTGCCGTCACAGCTCGTCGGCGCAGTCGGGCTGGCGCTCGGCATCACCTCGCTGGTGACCTTCAGCATCGCCAACATGACCCCGGCCCGCGCGATCACCATCGCCGGTTTGATCCAGGCCAGCCGCCTGCTCGGCAATGAAATAGGCGCGGCGTTCATCCAGACCTTCACCCGGGTCCAGGAGCAGGTCTATTCCAACCTGACGGGTCTCCACCTGGCGACCGGCGCGACCACGACCGAGCAGCGTGCAGCCTTCTTGTCGCAACTCCTGGCCGATCGGTCCGGGAGCGGCAATTCGGCGACGCAAGCCTTGCTGGTGCTCGACAGCCTGGTGCGTCGCGAAGCGTACGTGCTGGCCTATATCGACGCGTTCTGGGTCGTCTCGTGGGTGCTGACGGCAAGTCTTCTACTGCTGCTGTTCCTGCAGCCGCCACCGCTCAACGTTCTCACGCCGCCTCGCCGACCCACGTGAACCTGCGGGCATGGCGCGCCCTGCCCGCGGCGATCATCTCCGTTCTGCAGCGCGATGAAAGAGAAGGTAGTTGCCGGCCTCCGTGCCCTGCCGGAGCAGTGCCTTGCCCAGCGCGATCTGCGGCTTTTCCCAGTAGGCGAGCGCCGTCGCAAGATCGTCGGGGAAGGCCTTGAGGGCCGACGCCAGCGCGAGGGCATTGGACGCCGCCTTCGAGGTGCTGGCCGCCGTATGCGGCCGCGGGATGGAGGCCGCGTCGCCGAGGATGATCACCCGCCCGGAAACCATATGGTCAGAGGCGAGATCACGGATCGCTTGCGCGAAGGGTTGCCCCGTCGCCTCGACGACCTCTCGGAACGGCCGCGGGAGCAACACGGCAGCCTCGCGATGCAAGTGCTCGATCCACCGATCGGCAAGGCCGCCTTCGGGGATTGCATAGCCGCGCGGCCGGCCCTCGCGATCGATCATGATCTGCTCGAGGGTTTGCTCGTCGGCGACGCGATACCAGACCCAGTTGTAGAGCCGATGGCCGGGGCGGAGATCGTTGTGCTCGCCGGGAACCAGATAGCCCAGGATGTGCGAGCCCGTGTTGTTGGCGAAGCCGAAGTCGCCATGCAGCATCTCGCGCGCCGAGGGGAGCATCGCATCCTCAGGAATCAATCCGCGCCAGGCGAGGTAGCCGGCATAACGCGGCCGCGCCTCCGCCCAGCAGAGCTGCCGCACGGTCGAGTTGCCGCCGTCCGCCCCGATCAGGAGATTGCCCACTTCAGTGGCGCCATCCTTGAAATGCGCCGTGACCGTGCCGGCCTGCCTGTCCTGCTCGACCCGGGCCAGGGTCCGCCCCTGATGGTAGTGGGCGTCGCCGAAGGTTACGCGCAGCGTCGTATAGATCAGCGACCACGACGTCTGGGTCTGCGGCGCCAGGTGCTTGGACTGGATCGAGCCGTCCGGCCGGAACACGGTGCGATAGCGGGACTCGACCCCGAGGGCGACGGCATTGAGGTCGACGCCGGCCTGGCGAACGACTTCGACCACGTCGGGCTGGAGAACGATGCCGCCGCCGCGACTGTCCAGATCGTGAGGGGAGCGCTCGAAGATATCGACGTCCCAGCCGATCCGCCGCAGCAGGTTTCCGGCAAAGAGGCCACCCAGAGACCCACCGATGATCAGGGCGCGATGCTTGTTCGGGACTGTCGTCACGGAAGTCTCCACTTTTCGTCTCGGCTTTCGGGTGGGCATGCGGACTATCTAAAAGGAATGGTCGGCAGCGCATCGAACGCGCTGCCGACGATCATGCGGGATCGTCAGTCCCGACGCCGGTGCGCCGCGTGGACTTGGAGGAGGACGGCGACGGTGGCGAAGGCGATGCCGAGCACGCTGACCGCAAGCCATCCGCCTGCGTTCCAGGCCAGCGAGGCCGTCGCCGCGCCCAGGGCGCCACCGAGGAACATCACGCCCATCAGCACCGTATTGAGCCGGGCGCGTGCGGCCGGACGCAGCGCGAAGACAATGTGCTGGTTCGACACCAGGGCAGCCTGCATGCCGAAGTCGAGCAGGACGACGCCGGCGACCAGGCCGATCAGCGAGGCCCAGAACCCGAGCACCATCCACGACGCCAGCGTCACGACCGCCCCGAGCAGCACCGTCCCCGTCGCCCCGTGCTTGTCGGCAAAGCGCCCGGCGAGAGGAGCGGCAAGGATGCCGACCGCTCCCACGAGACCGAACAGGCCAGCTGAGTCGGCGCCCAGCCCGAAGGCCGGCTGCTCCAGGCGAAAGGCCAGGACCGTCCAGAACACGGTGAAGGCCGCAAAAAGCGCACCCTGTGTGAGCGCCGCCAGCCGCAGGGCGGGGAACTCGACCCAGAGATGGCCAATGGATTTCAGCAGACGGCCGTAGCCGATCTTTTCCTCCGGCGCGCTGTGCGGCAGGACCATCGCCATCAGACCGGCAGCCGCGAGCGCCATCGGTACGGCAAGCCAGAACATCTCCCGCCAACCGGCCTCGGTCGCCACGAAACCGGCAAGCGTGCGACTGAGCAGGATGCCGGTCAGCAATCCCGCCATCACGGTGCCGACGGTCGCGCCGCGGCGCTCGGGCGCCGCCGAGTGGGCCGCAAAGGGGACCAGCTGCTGAGCCACGGCAGACAACAAGCCGGTCACGAGCGATGCGGCGATCATCGACAAGGCATTCGGCGCGGCTGCCGTGAAGGCCAGCGCCGCCGCCAGAAGCGCGAACTGAACGATGATCAACCGGCGTCGCTCGACGAGATCGCCAAGGGGCACCAGCAGGAACAGGCCGAGTGCGTAGCCGAGCTGGGTCGCAGTCGGAATGATGCCGGCCAGATTTCCCCCGAGATCCCGCTCGATCACGGCCAGCATGGGCTGGCTGTAATAGATGTTGGCCACGGCGATGCCGGCAGCGGCCGCCAGGGCATAGGTGCGGCCAAGGCCGAGGGCGGCCTGCGGCTGCATCTCACCGTCGATTGCGTTCTGTACTGACATGTCCCGTCTCCCGCCCCTCGCCGGTCGAGCCGGGAAGGCATGTGGGTTCAATGACGGGAGAAATAGGCCATCCTGGAATTTGTTATAGAGAGTTGAATCGATACACGATTATATCAAATTCCGTTATTCTGGTGTCGTCCCGCATGGATTTTACGGCCCTTGCCCTTCTGATCGAGACCGCCACAGCCGGGAGCCTGGCCGAAGCGGCGCGACGCCTGAGACTCTCGCCCATGAAGGCGACCCGGTTGATCTCGGCGCTCGAAGACGAGGTCGGCACGCGCCTGCTCCATCGCACCACCCGGGCCCTCTCGCTGACCGAAGAAGGTCTCGTCTTCCTGCCTCATGCCAGGACTCTCGTGGAGGAGCGGGCGGCCGCCCTGGCGAGCGTCCAGGGTGCCGGCGCGGGGCCCGCGGGGCTGCTGCGGATCAGCGCGTCGCTGGCCTTCGGCCGGCAGATCGTCGCGCCTCTGGTCGTCGATTTCATGGGGCGCCATCCCGAGGTCCAGGTCGATCTCCAGCTGACGGATTCTGTCGTCGACATCGTCGCGGAGGGCATCGACCTCGCCATCCGGATTGCGGATCTGCGCGACAGCAGCCTCATCGCCCGCCGCATCGCGGACAATCCCCGGCTGCTCGTGGCGGCCCCTGCCTACATCGAGCGATGCGGTGCACCGACGTCGCTGTCGGATCTCCAGAGCCACGAGTGTCTCGCCAGCCGCTCGGCGACCCACTGGTCGTTCCGCGTGGCCGCGAGAAGCCGTGCCGTGAAAGTGATCGGCCGCTTCACCGCCAACTCCATCGACGCGATCCATGAAGCGTGCCGCGGCGGGCTGGGCATCGCCTATCTGTCCGACTGGGACGTTGCCGCCGACCTCGCAAAGGGCACGCTGCGCGAGATTTCTCTCGAGGACGCCGTTCCCGAACCGCTTGCGATCTGGGGTGTCTATGCGAGCCGTCATATGGTTCCGGCGAAGGTGCGCTTCTTCATCGATGCACTGGCGGAACGGCTGAAGACAGGGACCGAGAATTCTCCAACTCGTTCTGTCGCCGGCAGCTGACGCATGTTCCGATCGAGTGGCAACATCGATCGCATCCCATAGCCCACGACTATGGTCGTGCTTGTGCAGTTCCGGCCAGCAGGTATGCCTACTTGCGTAACAAGGACAGGCCGGCCAAGGAGTAGGCATCGACGGCGGAATCCGAGGTGCTTGGACTTGAGCGCGGTGTACCCGGAAAGATCGAATTTGCCTGCCAGATGACGATGGACGCCACAGAAGCGAGACGATCTGAATTCGGGCCGCTCCGGATCGATGCGTTGCGGAGCGAGCTTCTCGTCGACGGCAACGCCGTCGAAATCAGCAGCCGTGCTTTCGACATCGTTCGGCTCCTGGTCGAAGCCGGCGGCAAGCTGGTGACGAAAGAAGAAATCATGCGCCGCGTCTGGCGCGGTACGACCGTGGGCGAGAACAACATCCAGGTTGCCATATCGACCTTGCGCAAGGGACTGGGCGCGCATAGCGGCCTGATCCGCACGATTTCAGGTCGGGGTTATCGCCTCGCTGACGCCGCCGTCAAAATACGCACGAATCTTCCCGCCCCCACCTCTCGGCTGATCGGCCGCGACGGCATTCTGGACGATCTGGATAAGCTCCTTGACGTACATCGCATCGTCACGCTGACGGGCGCCGGTGGCATGGGAAAGACCTGCCTCGCCGTCGAAGCAGCGCGGCGGCAGTCGTCGAATTTTCCGGACGGTGTCTGGATCGCCGAGCTGGCGTCATTGGCCAACGGCAAGGCCGTTCCCCATGCGGTTGCCTCTTCGCTGGGCCTCGAGCTTCCGGACAGCATGGCACAGGCCCAACGAATCGCCGGCCTGGTGGGATCGCGCAAATTGCTGCTCGTCCTCGACAACTGCGAGCATGTGGTCGATGCCGTCGCCGACCTGGTGTTCACGCTGGTGCGCGTCAACCCGGGCCTGCGGGTCCTGACGACCAGTCGCGAGCCTCTGCGCACCGAGGGCGAGGCTGTCTATCGCGTGTCGCCTCTCGCCATTCCTCCCGAAGGCGAAAGCGATGTGAACACGATCTGGGAGCACGGCGCCGTCGAGCTGTTCATTGACCGCGCCCGGGCCATCGATTCGACCTTTCCGCTGGACGATACAAGCCTGGGTGCGATTGCCACCGTCTGTCGCCGCCTCGATGGAATTCCTCTCGCGATCGAGATCGCCGCAGCGCGCGCGGCGACACTGGGCGTCGGCGAGCTTGCCAAGCGCCTCGAGGACCAGTTCCGATCGCTGACCAGCGGCTTCCGCACGGCGTTGCCGCGGCATCGGACTCTCGATGCCACCTTCGACTGGAGTTACGACCTGCTTACCGACGAGGAGCGCCGCGGCCTCCGCTGCCTCGCCCTGCCGGTCGGCCCGTTTTCGCTGCAGATGGCGGCGGCACTCATCTGCGGCGACGGTGAGTCGTCGGAAGCCCTACCCGAGACCGTGAGCGGCCTGGTCATCAAGTCTCTGGTGGTACCGGAACCGGCGATGGGCCAGATGCGCTACCGCCTGCTCGAGACGATGCGCGCCTATGCCCTCGCCAAGCTCAAGGAGAGCGGTGAGTTCGACCATGTCGCGCGGCGGCATGCGCAATACTGCAAGAGCGTTCTGGAGGGCGCGGCGCTCGATTGGCAGGGCAACGCAAGGCCCCACGTCCTGGACAGCCTGACGTCCATGGACAATCCGGCAGGCAACACCCGATCGGCGATCGAATGGGCATTTTCGCCGACCGGCGACGTCGCGCTCGGCATATCGTTGACCCTGGCCGCCGTCCCGCTGTGGATGCACCTTTCGCTCGCCATGGAGGCGCGCCAGCACGTCGAAGGTGCCCTGGCCGCCTTCCAGGCGGGCCTGGCGACGGATCCTCGAACGGAGATGCGCCTGCTCACCGCGCACGGCATACCGCTGATTTCCATGATGACCGCGAACGCCGACGCCCGCCGATCGTTCACGAGGGCGTTGCAGCTCGCGGAAGCGGCCGAGGATCCGGAGTACCAGCTGCGCGCCGTGTGGGGCCTCTGCTACGCCTCGATCAACGATGGTGAATTCCTGCAGGCGCGCGATCTCGCGTTGCGCCTGTACGACCTCGCGGCGAAAGCCACCGACCCCAGCGCCATGAACTCCTGCTGCTCGCCGGCGTCCTGAAGGTGATGGGCGAATACGATGCGGCGCGAAGGTGCGCGGAGCCGATCCTCAATCAGGTCGATCAGCACCTTGACCGGCCTTCGTCGGGCCGCTTCATCTTCAATCGGCGCGCCCTGGCCCTCGGACTCGTCGGCGCCGTCATGTGGCATCAGGGATATGTCGATCAGTCGACGCGACGATTGGAAGAGAGTGTCGAGGAGGCGTCGACCCACGACCATGTCCTCTCCCTGTGCAATACGCTGGGCAACTGGGTGGCCGTGCACATGTTCTTTCGCGGGAACCTCGTCGAAGCCGAACGCTATTGCGCCATGCTCTTCGACAATGCTTCGCGCTACGGCCTGGACTTCTGGGTGCTGTGGGCGCGCTGCTTCAGAGGAGCCCTGATGGTGCGCCGAGGTGACGTGGAGCCCGGCTTGCTGGCGGTGCGCCAGGCCTTTGCCGAGATGGGCGACAACGTCGCCCATCCGCGCTATGCCCGGCTGCACTGGATCTTCGCCGATGCGCTCGTCCGTGCCGGCCAGTTCGAGGAAGCGCTTCGCATTGCCGACAGCACGCTGGAATTGCCCCAGCGGAAGGGCCAATTCTACATCGTTCCCGAACTGCTGCGCCTCAAGGGGGAGATCGCCGGCCGTCAAGGCGGACCGGACGGCCGGGCCAGAGCCGACGCGCTGCTGAGAGCCGCCATCGATATCGCAAAACAGCAGGGTTCGAATTCGGTGCAGCTCGCGGCGGCGATCCAGCTCGTCCACGTCTGGGAGGGGCATGAACAGCGGGCCGAGGCGTTGAGCCTGCTGGCGGAGATCTACGCTCGCTTTAGCGAAGGCTTCGGCACGGCCGACCCTCAGGAAGCACGACGGCTTCTCGCCAGTTAGCTATTTGCCGGCCTCTCTCTGCGCACCATCGTGCGGTCGAAGAACTCGACGTGTGGTTTCGAACGAGGCTCACCTCGGAACTGAATACCCTTGACCATCGAAGCATGTGTCAAGGAGGTCCTGTATGTCCAAGGTTCGTCCTCTCGCCAAGCGCAGCGAAAAGGGATTGCTGACGCCGGACAACTGTGTCGTCGCCATGATCGATCTGCAGCCGCAGATGCTGTTCGGCGTGGCGAATTTCGATCGCCAGACGGTGATCAACAACAACATCGTGCTCGCGAAGGCGACGAAGCTTTTCGGAGTCCCTCTCGTGCTGACGGCAGTCGAGACGAAGAGCTTCAGCGGCAATACCTGGCCGCAGATCCTGTCGCTGTTCCCCGGACAGCAACCCATCGAGCGCACGTCCATGAATTCGTGGGACGACGAAAACTTCGTCGCCGCGATCAAGGCGACGGGACGCAAGAAGATCGTGCTCTCCGGCCTCTGGACCCAGGTCTGTGTCGCGCTGACGACGGTCCAGGCGATACATGACGGCTACGAGGTCCATGTCGTCGAAGATTGCTGCGGTGACGTGAGCCAGCTCAACCACGACAATGCCATGAAGCGTCTGATCCAGGCGGGAGCCAGGCCAGTGACGGCCCTGCAGACCATGCTCGAATGGCAGCGCGACTGGGCGCATAAGGAAACCTACGACGCCGTCACACAGATCGTCCGCACGCATTGCGGCGCGTATGGCGTGGGAATCGAGTACGCCCAGACGATGGTCCATGGCGGGCCGCCGACGACCTACCCCGAATGGGTCCCGCCCGAGCCGAAGGTGCCTGCGTAAAGGCGAAGCCCCCCCTTCGCAGAAGCCTCTCCTGCTCCCGGTCGACGACGTCGTCGGCACACTCAGTGCCCTACGGCGTCGTCGCCAGATGGTGATGCACGAAGCTTATCGCCATGCCGCCTTCGCCGACGGCGGTTGCCAGGCGCTTGACCGAACCGCTACGCACATCGCCGACGGCGAAGGCTCCCGGCACCGACGTCTCGAGGTGAAACGGCGCCCGCTTGAGCGGCCAGCCGATGGGCGGGCGTCCGTTTACCAGGAGGTCGGCGCCGGTCACGAGAAACCCCGACGGGTCCCTGACGATCGGCGTGTCCTTCGCCCAGTCCGTGTTGGGCAATCCGCCAATGCATACGAACAAGTGCGACGCCGGTGTCCAATTGGTCTGGTTCGCCCGGTGATCGTGCAGCGCGATGCGGTCGAGCACGCCTTTGCCGGCCAACTCCGCGACCTCGGTGCTCAAGCGAACGTCGATCCTGTGATGCGATAGTATCCGGTCCGACAGGTAGCGCGACATCGTCCCCTTCAAGTTCGGCGCCCGCACCAGCATCGTCACACGCCCCGCATACTCGGCAAGGTGCATCGCCGCCTGCCCGGCCGAATTGGCCCCGCCCACGATGAACACATGCTCGTCGCGGCAGAAGGGCGCCTCGCTCATGCCGGCACCGTAATACAGCCCGCGGCCGAGGAACTGGTCCTCGTTGGGCAGTCGCAAACGGCGCCATTCGACGCCCGTGGCACAGATGTTGGCGCGCGCGGTCAGCTTCGAACCGTCCGCCAGGTCGACGAAGATCCGGCCGTCGCGAAAGGTCGCCTTCACGCCTTCGCGCATCTGGAGGATTTCGATGCCGAACCGGACCGCCTGCTGGCGGCCCCGCTCCGCCAGTTCCGCCCCCGAAATACCCTGCGGGAAGCCCATGTAGTTCTCGATCAGGGAGGAAGAGCCTGCCTGGCCTCCGACGGCGTGACGCTCGATCAGCACCGCCCGCAGCCCCTCGGACGCAGCATAGACGGCCGCCGAGAGGCCGGCGGGTCCGGCGCCGTAGATCGAGACGTCGTACTCCTTGAAGCGAGGCTCGGTGACCCAGCCCAGGCGATCCGCCAGATCCTTGACCGAGGGTGCTTCGAGCCTCGTGCCGTCCGGCATCACGACAAGGGGAAGCGGCGCGGTCGCCAAGGTCGGATACCCCGCCTGTCTCTGGCAATCCTCGTCGTTCCTGAGCTCGACCCAGTCGTAGGAAACGACGCTGCGTTGCAGAAAGTCCCTGAGCCGATAGGCTTCGGGGGATTGGACGCCACTGATCAGCCTGATGTGCGCAACCTGCGCCATTGCATCGCCTCCAACGACGGGTCCGAGTTGCGTTTGCAAGGCAACCGCTCTCTTGGCCCCCGAAATCTACTCCTGACTTTCGTGGCCGAGCGCATCCGGATCCGCCGCAATGCAGGCCGTACTCACTATTTTCGTGCGAATTGAGAAGTTCCGTTTCGCTTTCAGAAGAGAGCCGACACCTTCATGGAAAGATCACGTGGCTCGAGCCTTCATGATGCGATCGATGAGCTCCCGATTGATCGCCCCCCATTCGCAGAGCCAGGTGATGGCTTCCCTGAGCTTGCGTCCATCATTGGTGAGCCGGTACTCGGTCTTCGGCGGCACCTGGTGATAGACGGTGCGTTCCAGAAGGCCGTCACGTTCAAGCTTGCGCAGCGTCTGGATCAGCATCTTCCTGGAGATATCCGGGATATGCCTCTGCAATTCGTTTAAACGCCGATGCTCGCGAATCGACAGGCAATAGAGGACGATGGTCGTCCATTTGTCTCCGATGATCGCCAGGATGTGCCGCGCCGGCAAGCTGACGTCGGAGATATCGGACGGCGGATCGGTCGGCATCGCGTTGCCTGGGGACAGTTGAGCCACCTCAGCGATACCACCGCGTATGCAGGTGGTCATGCCGTTTTTCCCAGCTGGCCGCGAACGATCAGTCAACGCCGCATACGGCTCACGGCTTCACGCAGCTTGGCTTCCATCAGTTCCGTGCGGATCGCTCCGGAGAAGACGGGAGTGCCGTTCACCAGCACGGTCGGCACACCCGACACGTGAAGGCTGCCGGCCCGCTGCAGCTCGGACCGCACCTCGTCCCGTCCTTCGTCCGACGCGAGCATGGCCAGGATCCTGGCGCGGTCCAGCCCCGCCGCCGCGCCGACGTCAGCAAGGACAGCCGCCTCGCCGACATCGCGCCCTTCGTGGAAGTAGGCGGTGAACAGGCCTTCGACGACGGCATCCTGCCTGCTTTCCTGTCCGGCCAGCCGGATCAGGCGATGCGCATCGAAAGTGTTGGGCGTGCGCTCCATCTTGTCATGGTTGAAGACGAGGCCGTCGGGCCGCCCTGCCGCCGTGACCTGCGCGTCCAGCGCCTGGGAGCGCTGCCAGGATCCGAACTTGGCCGACCGATAGACGCGCCGATCCAATCCGGACTTGGGCATGTCGGGGTTGAGCTCGAAGGGACGCCAGGTGACGGACGCCGCGATTTCCGGCGCGAGTGCCTCGAGGGCGCGCCCCAATCGCCGCTTGGCGACCCAGCACCAGGGGCAGATCGCATCTGAAATGACCTCGATGTCGAGTGTCGTGCTGGCAGCAGCGACAGGCTCAAATGATTGTGTGGCGCCAGGGGCGCACCCATCGATGCCACAGACAGCGCCTTCCAGTTCCTCGTTCATGCCAAGCTCCACTCGGTCTCGCGAATTGCCGGCCTGAGATGTGGCGCCAGTCCTGCCTGGGCAAGTAGACACCTTCGGGTGACCATGCCTACCGGCGACGCCTATACCATTGTCCAAATGGACAGGCCGGCCGAACTCTGCGACGGCAAATCTGCTGGAAACCAGGATCGACGAAGCGGACGGCAGGATCTGGTCCCTCGTCGAGACTGCCCACGCCCAGAGCACCCCAAGGAGCGAGTGACATGAGCGACACGATCACGACCGACGACGGCACCCGCATCTTCTTCAAGGATCTCGGACCGCGCACCGCCACGCCCATCGTCTTCCATCACGGCTGGCCGCTCAGTGCCGACGACTGGGACAATCAGATGATGTTCTTTCTCGGTCAGGGCTATCGCGTGATCGCGCACGACCGGCGCGGCCATGGCCGCTCCACCCAGACCGACGCCGGCAACGAGATGGATACCTACGCCGCCGACGTGAAGAAGCTCGCGGCCGCGCTCGACCTCAAGGGCGCCATCCATGTCGGCCATTCGACCGGCGGCGGCGAGGTGGCGCATTACGTCGCCCGCGCCGAGCCCGGCCGCGTCGCCAAGGCCGTGCTGATCGGCGCCGTGCCGCCGATCATGGTGAAGTCGCCCAACAATCCTGTCGGCCTTCCGGTCGCCGTGTTCGACGGCTTCCGCGCCCAACTCGTCGCCAACCGCGCTCAGTTCTACATCGACGTTCCGGCCGGCCCGTTCTACGGCTTCAACCGCCCGGGCGCGAAAGTCTCCCAGGGGATGATCGACAACTGGTGGCGTCAGGGCATGATGGGCGGCATCAAGGCCCATTACGACTGCATCAAGGCCTTCTCCGAGACCGACTTCACCGACGACTTGAAGAAGATCGACGTGCCGGTCCTGATCATGCATGGCGACGACGACCAGATCGTGCCGATCCAGGGCGCTGCCCTGCTGTCGGCCAAGCTCGTGAAGCAGGGCACGCTCAAGGTCTACAAGGGCCTGCCGCACGGCATGGCGACGACGCATGCCGACACGATCAACGCCGACCTGCTGGCCTTCCTCAAGGCTTGATCCTTCGCAGGATGAACGACGGGAGGAGTTGCTCTCCCCGGCTTTCGGCCATCGCAAGACGCCTCGCGATGGCCGGGCACGTAGCCCGTGCCGCACGGCACCGCCCAAAATGCCGGCCCCTTGCGCTTGACCTGAACAGATGATTTGAAGCGCGCATGGTGAGCCGCTTCGCATTCTTCGCAAACTTGGCCTTCCTTGCTGTTGCAGGCCTCCTCGTATCGACATCGCCAGGGCAGAGCATCGAGGGAGACGGCACGTTTGCCGTCATCTCGGATCTCCATTTTGATCCGTTCGATCCGCCGGAGCTGGCCGCGGCCCTGGCCGGATCGGCGCCGACGACCTGGCGAGCGACGTTCGCTTCCGTCGACAATCAGGCGATGTCACGCAGCGGCAGGGACACCAACCACGCCCTGCTGGTGTCGAGCCTCGCCGCCTTCGCCAAACGAGCGGCCGATGCCGATTTCGCCATCGTGCCGGGCGATTTCCTTGCCCACGAGTTCGAGGAGAAGGCCGCCAAGGCCTTGAACGTCGCGCCGACATCGCAGGTCGTCGCCGAAATGACCGTCAAGACGACCGTCTTCGTCGCCGACCTGCTGGCCGAGGCCCTTGCCGGCAAGCCAGCGATCGTCGCTCTCGGCAACAACGATTCGAGCTGCGGCGATTATCGGATCGAGCCCGGTGGGCGCTATCTCGCCGCCACGCGCGAGACGGTTCGGCGCCTGGTCGGCACGGCACGGTTGGACCCCGATTTCGACGAGACCTATGCCGCCGCGGGATACTATGCGGCGCGCCATCCCACTGTGGCGAACGGCCTGATCATCGTCCTGAACGACATACTGTGGTCGACCAAGTACCGGGATGCCTGCGGCACCGGCGGGCTCGCGGCCGCCGAGGCCATGTTCGACTGGCTGCGTGAGCGGCTCGCGCGGCAACGCGCGGCCGGCGGCCGCGTCTGGATGGTGCATCACATCCCCTGGGGGATCGATCCCTACTCCACGATCGAGGCCCCGGCCTCGAGTTGTCCGGCGAAGGTCGTGTCGTTCCTGCAGGAACCCTACGCCTCGGCTTTTCCGGCCCTGCTGGCAGAATACCGCGACGTGCTTCAGGCGAGCTTTTCGGGTCACACGCATTTCGACGATTACCGGCTGCTGATCGACCGACAAGGTGCCGCCATCGGCGTCGACAAGGTCACGCCGGCCATCAGCCCGATCTTCGGGCAGAACCCGGGCTTCCAGGTCTTCACCTATGATCGACGTTCCGGCGCGCCGAAGGACTTCTCGACCTGGTATCTCGCAAATCCCGGCGACGCGCCGCACAGGGCCGACTGGCGCTTCGAGTACACTTTCACCGAGGCCTACGGGCTGCCCGCCTATTCACCTGCCGCCGTCGAGACTCTCTGGAAGGCGACGTCGGCCGACAGCGCACGGCGGAGCACCTACCAGAGGCTCTACGCCGTCGGACGCGGCACGCTCGACCTCGACAAGCTTCAGGCCTACGCGTGTGCGATCCGCCATCTCGACAGGCCGTCCTTCACTGCCTGCTACTGCGGAACCGTCCAGTAGGCCGTCCAGGCTTTTACGTCAGGCAGTCGGCATTGGGCGTCGGCGACTGTGCGCACTTCAGCTCGACGGTGCCGCACAAGATCACGGCGCTCGGCGACAACACGGCCGAGGTCCTGATCGTGATCGCGACCAACAATGGTTGACCGGGCGATTGACTCGACGCCGGACACCGAATAGGTTCCGCGCCCTTTTTCGACCAACCGGCGGACCACCGCCCATGCCGCAGATCCTCGTCGAGGCGCTGACCAAGACCTATCGCGTTGCCGAACGCGCGCCCGGGCTGGGCGGCGCGTTGCGCGGGCTCGTGAGCCGACGCTGGCGCGAGGTCCACGCCCTGGCCGGCGTCTCGTTCAGCCTGCAAGCCGGCGAGCTGCTGGCCTTCATCGGGCCGAACGGCGCGGGCAAGTCCACCACCGTGAAGATCCTGTCGGGCATCCTGCGCCCGACCAGCGGTCGGGTCGAGGTCGACGGTCTCGTGCCCTACGAGGACCGCATCCGCCACGTGGCGCGCATCGGCGTGGTGTTCGGCCAGCGCAGCCAGCTCTGGTGGGACCTGCCCGTACTCGACGGCTTCGACCTGCTGGCCGACATCTACCGCGTCGATCCGGCCGCCTATCGCCGCCGCCGGGACGAGCTGGTCGCCATGCTGCGGCTCGAGTCGCTGCTCGACCAACCGGTGCGCCAGCTCTCGCTCGGCCAGCGCATGCGCGCGGAGTTCGCCGCTGCCCTGCTGCACGATCCCGCGATCCTGTTCCTCGACGAACCGACCATCGGCCTCGATGCGCCCTCGAAACTCGCCGTGCGCGACTTCGTGCGTCGCCTGAACCGCGACCAGGGCGTGACCGTGCTGCTGACGACCCATGACATGCACGATGTCGAGGCGCTGGCCGAACGCGTCATCGTCATCGGCCAGGGGCGCCTGCTGGCCGACAGCCCGTTCGAGAAGCTGCGCGCCGGCGTCCTCGCCGAACGGCGACTCTATATCGACTTCGCCGGCCCCGTGCCGACACTCGACATGCCGGGCGTCACGGTACGGGCGCGCAGCGAACGCTCGCTCGAGCTTGCCTTCGATCCGGCGCGTCTTCCGGCGCCCAAGCTCATCGCCGCCATCACGGCAGCGCATGCCGTCGAGGACATCCATGTCGACGAGCCGGCCATCGAGGAGGTGATCACCCGCTTCTACGACCTGCACGACGCGCGCGAGGCCTGACGATGGGCGCGATCACCATGCAGACGGCCCGTCCCTACCTCGCCGCTTTCCGCGCGCGGTTTCAGCTCATGCTGCAGTACCGTGCCGCCGCCCTGGCGGGCTTCGCCACGCAGTGCTGGTGGGGCGCCATTCGCATCATGGTCTTCGCCGCCTTCTACGGCGTTCATGCGGCGGCGGCGCCGATCAGCCTCGCCGACGCCGTCACCTATGTGTGGCTGGGCCAGGCGCTGCTGGCACTGCTGCCCTGGGTCGCCGATCCGGAGATCGGCCAGGCGGTACGCACCGGCGGCGTGGGCTACGACCGGCTGCGGCCGCTCGATGCCTACAGCTACTGGTATGCGCGCACCCTGGGATGGATGCTGGCGCGAGCCCTGCCGCGCGCGGCGCTGATGCTGCTGACCGCCGGGATCGTGCTGCCGCTCGTGGGCCTCGGCGAATGGGCCTGGCAACCGCCCGCCGGCCTGACGGCGGCGCTGCTGTTCGTGCCGGCCTTCGTGCTGATGACGATGCTGGGCGGCGCCATCCTGATGCTGGCGAATGTCATCGTGGCTGCGAGCCTCAACGAACGCGGCGTGAATGCCATCCTGACGCCGCTGGTGATCGTCTTCTCCGGCTCGCTGCTGCCGCTCGACTTCTTTCCCGATGCCTTGCGGCCCTTCCTGCACGTTCAGCCCTTCGCCGGCCTGGTCGACATTCCGTTCCGTATCTACTTCGCAGACTTGAAGGGCGCTTCGGCGCTCCAGGGCCTGGCGCTGCAAACGGGATGGACGATCGTTCTGATCGCCATCGGCCGCTATGCCATGGAGCGCATGATGCGCCGTCTCGAAATGCAGGGGGGCTGACCATGAATGCGCTTGCCCTCTATGGCCGCTACGTCGCCACGTCGCTGCGCGCCCAGGCGCAGTATCCCGCCTCGACCTTGATGCTCACCTTCGGCCATTTCGCGGCGACGGCGATCGAGATCCTGGGCGTGTTCGCGCTGTTCGATCGCTTCGGACCGGTCGGCGGCTGGTCGTTCGGCGAGGCGGCGCTCTTCTATGCGCTGGTCAACATCGCCTTCTCGATCGCCGACCTGCTGACCCGCGGCTTCGATGTCTTCGGCTCCGACTTCGTGCGCACCGGCGCCTTCGACCGCTTGCTGCTGCGGCCGCGCTCCGCCACCTTGCAGCTCATCGGCCACGAAGTGCGGGTGTCGCGCCTGGGGCGCCTGCTGCAGGGCATCTCCGTGCTGATCCTGGCGACTCATCTCGCGCCGATCACCTGGGATGCCGCGGCGGTCGCGACCGCCGTGGGCGCGGTGGCCGGCGGCGCGGCGCTGTTCGCAGGCCTCCTGGTCCTGCAGGCAACGCTCGCCTTCTGGACCGTCGAGAGCCTCGAGATCGTGAACGTGCTGACCTATGGCGGCGTTCAGGCGGCCCAGTATCCGCTCAATATCTACGCAGCCTGGTTTCGCCGCCTGCTGACCTTCGGGGTGCCGCTCGCCTGCGTAGCCTACTATCCCGTTCTCGCCATCCTGAACCGACAGGACCCGCTCGGCGCGCCGGACTGGTTCCTGCCGATCGCGCCGCTCGCCGGCTTCGTGTTCCTCGGCCTGTCCTTCCTCGCCTGGCGCGTCGGCATGGCACGCTACGCCTCGACGGGGAGCTGAGGCCGGCCTTCGTGCAGACCAGCTTCACCGAATGACGATCGGCTGAAGTTTCGCGATGTCGACGCCGTGGAAGGCGTAGGCCTCGTCGAGTGCCTTCTGCACCGCCCGGCTTGTCGCTGTCGGCGAGATCCTTGTAGAATGGCGGTTCGGCGATTGGCGCCGCCATGCGCAGCGTCTTGGTCTCGATGATCTGCTCTCATGTCGACTTCGACTATTGCGCACCGGCGAAACGTGCCGCGGGCATCGTGCCCACGCCGGCCGTCGCCGCGACGGCTGCCAGATTTCGCCTCACAAGATGATCTATCTCGTCCTCTTTCGCGTTCCGGCTGGCCGCTACAATTTCGGCTCGGGCATTCGGAAGGTCTTGTGACCGCGCAGGAATTCCTGCGTGCGCGCCTTGCGCGTGCCGACGGCGTCGCCACCAGACAGTTGCTGCGACGGCATGAGACGAATGCCATGCGGCCGAACGCGCCGATCGCCTCCTCCCGCCTTGCCGCGCTCGCGCTCGTGGCGCGCAAGGTCACGACCAGCCTGGGCGGTTTCCAGGCCTAGATCCCACGCAAAGGTAACATCGACAGATGACTGAGCCGACCGGCCCGCTTACCGGCCCCCTGACCGGCCCTCTCCAGGGCATCCGGATTCTCGATCTCACCACGATCCTGTTCGGCCCCTTCGGCGCCCAGACGCTCGGCGACTGGGGTGCCGAAATCATCAAGGTCGAGTCGCTGACCGGAGACGGCTGGCGCTACACCGGTCCGTTCAGGAACCGCGGCATGAGCGGCCAGTTCATGGCGGCGAACCGCAACAAGCGCAGCCTCGCGCTGGATCTCAAGCATCCCGACGGCGCGGCCGTACTGCGCCGCCTGATCCCGACGGTGGACGCCCTGGTGACCAACATCCGCCCTGCTGCTCTGGCGAGGCTGGGCTTCGGTTACGAGGCGTGCCGTGACCTCAATCCCCGCCTTGTCTATGCAGCGGCTACCGGCTTCGGGCAGGACGGACCTTGGGCCGCCCGCCCGGCGTTCGACGAGATCGTCCAGGCCGCTTCCGGCTTCGCCTCGGCCATCGGCACCGATGACGAGCCGGCGTTCGTCCCGAGCCTGGTGGGTGACAAGCTCTGCGGCCTGGCGCTCGCCGGCGCCGTCGCGGCCGCCCTGGTACGGCGCGAACGCGCCGGCATCGGCCAGCTGGTGGAGGTGCCGATGCTGGAGACCGTGGCGGCGTTCAACAGCATCGATATGCTGGGCGGTCACGCCTTCGTCCCGCCGATCGGCCCAGCCGGCTACAAGCGCGTGAAGGAGCGGCGGCCGGTGCGCACGCAGGACGGCTGGCTCACGATGCTGCCCTACTCCGGCGACAACTGGTGCACCTTCTTCGAAACCGTCGGCCATCCGGAATGCATCGAGGAGTTCTCCGTGCGCGACCCGATCCAGCGCGCGGCGAACATCGACAGGATCTACGACCGCATGAGCGAGATCGCCCTGACCCGCACCACGGCGGAGTGGGAGGAATTGCTGCTCGGCATCGACGTGCCGCACGCCTCGTTCGCCAGGCTGAAGGAGGTCGAGGAGCAGCCGCATCTCAAGGCGGTCGGCCTGTTCCAGGAGATCGACCATCCGACGGAGGGAAAGATCCGCCAGGCCCGGCCGTCGGCGCGGTTCTCGGAAAGTCCGGCCGCCATCCGGCGCCTGCCACCGCGCCTCGGTGAACATACCGAAGAGGTGCTGCGCGACGCCGGCTACTCCGATGCCGAGATCAAGTCGCTCGTCGAGCGCAAGGCGGTGGGCGTATCGGCGTGATCGCCACCGCTCGGCGGCAGACTTCCTGCCCCTGCCGCTTCTTCAGCGGATCGGCGGGGCGTATTGCAGACCGCCCTTGGTCCACAGCGCATTCTGGCCGCGCTCGACCTTGAGCGGCGTGTCCTTGCCGACATGACGCTCGAAGCTCTCGCCGTAGTTCCCGACCTGCTTGACGATGTTGTAGACCCACTTTTCATCGACGCCGAGTGCCTTGCCCATACCCGGTGTCACGCCGAGGATGCGCTTGATCGAGGGATTGTCGGACTTCAGCATCTCGTCGACGTTCTTGGAGGTGATGCCGTACTCCTCGGCCTCCAGCATGGCGTACTGCGACCAGCGCACCACGTCGGCGAACTGGTTGTCGCCGTGGCGCACCACGGGGCCCAGCGGCTCCTTGGAGATGATCTCGGGCAGGACGATGTAGTCGTCGGGATTGGGCGCGTTGGCCGCACGCGTGGCGTAGAGGCGCGCCTGGTCGCCGGAATAGGCGTCGCATCGGCCGGTGAAGAAAGCCGCCCGGCTCTGGTCGGGATCCTCGAAGATCACCGGCTTGAACGTCATCCCGTGGGTGCGGAAATAATCGGCGATGTTGAGCTCGGAGGTGCTGCTCGACAGCACGCAGATCGAAGCGCCGTTGAGATCCTTGGCGCTCTTCACGCCGAGCTTCTTGTTCACCATGAAGCCCTGGCCGTCATAGTAGGTGACAGCCGTGAAATCGAGACCGAGCGCGGTGTCGCGCGTCAGCGTCCAGGTCGAGTTGTTCGACAGCAGGTCGACTTCGCCCGACTGCAGTGCGGTGAAGCGCTGCTGCCCCGACAGGGGCACGTACTTCACCTTCTCTGAATCGCCGAACAGGGCGGCCGAGACGGCCCGGCAGACATCGACATTCATGCCGGTCCATTTGCCCTGGTTGTCGACCGTCATGAAGCCGGCGATGCCGCCCACCGCCACGCCGCAGATCAGCTGGCCACGCGCCTTGACGTTGTCGAGGTCCTTGCCGGCGAACGCCGGGCCGCTGGAAACGGCGATCGCCGTGCCGGCCGCCAAGGTCAGAAGGAATCGTTGCATCCTGTCACCCTCCCTATCTCGAACCGGCATTATTCAGGAGACACCCCACCTACCGCAACGGGCCGCCGAGCTCCTGCGCGATCGCCTTCTTCACGGTCGCCCGCTCGGACATGCGGCGGCGGTGATCGACGACGCGCGGGATACGCGCGAGATCGACGCCGTCGGCCTCCATCCACTGCGCCAGGGTGAAGAGATAGGGATCGCAGATCGTGTAGCGCTCGCCCATCACCCACGGCCCCTTGAGCATGTCGTGCTCGATCTGCTCGAAGCCAGCCGTGACCGACTGCGGCACGTGGCGCTGCATGGCGGCGATCGCCACCGCGTCGCCGGAATCGACCCAGCGAGAACCGCGCATGCGATGGGCGTGGGCGACATGCAGGCTCGAGCAGAGATAGCTGTTGAAGGCCTGCAGCTCGGCGAAGGCGAAGGGATCGTCCAGCGGCGCCAGTCCGGCGGCCGGAAAGCTCTGCGCGACAAAGGCCAGCATGGCGGGAGTTTCCGTCAGCACGCCGCGATCCGTCACCAGGGCGGGGACACGTCCCTTGGGATTTATCTTGAGGTAATCGGGCGAGCGCTGCTGGTTGCTCGCGAAGTCGATCCGCGTCGTCGCGTAAGTGGCACCGACTTCCTCGAGCGCAATGTGGGTCGCCAGCGCGCAGGTATGCGGCGTGTAATAGAGCTTCATCATCGGCGAAGCCTAGCCTGTCGATTGGCGGGAAGCTCCTAGGCCGACGAGGGGCCCACCCGAGAAGTTCGAGGGCTGACACAGCCCGACCGCTTGATCGCCCGGTGCAATGTCACCGGGCGCAACCATCGGCAACTTCAATCACAGGCTTGAAAAATTTCGATGACGCGACCGTCACGGCCCATCAGGGGCCGGTCTCTTCGCTCTTGAATGTGCCTTCATATTGGCTGAGGCTGCTGCCAACAGGGATAACGTCAAAGATAAATAATGAAGTCAAAGAACATCGACGCTGAAACAGGCTACAATGCGCGCGTCCAGGTCGTCGATCCGAAGATCGTCTATGTCGAAATGCTCGATCGTGCGCTGTTCGACAGGATCGACATCCCGTGCACCGAACTCGACGATCCGGTGCGGGGCCGCATGCTGGGAAAATATGCCGGGCAGCCACGGGATCTGGATTGCGCGGTCTTCTTTCTCTTCCGCGCGGAGGCAGTGTCAGGCGTTTGACGACCCTGCCTCGGGCTCTCCGTTGGATCGGGCCGGACCATCGGGCCAGACCAACACGCGGACAGGCGCGAAGCTCCTGCGGTGATGCGGGGTCGGCCCGAGCAGCTTGAGCGCCTCGAGATGCTGGACGCTGCCGTAGCCGCGATTGGTCTCCCAGCCATAGCCGGGAAAGGATGCGGCCAGGGTCGCCATCTGACGATCGCGCGTCACCTTGGCGACGATCGACGCCGCGGCGATCGAATAGGACTGCCCATCCCCGCCAACGATGGTCTCGGCCGGACAGCCGAGTTCCGGCGGCACCTTGTTGCCGTCGACCAGCGCCAGCAGCGGCGCCTCGCCGAGGGCCTGCACGGCGCGCCGCATGGCGAGGAAGGTCGCCTGCAGGATATTGAGACGGTCGATCTCCTCGACGCTGGCTTCGGCGACGGCGAACTTGACGGCCTCAGAGGCCACGATCGCGGCATAGGCCGTCTCGCGCTTCTCCAAGTCGAGCTTCTTGGAGTCGTCGATCAGCCGCAGCAGGCTGCGTTTCGCCCGCGTCCGGTCGATGACGGCCGCCGCCGCGACGACCGGTCCGGCGAGCGGGCCCCGCCCGACTTCGTCGATTCCGGCGATGCGGGTCGCCCCACCGGCCATCCCTCTGGCCTCGCAGCTCAGCTCGAACTGAAAACTCGGCATATCCCCCGGCGCTCCGCGTATGCTGCGGCGATGTCCCTGATCGCCGACATCATTGCGCAAGACCCTGTGGCTATGAAACAGCTTCGTGCGGCACGCGCCATCGGCCTGCCCGATTGGTGCATTGCCGCAGGTTTCGTGCGCAACCGTGTCTGGGACCATCTGCACGGCATCGCCCCGCCGCGGACACCGGCCGATATCGACGTCATCTACTACGATGCCGGCGACCTCTCCAAGGAGCGCGAACAGGTCTTCGAGGCCGCGCTCGACGGCCTGCTGCCCGGCCTGCCCTGGCAAGTCCGCAACCAGGCGCGCATGCACCTCTGGAAGGGCCTGCCGCAGCACCGCGACACCGCCGATTCGATGATCTATTGGCTGGAGACCGTGACCGGCATCGGCATCCGCCTCGAAGCCGACGACTCCCTCACGGTCATTGCGCCACTCGGCACCGACGACCTCCTCAACCTGCGCTGCCGGCCGACCGCCTTTGGCCACAAGCAGCGGCATGAATATGAGGAGCGCATCGCCAGCAAGCGCTGGCGCGAGCTTTGGCCCAAGGTCGTCTTTCTCGACTAGAGTGGTTGCCTCCCTCGACGGGTAGCTCCGCACGAAAGTCTTGACTGGCTGGTCTAAGGAACGCCGTTCATTGGCGCTTACTTAAAGGGCGATTCAACAATGACCTCACCCTGAGGAGCGAGCAAAGCGAGCGTCTCGAAGGGTGGGAACGAGCACCGAGTCTGGGGCAGACCCTTCGAGACGCGGCCCTCCGGGCCGCTCCTCAGGGTGAGGAATCTTTGTTAGCTAGCACCAATGAGTGCCATTCCCGCGGCCACGACCAATCGTTCAACATCATTGTGCAGAGTGACTAAAGAAGCCGCATCTGCCGGGAGTCGCGCTTGGCATCGACCAGCGCCGTGCGCGCCGACTCCGGTACCGAGAAACGCAAGGTGTCGAGCCGATAGCGGACACGGTTGAGGTCCAGCCGCTTCACCGCTGCCGCGAAGCGCGCGCTCAGCAATTGCGCGATCGGCCCTTCGCCCTTCATGCGCGTGCCGAACTCGGCCTGGTAGAGCGCACCGCCGCGCATCTGGCGAATGAGCGACAGGACGCGTTCGGCACGATCCGGCCGGTTGACGCGCAGCCACTCCTCGAACAGCTCCTTGATCTCGAGCGGCAGGCGCAGAACCGTGTAGCCCGCCCGCGTGGCGCCGGCATCGCGCGAGGCTTCGAGGATCGCCTCCATCTCGTGATCGTTGAGGCCGGGAATCATCGGCGCGCTCATGACGCCTGTCGGGATGCCGGCCTGCGACAGCAGGCGGATGGCGTCCAGTCGCTTGCGCGGCGTCGAGGCACGCGGCTCCATGGTGCGGGCGAGATCGCGGTCGAGCGTGGTCACCGACAGGAAGACCTCGGCGAGGTTGCGCTTGGCCATGTCGGCCAGGATGTCGATGTCGCGGGTGATCAGGTGGTTCTTGGTGACGATGCCCACCGGATTGTTGAAGTCGCTCAGCACGCGGAGGATCTGGCGCGTCACCTTGAGCTCGCGCTCGACCGGCTGATAGGGATCGGTGTTGGTGCCCATCGCGATCACGTCGCAGCGATATTTCGGCGAGGCGAGCTCCGCCGACAGCAGCTTGGCGGCCTCCGGCTTGAAGAGGATCCTGGTCTCGAAATCGAGGCCGGGCGACAGGCCGAGATAGGCATGGGTCGGCCGCGCGAAGCAGTAGATGCAACCATGCTCGCAGCCGCGATAGGGATTGATCGAACGGTCGAAGGGGATGTCGGGCGAGGTGTTGCGGGCGAGGATCGTGCGCGTGGCGTCGCGCGTCAGCGTGGTGCGCAGCGGCGGCAGGTCTTCGTCGTCGGCCGGGTCAGGCGAGCCGCCCTGCTCCCAGCCGTCGGTCGTGCGGATGCGTTTCTCGGTGTCGTAGCGACTGGTCTCGTTCGACAGCGCACCGCGGCCTTTGTGGAGGGGCTCGGGGATCGCATCGTCCGGATAGTCGGGGGGAACCTTCGGCCTCATGGCGCGAGTCTTAGAACAAAAAGGGAACGAGTCAATGACTCGTTGTGCCCCTTGTTGTGTCTTGTGATCGCGATATAGGTCGCGGCCCTTATCCACCTCTTTTTCCATCCAACGAGCGCCCTGATGTCCGCCCTCGAGATCAAGCCCGCTGCCCCCGCCGACATGGCGTTCGTGAAGAGCCTGTCGCCGCGGCTGGCCCATGTGCCTGGTCCCGCCTGGCACACAATAGAGGCCATGGAAGGCTTCCAGGACCGCTATATGTCGTCGACCTTCGCGCCCGCCTCCCTCGACGGCGCCCAGACCTTGATCGCCTGGACCACCGACGGCCGGCGGCTGGGTTACGTCCACATGCGGCCGGGCAAGGACGGCGTCAGCGACGAGCCGTGCGGCTATGTCTCCCTGCTGGCGCTGACTGAAGACGCCGAGGGCCTGGGCGTCGCGCGCCGTCTGATGGCCGAAGCGGAGGCCTGGGCGCGCGGCCGCGGCTACCGCTTCCTCAGCCTCGACGTCTATGCCGACAACAAGCGCGCCGTCGATTTCTACACCAGTGGCGGCTTCAGGCCGGAAACGCTGCGGCTGGTGAAGCCGCTGTGACGCTATAGCCACTCGGCCCTGACGCCACGAACGAACTCGCGGTCGAAGCAGCGATCGATGGTGGCATCGATGTGCGCCTTCATGCGCGGCTCAAGGCCGCTATCGCTCCATTGCCCGAGGTCCAGATTGGACGGATCGCGCGGACGGCGCGTCTCGACGCGCCAACGCGCCATGAAGAGCGTGGTCCTGAGCCATGTCAGGCGGCGCATCGGCTGCAGCCAGGGACGCAGCCCATCGGCGCGCTTGCAGCCGATCCGATCGAGATAGGACTCGTAGAAGCCCTGTACCTCGTCGCGCGACAGGCGCACGCCGATATCGGGATGCCAGAGCGTCGAGGTGGCAAGCGTGGCATGGGCAAGGTCGATCGCCGGCGAGCCGACATGAACCTTCTCAAGGTCGACGAACCACGCCCGCCCGGCAGCATCGACGATGAAGTTGCCCGGATGAGTGTCGGCAAGCGCGACCGTGAGCGGTTGAGCGCGTCGGGCAAAGGCCAGCGCCATGCCGCGCATCAGCCGCAGCTCCTCGGCGATCTCGGCGCGCGCCCCGGCGTCGACAACCGCCTTGTCGAGAAAGCGCATGGCGTTGAGCTCGATCGCTTCCAGCGTCTCCAGGAAGGGATTGGCCTGGCGCGGGATCGGCGACGCTGCAAGCGGTAAGGGCAACGCGTGAAGACGCGCCAGGGTATCGACCAGGGCCGGCAGCTCCTCGGGCAGCCGTGGCGCGCGGCCTTCGATGAAATCGACGATCAACGCGCCGCCGGGCAAGCCGGCGCGCGGCACGATCACGTCGTGCAGGGCGGGCGTACATCCGGCCGGCGTCAAATGGCGGAACGCTTCGGCCTGAACGGCGAGCCGCGTCGCCGCCGAAGGATCGCCTTCGTGTGCGTAGGCGATCCGGGCCAGCAATCCATTGGCGAGACGGACATGGCCGTGCGCCGTGCCGGTCGCCGGCAGCCTTTCGCCCGCGCGCAGGGCGTCGAGGAAATCAGCCACTCCGCGGCATCTTGCCTTCGTTGAGACGCGGCATCAGCTCGGCGAAGTTGCAGGGCCGGAAACGAATGTCGAGCTGCTGGCGCAGGATGTCGTCCCAGCCGTCCTTGCAGGCCCCGGTCGAACCCGGCAGCGCGAAGATATAGGTGGCATTGGCAACGCCGGCGACGGCGCGCGACTGCATGGTCGAGGTGCCGATCTTCTGGAAGCTGATCCAGCGGAAAGTCTCGCCGAACCCTTCGATGCGCTTTTCGAACAGCCCTTCCAGCGCTTCGGGCGTGACGTCACGCCCGGTCACGCCGGTGCCGCCGGTGGTGATCACCGCTTCGATCTTGGGATCGTCGATCCATTTCTGCACCTGGGCGCGGATCAGGGCGATGTCGTCGGTGACGATGGCGCGATCCACCAGAACATGGCCATCGCGGGCGATCCGCTCGACCAGGGTGTCGCCGGACTTGTCGGTCTCGAGGGTGCGGGTGTCGGAAACCGTCAGCACGGCGATATTCACCGGCTTGAAGGGCTTGGTTTCATCAATCCTGTTCATGCGAACAGTCTATCTTTCCTCGCTTGTCGAGGCGAGCCGGCGAGCCTAGATGGGAGCTATGACCGACTGGAAGCATGACGGCGTGCGGGTGATCCCCGCAGGCTCGCTGGACACCAACACCGCCCAGACCCCGGGCATGAACCGGGCCGCGGCAATCAATTTCGCCCGGGTCGGCGCCCAGAAGCTGTGGGCCGGCACCGTGACCATACATGCGCACGCCAAGACCGGCGCGCACCATCACGGCCATCTCGAGAGTGTCATCTACGTCGTGAAGGGCCGCGCCCGCATGCGCTGGGGCGACCAGCTCCAGTTCACGGCCGAAGCCGGTCCCGGCGATTTCATCTACGTGCCGCCCTATGTGCCGCACCAGGAGATCAACGCCTCCGACACCGAGCCGCTGGAATGCGTGCTGGTGCGCTCCGACAACGAGGCGGTGGCGATCAACATCGACATCGCCCCTGTCGAGGATCCGGAAGAGGTCTACTGGGTCGATCCGACCCATCCGCACCCGCACAAGCACTAGCCGCTCGTCGCAGCGCTTCTGACGAGCTGGCCGCGTTGAATTCACTCTTCTCTCATTCCTCCTCGCCCCCTTGGGGGAGAGGCCGGGTGAGTGGAAGTGAAGGACGCTCCGATCAGATAAGCGTGCGGTCGCGACCGCCCCCTCACCTTGTACGGC
>Ga0209930_1001383_pt1 | contig 38681 bp, 32 predicted proteins | sample ThiBiot_500_biof_2_FD_183948 | JGI IMG/M metagenome (GOLD analysis project Ga0209930, IMG submission 183948) | Wastewater bioreactor microbial communities from Cape Town, South Africa - Thiocy_cont_500_biof (SPAdes) | ecosystem: Engineered > Bioreactor > Thiocyanate-remediating >... | reverse complement strand
CGTGCCGCCGGGCGAAGGCGGCGCCTTCGCGGGCGGCAAGGGCGTCAAGCTCTACACCGCCTATCAGGAACGCCTGAAGGTCCTCAACGCCTGCGACTTCGGCGATCTTCTCCTGGAGACGATCCGCCTCTTCCGCGAAAATCCCGACGTGCTCGCCGAATACCAGCAGCGCTTCCAATATATGCTCGTCGACGAGTATCAGGACACCAATGTCGCGCAATATCTCTGGCTGCGCCTGCTTGCACAGGGACGCCGTAATATCTGCTGCGTCGGCGACGACGACCAGTCGATCTATGGCTGGCGCGGCGCCGAGGTCGACAACATCCTGCGTTTTGAGAAGGATTTTCCGGGCGCCGTGGTGATCCGCCTCGAGCGCAACTACCGCTCGACCAGCCATATCCTCGGGGCGGCCTCGCATCTCATCACTCACAACGAGGGCCGGCTCGGCAAGACACTCTTCACCGACATCGCCGATCCCGAGGCCACCAAGGTCCAGGTCGCCTCGTCCTGGGATTCGGAGGAGGAAGCGCGGGCGATCGGCGAGGAGATCGAGGCGCTGCAGCGCCAGGGCCACAGCCTCGACGAGATGGCGATCCTCGTGCGCGCCTCGTTCCAGATGCGCTCCTTCGAAGAGCGCTTCATCCAGCTCGGCCTGTCCTATCGTGTCATTGGCGGCCCCCGCTTCTACGAGCGCGCCGAGATCCGCGACGCCCTCGCCTATCTGCGCGTCGTGATGCAGCCGGCCGACGACCTCGCCTTCGAGCGCATCGTCAACACGCCCCGCCGCGGCATCGGCGAGACAACCGTCCGACTGCTGCACGACCATGCCCGCGCCCGTCGCATCCCGATGCTCGCGGCGGCCGAGGAGCTGGTCCAGACGAGCGAGATCGGCGCCAAGGCCCGCACGGCGCTGCGCGATCTCGCCGCCTCCTTCGCGCGCTGGCGCGGCCGCCTCGACGCCGTCAAGCATACCGAGCTCGCCGAGATCATCCTCGACGAGAGCGGCTACACCGAGATGTGGCAGCAGGACCGCTCGGCCGACGCGCCGGGCCGGCTCGACAACCTCAAGGAACTGATCCGCTCCATGGAGGAGTTCGAGTCGCTGGAAGGCTTCCTCGAGCATATCGCTCTCGTCATGGACCGCGACAGCGCCGATACGACCGAGGCCGTGTCGATCATGACGCTGCATTCGGCCAAGGGCCTCGAATTCGAAACAGTCTTCCTGCCCGGCTGGGAAGAGGGCCTTTTCCCGAGCCAGCGCACGCTCGACGAGAGCGGCCGCGCCGGCCTCGAGGAAGAGCGCCGCCTCGCTTATGTCGGCATCACCCGCGCCAAACGGCGCGCGTTGATCTGGTTCGCCTCAAACCGCCGCATCCACGGCCTCTGGCAATCGACCGTCCCGTCACGCTTTTTGGACGAGTTGCCGGACAAGCATGTCGACGTCGTCGAGCAGACATCGAGCTATGGCGGCTACAATGTCGGCGGCATCGGCAATTACGGTTCGAGCAGGTTCGACCGCGCCGATCCCTTCGCCAACACCTATTCGACGCCGGGCTGGCAGCGCGCTCAGAAGAATCGCGCTTCCAGCGCCGACAAGCCCTCGGCCCGGCCGACCATGCGCGTCATCGAGGGCGAACTCGTCGCAAAATCGACCGGCTCCGCCTCCGCCTATGCCATCGGCGAGCGGGTCTTCCACCAGAAATTCGGCTATGGCACCGTCTCGGCCATCGAAGGCAACAAGCTGACGGTCGATTTCGAGACAGGCCCGAAGAAGGTCGTCGACAGCTTTGTTACGCGGGGGTGAGCCGCTGCGGGGGATTGGAGCATCAACGTGAACCGGACGGACGTAATTTCGGTCCTGCGAAGCCGCGAAGACGCCATCAGGCAGCGCGGGGCCGTCTCGATGTACCTGTTCGGATCGACCGGGCGTGGCGAGGCCTCGCCGGCCAGCGATGTCGATCTCTTCATCGACTACGATCCGACCCGCCGCTTTTCGTTGTTCGACCTGGCTGGGCTAAAGGCATTTCTCGAGGCGGAATTGCGCGCGCATGTCGATCTGACGACGCGGGACAGTCTCCACCCGGATTGAGGGCCGACATCGAAGGTGAAGCGATCTGGATATTCTGATGGCGCCGCGCAGGCTGAACCCGGTCCTCGGCGACATCATCGACGGTATCGAGGCCGCGGTCCACGGAAAGCCTTCGAGGAATTCCAGAGCGACTGGTTGCTTCGCCATGGCGTTCAACGGGGCTGGAGATCATTTCGGAGGCATCGCGTCACATTCCAGAACCGATGCTGACACACGCGCCCGGTGTCCCCTGGAGCCAGGTCCGAACCATCGGCAATCTGTTGCGGCACGAGTACCATCGCATCGCCGACGCCATAATCTGGAATGCCGTTGTTGATGAACTGGGTCCTTTGCGCCGCGGCGTCGAAGCGATCCGAGCCGCGCTCAGGGAGTAGCCGAGCCCTCGTCGTCCCTGAGCCGCATCAGCCCCGCCTTGGTCGGCTTGAACCCGCATCCCGCATAGAAACCTTCGAGATGTGGCTCGTAGTCGACATGGAGCCATTCGGCGCCGCGCTCGCCGGCGAGGCGGGCGGCTTCCTTGACGAGGCGGGTGCCGAGGCCTTCGCGGCGATGGTCGGGGTGAACCGTCGGATCGAGCAGGAAGGCGTGGACACCGCCATCGGTCGCGACATTCACGAAGCCGACCAGCGCGCGGCTGTCGTCATAAGCGCAAAGATGGCCGAGGCTGCGCCGCAGCACCGCGGCGATGTCCCCGCGGGGCGGGCCGCCCCAGGCCGCTTCCCAGAGACGGGCGAAGGCGTCCGCGGGCGGAAACGGATCGATGCGGAGTTCGGTCATGGGGCGCTGGCCTTTGCCTGATGCTCGGGCCGGCGCTATGAAGCCTTTCCCTCTTCCGTGCAAGGCGCCGCATGACCCTCATCGCCTCCCTTCCCGTCGCGACCGAAGAACTGGCCGGAGCCCTCGTCGAGGCGCTCGGCGCCAGCGAGGAACTCGACTTCCCCACCGCAGCGACGACCGAGCAGGCGGACAAGAGCTGGGTGGTCGACATCTATTTCGAGGAGCAGCCGGACGCGGCGACACTTGAGCGGCTCGTGCGCGCCGTCATGGGCGAGGCGACGCCGCAGATCGTCGTCGAGCCACTGCCCGACGAGGACTGGGTCGCGAAATCGCTGGAAGGACTGAAGCCGGTACGCGCCGGGCGCTTCATGGTGCATGGCAGCCATGACCGGTCGAAGGTGCAGCCCGACGACATCGCGGTCGAGATCGAGGCCGGCGAGGCCTTCGGCACCGGCCATCACGGCACGACGGCCGGCTGCCTCGCCGAGATCGACCGCCTCTGCAGCGCGCGCGACTTCCGTTCGATCCTCGATCTCGGCACCGGGACCGGCGTCCTGGCGATCGCCGTCGCCAAGGCTTTCGGCAAGCGGGTACTCGCGACCGATATCGACCCCGTCGCGACGCGGGTGACGCATGAGAACGCGGTGCTCAACGGCGTCGGGCCGCTGATCGAGGCGGAAACGGCGGAAGGCTTCGGCAATCCGGTCTTCGGACGTCACGCGCCCTTCGACCTCATCATCGCCAATATCCTCGCCGGCCCGCTGATCGCGCTTGCCGGCGATATCGTGCACCACCTGGCGCCGGATGGCGTCGTCGTCCTCTCCGGATTGCTGACGGCGCAAGGTCCGGCCGTGATCGCGGCCTATGGGGCCGAGGGCCTGCGCCTCGTCCGCTCCGGCGAGATGGAAGGCTGGCTGACCCTCACGCTTTCGCGCTGAGGCAGCGCCGCGGCCAGAATCGAAACGGCCAGCAGGCGCTTGCGCATCCTGCCGGCCGTTCTCAATTGGGACGGGCTGAACGCCCGGTCGCTCCGATCAGAGCGGGGCGCTGAACGCCGCGCGCTCGAAGGTTTCGCGGTCGAACCCGAAGGTCGCCAGCGACGCGTCGTCGAGCGCCAGCTGGTAGCCGTTCACGTAACGCGGCATCTGGCGCTCGCGCACATGGTTCATCCGCGCGACCGCACGCCGGACGACGCCATGTCCGCGGCTTGCCGCCGCGGCAATGCCGATCTCTCCATAAGCTGCAGCCATGATATCCAATCCTTGTCTGAATCGCCGGGTGGCGCTTCGGTCGAGGGGGAACATAGTCGCGATCGCCACGCGAAAGAACCGCCGCAACGGAATGACAGACATGCGGTTTTTGCATCGCACAAACTTCCGACACAATGATGTCGCGATGCAAACACGACCGTGAACGCGGTTGCCGCCTGGAGCAGGCCTCGCTACGGTTCGTTAACGTCACCTGCCTGTACGAGCCGCTTGCATGTTCCAGACTTACGATGCCCCGTCGCGCTCCGGGCCGATCGGCGCGCGCCTCGCCGCCCTTCGGGCAGTTCTGAAGAAGGCGGGGCTCGCCGGTTTCATCGTGCCGCATGCCGACGAATATCAAGGCGAGTATATCCCCGCCTCGGCTGAAAGGCTCGCTTATCTGACCGGCTTCACCGGCTCGGCGGGCGCCGCTGTCGTGCTCTCCGGCGAAGCTGCTGTCTTCGTCGACGGCCGCTATACCCTGCAGGTCCGCGACCAGGTCGACGGCGGCGACTTCGCCTATGAGCATCTCATCGAGAACCCGCCGCATCAGTGGCTGAAGTCGCGTCTCAAGCAGGGCGACCGGCTCGGCTACGACCCGCGGCTGATGACGCTTGCCGAAGTGCGGCGGCTCGATGCCGTCGTCAAGGCGGCCGGCGCGACCCTCGTCCCGGTCGAGGAGAATCCAGTCGACGCGATCTGGCATGATCGCCCTGCCCCGCCGGTGGCTTCCGTCTCGCTGCAGGCCGAAACGCTGGCCGGCGAGGCTGCGGAGACCAAGATCGAGCGCCTGCGCGCCGTTCTGGCGGACAAGGGCGTCGATGCCGCGATCATCGCGCAGACCGATTCCATCGCCTGGACCTTCAACATCCGCGGCGGCGACGTTCCGCACAACCCCGTTCCGCTGTCCTTCGCCATCCTGCGGCGCGAGGGTGACCCGTCGCTCTATATCGACGGACGCAAGCTCTCCAATGAAGTGCGCGACCGGCTGGCCGGCCTCGCCGACATCAAGGAAGAACCCGCGCTAGCCGCTGATCTCGCCAAGCTCGGCGCTGCGGGCGCCAAGGTACTGGTCGATCTGAACCTGACGCCGGACGCGCTCGCCAGCGCCGTCAGCGCCGCGGGCGGCACCCTCGTCGAGGGCGCCGATCCCGTATCGCTGCCCAAGGCGCGCAAGAACGACGCCGAGCTCGCGGGCATGCGGCGCGCCCATCTGCGCGACGGCGTCGCGATGACGCGTTTCCTCGCCTGGCTGGCGGCGACCGCGCCGTCGGGCGGGCTCACCGAGATCGCCGCGGCGAAGAAACTGGAGGCCTTCCGCGCCGAGACCGGTGAAGAGGATGGCCAGCCGCTGCTCGAAATCTCCTTCGACACGATCTCGGGCGCCGGCCCGAACGGCGCCATCGTCCATTACCGCGTCACCGAAGCGACAGACCGCGCCATCGAGCCGGGCCAGCTCTATCTTGTCGATTCCGGCGCCCAGTATCGCGACGGCACGACGGATATCACCCGCACCATCGCCATCGGGACGCCGACCGCTGAGATGCGGGACCGTTTCACCCGCGTGCTGAAGGGCCATATCGCGCTCTCGACGGCCCGCTTTCCGAAGGGCACCACCGGCGCGCAGCTCGATACGCTCGCCCGCCTCGCGCTCTGGCAGGCCGGGCTCGACTATGACCACGGCACCGGCCATGGCGTCGGTGTCTTCCTGCAGGTTCACGAGGGCCCTGCCCGAATTTCCAAGGCGGGTACCGTGCCGCTCGAGCCGGGCATGATCCTTTCCAACGAGCCCGGCTACTACAAGACCGGCGCCTTCGGCATCCGCATCGAGAACCTCGTCATCGTCGAGCCGCCGTCGGAGATATCGGGTGGCGACCGTCCGATGCTCTCCTTCGAGACGCTGACGCTGGCGCCGATCGATCGGAGCCTGATCGAGCCCGCTCTGATGACCGCCGACGAGATCGCCTGGCTCGATGCCTATCACGCTCGCGTGCGCGCTGCGCTTCAGCCGTCGCTGCAGGGTGAAGCGGAAACTTTCCTGCTCGCGGCGACACAGCCTCTGGTTGCATGATGCTTGAGCGCGGCCGAAACCCGGCCGTGTTCACTTTCGCAACTTTCTTCGGAACAGATCATCGTCAGCTTCGTTGGACTGTCGAGCAAACGCTCTAATAATCTCGCAGAAACACGGAGTTAGACCATGACGAAGCTCTTTGCGGCCACCGCTTTGGCCGGCATGCTGGCTGTCGCGCCGGCCTTCGCCCAGGACGCGACCCCGGCCCCCGCCACGCCGCCGGCTGCAACCGGCGATGCTACTGCCACGCCGCCGGCCGCTGCTGGCGCAGCGACGGCACCGACCGCGACCGGCCGCTTCATTCCCGCGCCGTCGCAGGATGACTGGGTCGCCTCGCGCCTGATCGGCTCGACTGTCTACAGCCCGGCCAATGAAAGCCTCGGCGATATCAACGACATCGTCGCCAGCCAGGACGGCCAGGTGAAGGCGGTCGTGATCGGCGTCGGCGGCTTCCTCGGCATCGGCGAGAAGAATGTCGCGGTGGCTCCGGCCGAACTGCAGCGCGTCGCCGACGGCAATAGCTGGCGCTATCAGCTCAACACCACCAAGGACGAGCTGAACTCGGCCGCCGAGTTCAAGATCCCCGAGCCGGCTCCGGCTGCCGGCACGACCTCGACCTCGACCCCGGCCACCGACGGCACGACGCCTCCGGCCACCACGACGCCGCCCGCCGGGGATATGACGACCACGCCGCCGGCCGATGGCACGACGACGGCTCCGGCTGATCCGGCGACGCCGATGGCTCCGGCCGCGCCTTCGACGACCACGCCGTAACGGCTGGGTTCGTCACGATTGAGCCCCGCTTCGGCGGGGCTTTTTCGTGCGCGCTGTTCGCTGTGATGGCCGTCAGCCGATCATCGACAGCCAGTCGTCCTCGGAGATGACCTTGACGCCGAGCCGCGTCGCCTCAGTGAGCTTTGAGCCGGCGCCCGGCCCGGCGACCACGAGATCAGTCTTGGCCGAGACGGAACCCGACACCTTGGCGCCGAGCCGCTCCGCCGTCGCCTTGGCCTCGTTGCGGGTCATCTTCTCGAGATTGCCGGTGAAGACGACGATCTTGCCAGCGAGGACGCCGCCACCACGCACGGGTTCGATATCGCTGACGCTCACCTCGCGCAGCAAACCGGCAACGACCTCCTCGTTATGCGGCTCGGCAAAGAAATCGGCGATCGAGGTCGCCGCGACTTCGCCGACATCGCCGAGGCCGGCAAGCTCCTGAAAGCCCTCCCCCGGTCGTTCGCCGGCGGCGCGGCGCGCGGCGTCGAGGACGCCCGCGACGCTGCCGAAATGGGCCAGCAGATTGTCCCGCGCCGGCTTGTTGAGCCCGGCGCGGTTCAGCGCCGTCTCCGCGTCGAGATCGAACAGCGTGCCCTCCTTCGCCTCGGAGGCGACGGCGACCAGCCGGTCGCGCGAGCTGGGGCCGACGCGCGGGATCTCCGTCAGCGCCTGCCATGTCTCGCCGGGCAGCCCCTGGACCGCGCGCTGCACAGCCTCGCGGAAGGCCTCGATGCCGACATAGCGCTTCGCCAGCGCCTTGGCCGTCGCTTCGCCGACATTGCGGATACCAAGCGCATAGATGAAGCGGTCGAGCGGAATCGTTCGCCGCTCGTCGATGGCGCGGAAGAGCTTTTCCAGCCCCTCGAAGGAGCGGTCGGCCTGCTTGCCCTTCTTCGCCTTGGGCTCGGTCGCCCCCTGAAGCGCGCGCCGCTCTTCCTGCTGGCGGATGCGCTGCTCGGTGAGCGCAGCCTGGGCCGCCCCGCGATGGTCCTTGAGGCGGAAGATATCGACCGGGCTCTTCAGGATGCCGGCCTCGAAGAAGAGCTGCACATTCTCGTCGCCCAGCCCCTCGATGTCGAAGGCGAGACGCGAGACGAAATGGCGGATGCGCTCCACCGCCTGCGCCGGGCAGATCAGCCCGCCCGTGCAGCGCCGCACCGCCTCGCCCTCCTCGCGCACGGCATGGCTGCCGCAGGCCGGACAGCGCGTCGGGAAGGCATAGGGCACGGCATCGGCTGGCCGCTTGTCGAGCCGAACGCCGACGACCTGGGGGATGACGTCGCCGGCGCGCTGGATGACAAGCGTGTCGCCGATGCGGATGTCGACCGCGCCCTCGACCGGAGCGCCGTCCGCGTCGATGCCGCGCGCGAGCGGGGCGCCGTTGGCGTCGAAGCCCTTGATGTAGTCCTCGTTGTGCAGCGAGGCGTTGGAAACGACCACGCCGCCGACGGTCACCGGCTCGAGCTTCGCGACCGGCGTCAGCGCGCCGGTGCGGCCAACCTGGATGTCGATATCGTTGAGGATCGTGAAGGCACGCTCGGCCGGGAACTTGTGCGCGATCGCCCAGCGCGGGCTGCGCGAGACGAAGCCGAGCCGGTTCTGCAGCGCCAGTTCGTTGACCTTGTAGACGACGCCGTCGATGTCGTAGCCGAGGCTCGCCCGCTCCGCCTCGATGCCGTGATAGAAGGCGAGCGCCTCATCGACGCCCTCGCACAGCACCATGCGCGGATTGACCGGCAGCCCCCACCCTTCGAAGGCCTCGACCATGCCCATCTGCGTCGCGGCGGGCATGGCACTCATTTCCCCCCAGGCATAGGCGAAGAAGCGCAGCGGCCGCGCCCGCGTGATCTCCGGATCGAGCTGGCGCAGCGATCCGGCGGCGGCGTTGCGCGGATTGGCGAAGAGCCGCCCTCCCTCGGCCGCGACTCGCGCGTTGATGGCGCGGAAATCCTCATGCGCCATGTAGCACTCGCCGCGGATCTCGACGATCTCGGGCACCCCCTTCGGCAACGCCTCGGGGATATCGCCGATCGTGCGGGCATTGGCAGTGACGTTCTCGCCCTCGAAGCCGTCGCCGCGCGTCGCCGCGGTCACAAGCTTCCCGTCCTCGTAGCGCAGCGACAGCGATAGTCCGTCGATCTTGGGCTCGGCGGTGAAGGCAAGCGGTCCCTCATGGCGCAGAAAGCGCCGCGCGCGCTCGATGAACTCCGCGACATCGGAATCCGCGAAAGCGTTGTCGAGCGACAGCATCGGCACGACATGCCGCACCTTGGCGAATTTCGACGACGGCGCCGCGCCGACCGCGACGCTCGCCTCAGACGAAAGATTGGGAAAGCGCGCCTCGATCGCGTTCAGTCGCCGGCGCATCGCGTCATAGGCGGCGTCTGTGATGAGCGGCGCGTCCTCCTGGTGATAGTGGACATCCGCCTCGCGGATCGCCGCCGTCAGACGCGCATGTTCGGCAACCGCCTCGGCTTCGGAAAGCCCTTCGATCGCGGCGGGGTCGGACGGGTCGGTCGACATGGGCGGCTCCTCCTCGGCGAGGAAGAACCTATGCCGCCGCCAGTCCATTCCCGCAAGAACCCCCGCAAACCTCTCCCGCCGAGAAGGGAGAGGTAGAGGCTGCGGGGCTATTCCGCTGCGATGGTGAAGCGGACGCAGGCCTGACTGCGGCTTGCTTCGGCGAGTCGGCGCCAGGCCGCCTCGGCGGTACGGCGGTCGGCATAGGGGCCGATCACCTTCTCGCTGCCTTCGATCAGTCTTTCGAAGGCGGTCGTGGCATATTCGCCGCCGACGATCCAGAAGCGCGATGTCTGCATGATGCCGTCTTCCCTCATTCGGCCGCGGTCAGGAACTGCTCGGTCTCGGTCGATTCCGCCATGGCGGTGGTCGAGGCGCGGCCGGCGGTGATGGCGAGCGACACGGCGTCGAAATAGCCGGTGCCGACCTCGCGCTGGTGCCGCGTCGCGGTGTAGCCGTCCACTTCCGCGGCGAACTCCGCCTGCTGCAATTCGCTGTAGGCGCCCATGCCGCGGTCGCGATAGCCGCTCGCCAGCTGGAACATCGAATGGTTCAGCGCGTGGAAGCCGGCGAGCGTCACGAACTGGAACCTGTAGCCCATCGCGCCGAGTTCGCGCTGGAAGGTCGCGATCGTCTCCGGGTCGAGCTTTGCCCGCCAGTTGAACGAGGGCGAGCAGTTATAGGCCAGCATCTTGCCCGGATAGACGGCATGAATCGCCTCGGCGAAGGCGCGCGCATCGTCGAGATCGGGATGCGACGTCTCCCACCACAGAAGATCGGCATAGGGCGCGAAGGCGAGCCCGCGCGCGATGCAGTGATCAAGGCCCCTGCCCTCCTTGAGGCGATGGAAGCCCTCCGCCGTCCGCTCGCCTTCCTCGATGAACGGCCGGTCGCGCTCGTCGATATCCGAGGTGATGAGCCGCGCCGATTCGGCGTCGGTGCGGGCGACGATCAACGTCGCGACGCCCATCACATCGGCGGCGAGCCGCGCGGCGATGAGGTTGCGCTCATGCTGGGCGGTCGGGATCAGCACCTTACCGCCGAGATGGCCGCACTTCTTCTCCGAGGCGAGCTGGTCCTCGAAATGCACCGCTGCCGCGCCGGCCTCGATATAGGCCTTCATGATCTCGAAGGCGTTGAGCGGCCCGCCGAAGCCGGCCTCGGCATCGGCGACGATCGGGACGAACCAGTCGCGCGAGACCTTGCCCTCGCTGGTCTCGATCTGGTCGGCGCGGGCGAGCGTGCGGTTGATCCGCCGGCAGAGCTCCGGACCGGCATTGGCCGGATAGAGGCTCTGGTCGGGATACATCGCGCCGGCCGTATTGGCGTCAGCCGCGACCTGCCAGCCCGAAAGATAGATCGCCTCGAGGCCGGCGCGGACCATCTGCATCGCCTGGTTGCCGGTGACGGCGCCGAGCGCGTGGACATAGGGCTTCTGGGTGAGCTGCTGCCAGAGCCGCGCCGCGCCGCGTTCGGCGAGCGTATGGGCGACCGGCACCGAGCCTGCGAGCCGTGCCACATCGGCCGCGCCATAGGGGCGACGGATGCCGTCGAAGCGGCCCTTGGGCTGGCTGGCGAGGAAGGTGCTGAAATCGCGTGACATGATCGGCTCCATTGACAAGTCATGACATCGGCTGCACATCGGTTGGTAACAGCGATGACTTGAGCAACCTGCCGAATAAGAGCTTTCGCTTCAAAGGCTTTGTCCGAAATTCGGGTTGCACTGTCACAGCGTGACGGATCGATCGGTGAATTTGTAAAGATATGACAATCGACACGAGCCGGAAGCTCTTCATCGGCGGCAAGCTTCGCCGCCTGCGGCTCGAGCTAGGCCTCAGCCAGACGAAAATGGCCGAGGATCTCGGCATCTCGCCGAGCTATGCCAATCTCATGGAGCGCAACCAGCGCCCCGTCTCGGCGCAGATCCTCATTCGCCTCGCCGAGGCTTATGACCTCGACATCGCCGCGCTCGCCTCTTCGGAGGTTGATCGCAGCCTCGCCGAGGTCACGGAGCTGATGGCCGATCCGCTGTTCCGCGATCTCGCCGTGCCGGCGCAGGAGCTGCGCGATCTCGTCGAGACCTGCCCTTCGGTCGCTGATGCGCTGCGGCGGCTCTACCAGACCTTTCAGCAGACGCAGCGTCAGCCCGGCGCCGTCGCGGTTGGCAACGCCTTGCCCTTCGACCCTGTCGACGCTGTGCGCAGCGCGATCGAGACCGCGAAGAACTATTTCCCGGCCCTCGACGAAGCCGCCGAGGCACTGGCCGAGGACTGCGGCGAGACGGGCGCCGGACTTTTGGCCGCGCTATCGGCGCGCCTGCAATCGCGCCACGGCATCCGCCTCCGCATCCTGCCGGCCGATGTCATGGCCGGCACGCTGCGGCGCTTCGACCGCCACCGCCGCCAATTGCAGATTTCAGAGCTGGTGGCGGGGCCAGGCCGCGTCTTCCAGGCCGCGTTTCAACTCGCCACCATCGAGCATGCCGCGCTGCTCGACGCTGCGGTCGAGGAGGCAGCGCTCACCGATCCGACGGCCCGGCGCATGTTCCGCATCGTGCTCGCCAACGCCTTCGCCGGCGCGGTCATGATGCCCTATGGCCGCTTCTTCGCTGCCGCCGAGGCCTGCCGCTACGATATCGAACTGCTCGCGCGCCGCTTCGAGGCGAGCCTCGAACAGGTCAGCCACCGCTTGACCAGCCTGCAGCGGCCTGGCGCCCGCGGCGTGCCCTTCTTCATGATCCGTGTGGACGATGCCGGAAATGTCTCGAAGCGCCATGCGTCAGGGCGCTTCCATCTCTCGCGCTATGGCGGAACCTGCCCGCTCTGGAACCTGCACGAGACCTTCCACAGCCCGGGCGCCATCCTCACCCAGCGGCTCGAAATGCCCGACGGCAGCGCGTTCTTCTCGATCGCGGCGGCGGTCAGGGGCGCGCCGCAGCCCTTCCCGCGTCGCGCCGCGCGCTTCGCGATCGGCCTCGTCTGCGAGATGAAATATGCGCAGCGCCTCGTCTATGCCGATGCCACCGGCGAGGCGCCGGCGCGGATCGGCACCAATTGCCGGCTCTGCGAGCGGGCGGATTGCCCGCAGCGCGCCGAGCCGCCGCAGGCGCGGCCGCTCATCATCGACGAGACCCTGCGCGGTGCCGTGCCCTTCCCCTTCGTGCCGTCCCGCGGACGGGACGGCAAGGAGGGGTGACGGCGCGGCTCAGTGGCCGCCGAAATCCGCCAGCGCCCCCGGCAGCGGATCGGCATGCTGCGGGTGGAACAGGCGGCCGCGCTCGGTGACGAGCACCGTTGCGAGGGCGACGACGCCGACCACGACGAATCCGAGCGCCAGCGGCAGCACGGTGCCGTCGAAGTTCTGGCTGATCACGAGACCGACGACGGTGCCGAGGATCGTCGTGTAGAAGCCGATCAGCGACGAGGCTGTGCCGGCGATATCGCCGAGCGGCTCCATCGCCATGGTGTTGAAGTTCGGCATTGTGAGGCTGAACAGGAACTGGCAGCCCGCCAGCGCGATCGCGAAGAGAATGAGCGGCGGCTTGCCGTCATAGGCGATGGCGAGGCCGACCATCAGCACCGCGAAGGCGAGATAGCCGCAGATGCCGGCATGCGACAGGCGGCGCATGCCGAGCCGGCGCACCAGCTTCGAATTGACGAAGGACGCGACGCCCATCACCGCGGCAATCGAGCCGAACACGACCGGGAAGATCGCGCCGAGACCGTAGACCTCGGTCTCGAAGATCTGCTGCGTCGATCCGAGATAGCCCATCAGCGCGCCGAACATGAGCCCCATCGCCGTGGCATAGCCGACGGTGACGCGCAGCGAGAGACAGCGCTTCGCGCCGTCCACGATGCGGCGCATCGAGAAGGGCATGCGGTATTCGGGATGCAGCGTCTCCGGCATGCGGCGGCCGAACCACACCGCCAGCAGCGCGGCGAGAACGAGCATCGAGACGAAGATCGTGTGCCAGCTGCCGAAAAGCAGGAACAGGCTGCCGATCGAGGGCGCGAAGATCGGCACGATGATGAAGACCATCATCGTCAGCGACATCACGCGCGCCATCTCGCGGCCCTGGAAGCGGTCGCGGACGATCGCGACGGAGAGGATGCGCGTCGCGGCGGCGCCCATGCCCTGGATGAAGCGCGCGGCGAGCAGCATCTCGAAGCTGGTCGAATAGAGCGCGATGACGCTGCCGATCGCGAAGATGACAAGGCCGACCATCAACGTCGGCTTGCGGCCGACGATATCCGACGCCGGGCCATAGACGAGCTGCATGATCGCGAAGCCGATCATGTAGGCCGAGAGGATCAGCTGGACCTCGTTGGTGCTCTCGAGGCCGAAATCGGATCGGATGAAATCGAAGGCGGGCAGGAGATTGTCGATCGACATCGATCCGAGCGCCATCATGAAGGCGATGATGACGACGAATTCGAGGAAAGACGGAGAGGACGCCTCGCGCGTCGCGGGCATCGTGGACATGACGGACATTCTATTTCTCTTGGCGGCGGTCGTACAGGAGGGAGGTCCTGCACGGAAGGCGGCTTGCATTGGCGCGCTACGGGAGGGAAGCGACGGGAACGTCAGCCGCGACAGTGTAATAGACCACCCTTTGTGGCGGCGCGGTGACGAGCATCACAGATCAGGCTTCAAATAATGTTCCCTTACGAAATGGAAGTCGACTGACGGCTCCAACGGCGGGCTCGCCGCGGCGCTCCCGCGACAGATTGGCCGGAGGTGCCGATCGCCACGGTCGCGTCGCGATCACGCGCGACAGAAAGCGGCGCACGCGCGACGACAGGAGGACTGCATGGGGCGATTCGAGACCACAGCCGGGACCTATGAGCGCTTCCGCGAGCCCTATCCGGCGGCCTTCTTCGCCAAGCTCGCCGATCGCCTCGCCCTCGGGGGAAGCGAAAGGCTGATCGATCTCGGTACGGGCCCGGGCATCCTCGCCCTTGGCTTTGCGCCCTATGTCGGCTCTGTGATCGGCGTCGATCCGGAAGCCGAGATGATCGCCGTCGCGCGCGCCAACGCGGCGGAGGCGGGCGTGGCGCTGCCGCTGATCCATGCACGGGCGGAGGACCTGCCGCCCGATCTCGGGCCCTTCGATCTCATCACCATCGGCCGCGCGCTGCACTGGATGGAGCGCGGGCCGACGATCGCTGTGCTGGAGCGGCTGCTCACGGCGGACGGCACGATCCTGACGACGGGATCAGCGCCGGCGAAGGACGGGTGCAATCCCTGGCTGGAGACGATGGAGCGCGTCAGCCACAGCTGGGCGCCGCATGACGAGCGCGTCCTCTCGGTCTACCGCACCTGGTTCGACGACACGCCCTTCCAGGAGGTCGAGGAGATCACGCATGTGTTCAGCGAGACGGTGACGCCGGAGCATCTCTTCGCGCGGCTGCTGACCCGCTCCAGCACCTCGCCGGCGGTACTCGGCGACCGCATCGAGGCCTGCCGGGCGGAACTGCTGGCGGCGCTGGCGCCGTTCTTTCCAGAGGGGAGCCGTGAGGAGACGCTGATCGCCCGCGCGACGGTGATCCGGCGCCGCTGAAGCCTCAGGCGCGCCCGCGCTCGTCGGCCATCAGCTGTTCCGCTGCGGCCCGCGCCTCGTTGGTGATGACACTGCCGGCGAGCATGCGCGCGATCTCCTCGCGGCGATCAGCACCGCCGAGCGGTGTCACGCCCGTGGCGACGCGCTCCTCGGCACCCGAGACCAGCGATTTCGCGATCAGGAGATGGCTGCCCGCCCGGGCGGCGACCTGCGGCGCATGGGTGACCGAGAGGACCTGCACGCGGTCGGCGAGCCGCGCCAGCCGCTTGCCGATGGCCTCGGCGACGGCGCCGCCGACGCCGGTATCGATCTCGTCGAAGACGAGCGTCGGGGCCGAGCCTCGATCGGCGAGCGCCACCTTGATCGCCAGCAGGAAGCGCGACAGCTCGCCGCCCGACGCGACCTTCATCAGCGGGCCAGGGCGCGTGCCGGGATTGGTGCGCACCACGAACGAGACCTGGTCGATGCCCGTCTCGGCACGGTCCTCGCCGTCGCTGTCGATGCCGACGATGAACGCGGCGCGCTCCAGTTTCAGGGCCGGCAACTCGGCCGCGACGGCGACCTCGAGCGCATCGGCCGCGGCGCGGCGGCGGGCGGAGAGCGCGGCGGCGCGCGTGTCGAAGGCGCGTTTCGCCTGCTGCGCCGCGGCCTCCAGCGCGGCCAGCCGCTCCTCGCCCGAATCGAGCGCGGCCAGATCGGCCTCCATGCGCTCGCGCAGGCCGGCAAGCCCCTCGACGGGCGTATCGAATTTCCGGGCGGCGGCGCGGAGCGCGAAAAGCCGCTCCTCCGTCCGCTCGAGATCCTTGGGATCGAAGGCCGCAGCGCGGATGCTCGTATCGAGCAGGCCCTCGGCCTCCTCCAGCGCATCAATGGCGCGATCGATCGCCTCGACAACGCCGTCGAGAAGCCCGCCCGCCTGCTCGCGCTTGCGCTCCAGCCGGCGCGCGAGGCTCGCCAATGTCGGCACAGGCGAGCCCTGCCCCGCCAGCGTGTCATGCGCATCGGACAGATCGGTGGCGATCTTCTCGATCGCCATCATCCGGTGGCGCTGCTCGGCGAGTTCGGTCTCCTCGCCGGGCTGCGGCGAAAGGCGCTGCAGCTCGTCCACCGAGGCGCGCAGATAGTCGCCCTCGCTGCGGGCCGACGCGATCCGGCGGCGCAGGAGCGCCACCTCGCTCTCCGCCGAACGCCAGCCGCGAAAGGCGGCAGCGACATCGCCGGCTTCCGATTCGAGCCCGCCGAATGCGTCCAGCAGCCGCCGGTGCTCCGCCGGATCGACCAAGGCGCGGTCGTCATGCTGGCCGTGGATCTCGACGAGCCGCGCACCGACATCGCGCAAGAGAGCGACGCCGACCGGCTGGTCATTGACGAAGGCGCGGGTCCGGCCATCCGCCGTCTGTACGCGGCGAAGGATCACCTCGCCGTCATGGTCGATGGCATTTTCGGAAAGCAGCGCACGGGCCGGATGATCGCGCGGAACGTCGAAGACGGCGCTCACCTGCCCCTGCGTCGAGCCGTGACGAACGAGCGCGCCGTCACCGCGGCCGCCGAGAGCCAGCGCCAGCGCGTCGAGCAGAATCGATTTGCCCGCGCCGGTCTCGCCGGTCAGCACCGTCATTCCCGGCGCGAAATCGATCTCGAGCCGATCGATAAGGACGATGTCGCGGATGGCGAGGGCGGCGAGCATCGCGGCGCTCGTTCTCCGTCAGGCGCCGCCGCCGAGGCCCGTAACGGTCTGGAACGCCTTGCTGATCCACGAACTCTTGTTCTCGGAGGGCGACAGGCCCTTCGATTCGAGCAGCGTGTAGGCGTCCTTGTACCAGGTCGAATCCGGGAAGTTGTGGCCGAGCACGGCAGCCGCGGTCTGCGCTTCCGAGACGACGCCGATCGCGTAATAGGCCGAGGTCAGGCGATAGAGCGCCTCCTCGACCTGACGCGTATTGCCATACTGCGTCACGACCGTCTTGAAGCGGTTGATCGCCGCCGTGTATTCGCGCCGCTCGAGATAGTAGCGGCCGATCTGCATCTCCTTGCCGGCGAGCTGGTCGCGGGCGAAGATGATCGCCTTCTGCGCATCGTCGACATATTCTGAGGTCGGATAACGCTCGACCACTTCCTGCATCGCCGCGATGGCGCGCTGCGTCGATTCCTGGTCGCGCGTCACGTCCGGGATCTGCTTGAAGTAGGACTGGCCGATCATGTACTGCGCATAGGCGGCGTCGGGGCTCGCCGGATAGAGCGCGACATAGCGCTTCGCCGATTCGATGCAGTCGTCGAACTTGCCGAGGCGGTAATTGGTGAAGGCCTGCATGATGAGCGCCTTGCGGGCCCATTCCGTATAGGGGTGCTGCTTGTCGACCTCGCCGAAGCGCGTGTTCGCCTGCCGAAGCTTGCCCTCCGACATCAGCTTCAGGCCCTGATTGTAGAGTTCGCCGGCCGGAATGTCGGGCTCGTCCGAATCGCTTTCCTTGCCGAGGCAGCCCGCAAGCGCGACCAGCGAGCAAAGAACGACGACACGAAGGGCGGCGCCGCCCATGCGTCCCAGCCGCTCCAGCGAGGAGGACGCGGTCGCATCGATATGGGTCATGCAGGGAAATCGGGCCAGCGGAACCGGCCTCGCCTCTATCGACGGGTCAAAGCACTGCCGCTTCTCTATCCGAAACGACATCACGATGTCACCAGCCCTGCCAGCGCAATGGCGCATTTTCAAGGCAGACGCTGGCGAAGACGAGCGCCCATCGCGAGAAGAATCAGCGGCTTGGATAGCGAAACGAAGCCGCGCTCAGGCCTTCTGCGGACCGAAGGCAGCGGCGGCGAGCCGAACCGGAACCTCGGCGCGGACCGGTTCGCGACGCGGCGCCGCCGGACCGTCGACGAAGGTGAACGCTTCGGAATCGGCCAGGAGCGCCTCGACCATCCGCGCATTCAGCCTGTGGCCGCCTCGATAGGAGCGATAGGCGCCGAGAATCGGCGCGCCGGCGAGCGCCAGATCGCCCACGGCGTCGAGCGCCTTGTGGCGAACGAACTCATCCGCGAAGCGAAGGCCCTCGGGATTGAGCACGCGGTCGTCGCCGAGCACGACGGTGTTGTCGAGCGAGGAGCCGAGCGCAAGGCCGCGCGACCAGTAGGTCTCGACATCGCGCAGGAAGCCGAACGTACGGGCGCGGGCGAGATCGCGGCGGAAGGTCTGCGCGGTCAGATCGATCACGAAAGCCTGACGGCCGATCAGCGGCGAATCGAAGTCGATGTCGATCTCGAAGCGGCGGCCGTCGAAGGGAAGCAGTTCGGCGAAGGCCGGGCCCTGCTCGATCCGGATCGGCTTCAGCACGCGGATGAAGCGGCGCGGCGCGGCGAGCCGCTCGATGCCGGCTTCCTCGATCAGAGCCACGAAGGCCCCGGCGCTGCCGTCCATCATCGGAACTTCGGCGCCATCGATCTCGACCGCCACATTATCGACGCCAAGACCGTTGAAGCTCGCCAACAGATGCTCGATCGTCGCGATGGAAAGGCCCATCCGCGCGATGGTCGTGCAGGAATCGGTGGCGGACAGATTGTCGATGGAGGCGCGGATCGCGACCTGTTCGGCGGCGGGATCGTCCGTGCGGCGGAAGACGATGCCGGTGTCGGCGGCGGCTGGATTCAGCGCCATCGAAACCTGCTTGCCGCTATGCACGCCGATGCCCGTCACGACGACGCGGTTTTTCAGCGTCGTCTGCGGAGTGCCAGCACGCTTAGCCATCGATGAGAACCTCTTGGAACCGCCAGGTTACGCGGCGTTCCTGTCGCGCTTCCTGATACTTCGCCGCCGCCGCGACAGCGTCTTCCGGAGGCTCCGGGAGGGCGTCGCGCTGCAAAGCAGCAATTCGTATGAGGAAGATACGGCCCGCCCCTCGCGACAACAAATCACGGTTTCTAACCGGATGTTACGCGGCAACCGCTCGAGGGGAATGCGCCGCCGCGCCTCGTGAAACGACCCGGCGGAGGCCGCCGGGTCGTTCGTTATTGTTGCAGATGCTCAGTTCGCCTGGCGGCGCAGGAAGGCCGGGATCTCGAGCTGGTCGTCGTCATGGCGCTGCTCGCGCGGGGCGACGCGGCCATGCGGGTCGAGGTCGGCCTGCTGGCGCTGGCGATAGGTCTCCGGCACCGGCTGGGCGGCGCGGGGAGCCTGCTGCGGACGCTGGGCCGGGACCGGCTGCTGCAGGCGCGGCTGCGGCTGCTGGGCACGGACCGGCTGCTGAGCGCCGGGGTTGCCACGCGGCGCGGGCTGCCCCTGCGGCTCCTCCTCGCGACGGCCGAGATGCGCAAGGCGGCGGAGGAGACCCATCGGGCCGCGATCCTCTTCCTGCGAGTCTTCGGTACGCGAGGCCTGGATCTCGCGCTGGGCGACGGCCGGGAAGTCCTCGACGCGCGGCATGCGGCTCGACGCCGGAGCCTCGGCGGCCGGCGGGATGAACGCCTGCTGCGGGGCATGGTCATGCGTGTCGGCCGGCGGCGGGGCCATGCCGAACTCGTGGTCGAGTTCCGCCTCGTCATAGGCGACGGGCGCCTGCGGCTGCTGCAGCGGGGCGATCGTCACGCCGGGATCGCGGGCGACGGGCTGGGCTGGAGCGGCATAGGTCTGGGCCGGCTGGCGAGCGGCCGGCTGGGCCGGAGCGCGCAGTTCGGTGTTGACCTGCGGCGGGCGGGCCGCCGGCTGCTGAACGGCCGCCTGGGCCGCCGCCTTCATGCGCTGGTTGAGCTCGGCCATGCGCACTTCGGTCGGGGTGGCGTCCTGCATCACCTCGCTGTCGATGCCGGTCGCGACGACCGACACGCGGATCACGCCTTCGAGGCTCTCCTCGAACGTGGCGCCGAGAATGATGTTGGCGTCCGGATCGACTTCCTCGCGGATGCGGGTCGCCGCCTCGTCCACCTCGAACAGCGTCAGGTCCTTGCCGCCGGTGATCGAGATCAGGAGGCCGCGGGCGCCGTGCATCGAGGTCTCGTCGAGCAGCGGATTGGCGATCGCCGCCTCGGCGGCCATGATCGCGCGACGGTCGCCCGACGCCTCGCCGGTGCCCATCATCGCCTTGCCCATCTCGCGCATCACCGAACGGACGTCGGCGAAGTCGAGATTGATGAGGCCTTCCTTGACCATGAGGTCGGTGATGCAGGCGACGCCCGAGTAGAGAACCTGGTCGGCCATGGCGAAGGCGTCCGCGAAGGTCGTCTTCTCGTTGGCGATGCGGAACAGGTTCTGGTTCGGAATGACGATCAGCGTGTCGACGCATTCCTGCAGCTCGCGGATGCCGGCTTCGGCAACGCGCATGCGGCGGGCCCCCTCGAACTGGAAGGGCTTCGTCACCACGCCGACGGTCAGGATGCCGTGCTCGCGGGCGGTGCGGGCGATGACCGGAGCGGCGCCGGTGCCGGTGCCGCCGCCCATGCCGGCGGTCACGAAGACCATGTGCGAGCCGGCGAGATGGTCATTGATCTCGTCGATGACCTCCTCGGCGGCGGCGCGGCCGATCTCGGGCATGGAGCCGGCACCGAGACCTTCGGTCACGGCGACGCCCATCTGGATGAGCCGCTCGGCGCGTGCCGACATCAGCGCCTGGCTGTCGGTGTTGGCGCAGACGAACTCCACGCCTTCGAGGCCGGAGCGGATCATGTTGTTCACGGCGTTGCCGCCAGCGCCGCCAACGCCGAAGACGGTGATCTTGGGCTTGAGCTCGGTAATGTCCGGCATCTTCAGGTTGATCGTCATGGAGACCTCGTCGTCTAGACCCCTCGGGCCGGTGGCGGTGCCCGGCTCAGCTCAGTTTGAGTTGGGGCGCATCGCCGGCGCGCCCCGCCTTTCGGCGCTGTCAGAAACTCTCCCGCAGCCAGTGTCCGACCCGTGCGAGATAGCCGCCGGTTCCGGTCATCGACATGCGGTGTCCGCGCATTGCCGAGACCTGTTCGATCTGGGCGACTTGCGGGTAGATCAGGAGGCCGACGGCCGACGAGAAGGCCGGCCCCTTGGCCGCCTCCGGAAGGCCGGTTACCCCGAGCGGTCGTCCGAGGCGCACATTGCGCGCCAGGATGCGTCGCGCCGCCTCGTTGATTCCTGCGAGCTGGCTGCCGCCGCCCGTGAGCACGATCCGGCGGCCGACCATGGTCTGGAAGCCGGAACGGTTCAGCCGGTCGCGCACGAGCTCGAGCACTTCCTCGATGCGGGCGCGGATGATGCGGGTCAGAGCGGCGCGCGGCAGCTGGTTCGGCACGTCGCGGTCGTCGTCGCTGATCGGCAGGACCGAGAGCATGTCGCGCTCGTCGGAAACCGACGGCAGCGCGCTGCCATGCATCGTCTTCAGCCGCTCCGCATCCTCGATGCGGGTCGAGAGGCCGCGCGCGATGTCGGTCGTCACATGCTGGCCGCCGATGGCGATCGCGTCGGAATGAACGAACTGGCCGTCCATGAAGACGGAGATCGTCGTCGTGCCGCCGCCGAGATCGACGCAGGCGACGCCGAGTTCCGTCTCGTCGTCGACAAGCGCCGAGAGACCGCTGGCATAGGGCGTGGCGACCATCGCCTCGACCGAGAGATGGCAACGGGCGATGCAGAGCTCGAGATTGCGCAGCGGCGCCGATTCACCGGTGACGATATGCATGTCGACGCCGAGCTTCTCGCCCAGCATGCCGCGCGGATCGCGGATGCCGCCATTGCCGTCGAGGGCATAGCCGATCGGCAGCGAATGGATGGGCGTGCGCTCCGGGGTGATCGTGTGCTCGCGGCCGGCGGCGAGAACGCGCTTGATGTCGTTCTCGACGACCTCGTGGCCGGAGAGCGAGACCGAGGCGGAATAGACCTCGCTCGACAGGCGGCCGCAGGAAACGTTGACGATCAGCGATTCGACGGTGACGCCGGCCATGCGCTCCGCGGCATCGACCGCGAGACGGATCGCCTGCTCGGCCTTGTCGAGATCGACGACCACGCCCGACTTGATGCCGCGCGAGCGCTGATGGCCGATGCCGAGCACCTCGACCGCATGGGTGCGGCCGGGCAGCACGTCGCCCAGTTCGCGCGGCTTCAGCTTGGCGATCAGGCAGCAGATCTTGGACGAACCGACATCGAGGATCGAGACGATCGTGGCCTTCTTGGCCGGCAGGGGCCGAAGCCTGCTTTCGGAAGAGACGAACAGCGGCATCACGTGCTGGCTCCCTTCCGCTTGGCGAGCTTGGCCTGCGCCTTGAGGTCGGCCTCGCGCTTGGCCGCCGCCTCGGGCGAAAGACGAACGAACATCCGGTCTCCGAGCCGGAGGTCGACACTGACGATGTCGCGGTCGATGAGATCGTCGGTCGAATCGAGCGCGGCGATGCGCTTCAGCGCAGCGGCGGGATCATCCTGCGGCAGCATCAGCGTCACGCCGTTGTCGAGCACGAAGTTCCAACGCCGCTCGCCGACGAGGATCGCCGCCTTGAGCCGCGCCCGGATTTCCGGAACCGTGCCCGCCAGCGCCAGCGCCTCGGTGGCGCGGCTCTGCACGCCGTCGCCGGCGACGCGGACGAGATCGCGATGCGCATCGCTGGCATCGCCGATCACTCGGCCGGTCTCGTCGAGGACCGAAAGCTGCTGGTCGTGCTGCCAGATGACATAGGGCTGGCGCTCGTCGATCGTGATCTTGAGCGTCGAAGGATAGACCTTGCGCAGCGAAGCGGTCTGCACCCAGGGCAGGCTTTCGATGCGCTCGCGGGCGGCGGCAAGGTCGATGGACGGCAGCGCGGCGTCCGTCGGGAGCTGCAGCTTGGCCAGCACGGAGACCTCGGAGGTCTCCATCTGCCCGGTGATTCGCACCGATTCGACGGAGAGCCCGGCCGCCTCGCTGAGCGAGGCGACGAAGGCGTCGGTCCGCCCGGCAGCGGTGAGGCCGGCAATACCGGTAGCGACGAAGAGCAGCGCCGTCAGCTCGAGGCCGACATGCTTCGGCAGCCGCCGGTCGATCCGGTCGAGCGCGCGCATCTTCCGCGCCAGCCAGGACGGCATGCGCGGCGAGGTCGGCTGCGCGGTGCTCGCGGCGCCGCGTCCTCCCTGCTCTTCCGCCTGTCCTTCGCTCAACGGCCGCACGACGCGTCCTCCACCATCCAGCTCACCAGTTCCGGAAAACTCATTCCGGCATGTCTCGCCATATCCGGGACCAGCGACGTCGCCGTCATGCCCGGCTGGGTATTCACTTCGAGGCAGACGAGCGCACCCGTTCCCCCCGGTCGATCGTCGTATCGGAAGTCCGCCCGGCTGATGCCGCGACACCCGAGAGCACGATGCGCCCGCACCGCCAGATTCCGTACATTTTGGTAAACATCTGGTAAAAGCGGCGCGGGGATCACGTGGCGGGCGCCATGGTCGGAGTACTTGGCGTCGTAGTCGTACCAGCCGCCCTCTTCCGTCACGAGCTCAATGATATCAAAGGCTTCGTCGCCCTTGACGCCGCAAGTGAGCTCGCGGCCGCCGATATAACGCTCCACCATGACGATGTCGCCGAAAGGCCACTCCTCGGCAAAGAGTTGCTGAGGCGGATGCGTCGCCCCCTCGCGGACGATCAGCACGCCGAAGCTCGAACCCTCGGCGACCGGCTTCACGACATAGGGCGGCTCCATCGGATGCGCCCTGGCAACGTCGAGGCGATGCATCAGCAGCGACTCCGCGACGGGAATACCCGCGGCCTTCATGACGTCCTTGGCGCGCGCCTTGTTCATGGCGAGCGCCGAGGCAAGCACGCCGGAATGCGTATAGGGAATGCCGAGCACTTCGAGGACGCCCTGCACGCAGCCATCCTCGCCGAAGGGGCCGTGCAGAGCGTTGAAGGCGACATCGGGCTTCAGCGCGGCCAGCACCTCGGCGATATCGCGGCCGACATCGACGCGCGTAACGCGGTAGCCGGCCTCCTCGAGCGCATCGGCGCATCCCTTGCCCGAATTGAGCGACACCGGCCGTTCCGACGACCATCCGCCCATCAACACAGCTACATGCTTCGCCAAAACCGACTTTCCTCGACACACGCGAACACGGGCAGCGACGGGTGCCGAAGGCGCGGTCTCTCCTCCATCGCGCACCCCCTCGGGCCCATGACGCTCAAATTGACAGCGAATGTGTAAGGAGGCGTTAACCAGGGACGCCGGAATCAGATCGGCGGGGCCTCAGCGCCCTGCCGTGGCGGGGACAACGTCGGTGTGGATAAAGTCGGCGCCCTTGAAGAGCAGCGGCTCGCCGAGCGCTTTCGCCAGCGCATAGGCGAAGCAATCACCGTAGTTCAGGCGCGCCGGATGCCCGTTGCCCCGCCCGAAAAGGCGATAGGCCTCGCGCGCGATCCGCGCCTGGTCGGCAGTGACTGGCTCGATGACGAGGCCGCTGGCTCCAATCAGTTCATCGACGCGGAGTGACAAGGCCGGGTCACGGCGCGCGTCGATGACGATGCAGAGCTCGACATATCCAGCAGCGGAGAGGCGAGGCACCTCGACCGTATCCAATATCCGCGCAAAGACCGGAGCGTCGGGCTCGTTCAGCAGGATCGCGACCAGCACCGACGTGTCGACGATCATCGCGGCAAGCCCGTCTCCGGGTCGTAGAGGAAGCTGTCGATGTCGGGCATGTCCTGGAGAAGAGGCCCAGTTTTCCGTGCGATGGCCATGATGCGCTCGTAGCGACCATAGCCCTTCGTCTGCCTGATTTCCGCTATCCGCGCCTTGACGGCCTCCGTGACCGCCTCGGTCTGGCCTTGGCCCGTCAGATCGGCGAGTTCCCGAATGAGACGGGTGGTCTCGGGATTCTTGATGTTGATGCTCATCTGTCTACCCGCGTTGCCTGCTGAAGGTAGACCGCCGGCATTCCCCCTTCAAGAAGCGGATTCAGCCGCCGAGAAACGGCTCAACCGCGCAACCTGTCAGCGGCAGGCCGAGGCGCTTGATCTCCCATTCGAGACGGACGCCGCTCGTCGCGAGCACGCGGGCGCGCACGGTCTCGCCGAGCAGTTCCAGATCGTGCGCGGTCGCCTCGCCGGTGTTGATCAGGAAGTTGCAGTGCATCTCCGAAACCTGCGCACCGCCGATGCGAAGGCCACGGCATCCGGCTTCATCGACCAGCTTCCAGGCGGAATGGCCTGGCGGGTTCTTGAAGGTCGAGCCGCCGGTCTTCTCACGGATGGGCTGTGCCCGCTCGCGGTGCTCCTCGACGGCATCCATCGCCGCGCGGATGTCCTCGCGCGGCGCAGGCTCGCCCTGATAGACGGCCTCGGTGAAGATAAGATCGTCGGCGGCGCCGGTGTGGCGATAGGAGAAGCCCATCTCGGCATTGGTCAGGGTGTGCACCCTCCCCGCCCGATCGACCGCGGTCACCGCGACCAGCCGCTCACGCGTCTCGCCGCCATTGGCGCCGGCATTCATCCGCAGCGCGCCGCCGATGCCGCCGGGAATACCATGATAGAAGGCAAAGCCGGCAAGGCCCTGCTCGTGGGCGAAGGCTGCCACGCGCTTGTCCGGCAAGGCGGTGCCGACGCGGATCCGGTCGCCCTCCAGCCGCTCCATGCCGCCGAAGCCCTTGGCGCTCAAGCGGATCACGACGCCAGGGATGCCGCCATCGCGAACGAGAAGATTCGATCCGACGCCGATGACGGTCACTGGAACCTCGGCGGGCAACCGCTTCAGAAACAGCGCCAGGTCCTCGGTATCCGCGGGCTGGAAGAGAGCCTCGGCTGGGCCGCCGACCCGGAACCAGGTGATGGGCGCAAGTTCGAAGTTTTCGGTGACGCGTCCCCGCACGCCCTCGAGTTTCAGATCGAGCGAACCGGAACTCACGTCGACCCGCCGATCTTTTCGAGGTCTCCCGGCAGGGCATAGGCCCAGTTGGTGATCGAGCCGGCACCGAGGCAGACGACATAGTCGCCGCCCTTGGCGAGGCTGGCGACGAGCGGCGCGAGGTCTTCCGGGCCGTCGATGGCGCGAACGTCGCGATGGCCGCGCACCTTGAGGCCGTCCACGAGATGGTCGCGATCGGCCCCCTCGATCGGCGCCTCGCCGGCGGCATAGACGGGGGCGACGATCACCGTGTCGGCGTCGTTGAAGCAGGTGCAGAAGCCGTCGAAGAGATCGTGCAGGCGGCTGTAGCGATGCGGTTGGACCACGGCGACGACATGCGAGCGATGCGCGGCCGCGCGCGCCGCCTTAAGAACGGCGGCGATCTCGACAGGATGGTGACCGTAATCGTCGAAGATCTCGACGCCCTTCCAGCTGCCGGTATGGGTGAAGCGCCGCTTCACGCCGCCGAAGCCGGCAAGGCCCTTGCGGATCGCCTCGTCGGAAATGCCGAGTTGGTGAGCGATGGCGATCGCGCCGGTCGCGTTCTGGACATTGTGCTCGCCGGGCATCGGCAGCGCGAGGCCGACGATGTCGCTGACAGCGCCGCTGGCCCGGTCACGGATCGAGACGCTGAAGCGCGACATCGAGCCCTCGGTGCGCAGGTCACGGTAGCGAACATCGGCCTGCGTATTGGCGCCGTATGTGATGATGCGGCGATCCTCGATCCGCCCGATCAGCTTCTGCACCTCGGGATGATCCAGGCACATCACGGCGAAGCCGTAGAACGGGATGTTCTCGATGAACTGCTTGAAGGCGTCGCGCACCTTCTCGAACGAGCCGTAATGGTCGAGATGCTCGGGGTCGATATTGGTGACCAGCGCCACGTCGGCCGGCAGCTTGACGAAGCTGCCATCGCTCTCGTCGGCCTCGACCACCACCCAGTCGCTGGCACCCATGCGGGCATTGGTGCCATAGGCGTTGATGATGCCGCCATTGATCACGGTCGGGTCGAAGCCGCCGGCGTCGAGCAGCGCCGCGACCATGGAGGTCGTCGTCGTCTTGCCATGGGTGCCGGCGATGGCGATGGCGCTCTTGAGGCGCATCAGCTCGGCCAGCATCTCGGCGCGACGCACGACCGGCAGCAGCCGCTCGCGCGCGGCCTTCAGCTCCGGATTGGACGGCTTAATCGCCGAAGAGACAACGACGACGCGGGCATCGCCGAGATTGGCCGCGTCGTGGCCGATGGCAATCGTGACGCCTTTGGCGCGCAGTCGCTGCACATTGGCGTTCTCGGCCGCATCGGAGCCCTGGACCCGGTAGCCGAGATTGACCAGCACCTCGGCGATGCCGCTCATGCCGATGCCGCCGATGCCGACGAAATGGACCGGACCGATATCCGTGGGCATTCTCACGATGGGGATTTCCCTCTTTTGCGGCCCGCGATCTCCTCGACCAGATCGGCGAGGCGTTCGACGGCGTCGGGGCGGCCGACCGAGCGGGCGGCGCGGGCGGCCTCGACAAGGCGCTCCGGCGCGTCGAGGAAGGCGGCGATATCGCCTGCCAGACGCTCGGCCGTCAACTCCGCCTGCGGCACGATCCAGCCGCCGCCCGCCTTGGCGAGCACGGAGGCATTGACGCTCTGGTCCTGGTCGATGGCATGCGGCAGCGGCACCATGATGCCGGGCCGCCCGATGACCGAGAGTTCGCTCACCGTCGAGGCGCCGGAACGGCAGAGCACCAGTTGGCTCGCCGCGATCCGCGCCGGCAGGTCGCGGAAGAACGGCGCGAGTTCGGCGACGACGCCGAGCCGGGCATAGGCCGACTGAACCCGCTCGAGATCCTCGGGCCGGCACTGCTGGACGATCGAAAGCCACGCCCGCTTGTCTGCGCCGAGCGCTTCCAGCGCAGGCGGCATGACGTCGGAGAAATAGCGCGCGCCCTGGCTGCCGCCGAAGACGACGAGCTTCAGCGTTGATCCCGGGCTGGGCGGGTCATAGGGAACGCGGCTGGCCTCGATCACCGCCTGCCGCACGGGATTCCCCGTCTGCACGACGCGCGTCTTCAGGCCATCGGCATGACCGACGCTGGCGAAGGAGGTTGCGAGCGCGGTCACGCGCGGCGCAAGCAGCCGATTGGCGCGCCCGAGCACGGCATTGGCGTCATGAACGATCGTCGGCACGCCGAGATGCGCGGCCGCCAGCATCGGCGGCACGGTCGGATAGCCGCCGAAGCCGACCGCGACATCCGGGCGGATGCGACGGATGACGCCCTTGGCCTGGCGGTAGCCGCCATAGAGGCTCCAGGCCGCGGACAGCATGACGAGCGGCGACTTCACCGACGGCGTGGCCGAGCGGATGATATGCGTTTCCGCCGCCGGAAAGCTCTGACCATAGGCCTCGACGCGGTGGTCGGTGGCGAGGTGAATGGTCCAGCCCCGGGCCACCAGGACATGCGCCAGCGCCTCGGCGGGGAACAGGTGGCCGCCGGTTCCGCCGGCCGAGAGGAGAACCGTGCCGGCCACGATCTCAGGCCGCCCCGGCCTTGGCCTCGCCACCGCCATAGCGGCCGAAGCCGGCGGTGAGGCGGATCGGCTCGAAACGCCGCCGGGTCAGCGCGAGCACGAGACCCATCTGGAAGGCGAGCGCCAGCATCGACGAGCCGCCATAGGAGATGAAGGGAAGCGTCATGCCCTTGGCGGGCATCAGGTTGAGATTGACCGACATGTTGATGACCGACTGCACGCCGAACATGACGAGAAGGCCGGCGGCGCCGAGGCGGATGAAGGGATCCTCGTTCTTCATCGAATGGCTGAGGCCGCGCACGACGATGAAGGCGAAGATCAGCATCAGTCCGATGCAGAAGAGGACGCCATACTCCTCCGCGGCCACGGCGAAGATGAAGTCGGTATGGCTGTCCGGCAGGATCTTCTTGGCGATGCCCTCGCCCGGTCCACGGCCGAAAATGCCGCCGCCGAGGATCGACTGCAGCGCGGTGTCGACCTGGAAGGTGTCGCCGGTCGCCGGATCGAGGAAGCGGTTGATGCGTCCGGCAAAGTGCGGAAACACCGTATAGGCCGCGACGACGCCGCCGGCACCGAGGCCAGCCAGCGCCACGATCCAGTACCAGGAAAGGCCGGCCATGAAGAACAGCGACGACCACGCGATGACCACGAGCATGGTCTGGCCGAGATCGGGCTGGGCGACGAGCAGCGCCACCACGATGGTGAGCAGCAGGATCGCGAAGATATTGCCGGGAATGTCGCTTCGGCGCTCATGCTCGGTAAAGAGCCAGGCCGAGAGGATCACGAAGGCCGGCTTCATGAACTCCGAGGGCTGCAGCGAGAAGCCGAGCACGTTGATCCAGCGCCGGGCGCCCTTCACCTCCTGACCGATGAACAGCGTCAGGAACATGAGCACGATGGCGATGATGAAGACGATCAGCGCCGCGCGGCGCGCATCGCGCGGCGACAGCATCGAGGTCAGCACCATGATGGCGATGGTCGGGATCAGGAAGGCGACGTGGCGCTCGGTGAAGTGGAAGCTGTCGAGGCCGATGCGTTCGGCGACCGGCGGGCTGCCGGCGAGCGACAGGATGACGCCAATGAACATCAGCGCCAGCAGCGAGAAGAGAAGATACTTGTCGACGGTCCACCACCACTCGGCGATGACGCCGCGATCGGCCCTGCTCACCATCACCTGACCTCCGAGGGTACGCCCGCGGCAGCGCGGGCGAGGACGAGTTCGCGGAAATGATCGCCGCGCTTCTCGAAATTGCGATACTGGTCGAAGGACGCGCAGGCGGGCGACAGCAGCACCACCGGCTCCTGCGCCTCGTCTCTGGCGGCGTCTTCGGCCGCCGCGGCGACGGCGCGGTCCATCGTGCCGCATTTGACGGCCGAGACCTTGCCGTCGAGCGTCTCCGCGAAGACATCCGAGGCGGCGCCGAGCAGATAGGCGCGGGCGATCCTGCCGAAATAGGGCTCGAGACTGTCGATGCCGCCGGTCTTCGGCTTGCCGCCGAGAATCCAGTAGATGTGCTCGAAGCTCGAAAGCGCCTTCTCCGCAGCGTCGGCATTGGTCGCCTTGGAATCGTTGACGAAGAGCACATGGCCGATCTTCGCCACTTCCTCCATGCGGTGCGCGAGGCCGGGGAAGGATTTGAGCCCCTTCTCGATGGCCTCGTCGGAAAGCCCGAGCAGCCGCGCGCTGGCGATGGCCGCCGCCGCGTTCTGGGCGTTGTGGGTGCCGCGCAGCGATCCGATGCCGGCGAGGTCGGCGACCTGCCGCGTATTGGCGTCGACGGCCTCGAAGATGGCGCTGCCCTCGGCATAATAGCCGTCGGTCACCGGCCGGCGGACCGAGATCCGCTCGACCTTGCGGCCATGCTGCTCGATCGCCGAGGCGATATCGGCCGACCAGTCGTCATCGACCCCGACCACCGCCGCGTCGGCCCCTTTGACGAGCCGCGCCTTGATGGCCGCATAATTCTCCATCGAGCCGTGACGGTCGAGGTGATCCTCGGTCAGGTTGAGCAGGATGCCGACCGACGGATCGATGGTCGGCGCGAGGTCGATCTGGAAGGAAGAGCATTCGACGACATAGATGCGCTTGTTGGTGATCGGCTCCAGCGACAGGATCGCGGTGCCGATATTGCCGCCGAGCTGGACGTCCCATCCCGCGTTCGCAAAAAGATGAGCGATCAGGGCGGTCGTCGTCGATTTGCCGTTGGTGCCGGTGATGGCGACGAACGGTGCATCGGGCGCCACCGCGCGGCGCTCACGACAGAAGAGTTCGATATCGCCGATGATCTCGATGCCGGCTGCCTTGGCCTTGACGGCGGTCCAGTGGGGCTCGGGATGGGTCAGCGGCACGCCGGGCGCCAGCACCAGCGCCGCAAGCGAAGAGAAGTCCAGCGCTCGCAGGTCGGCGGTCGGCACGCCGCGCGCCGCGGCATTGGCGACGGAATCTGGGTTGTCGTCGAAGGCGAAGACCTCGGCACCCCCGGCGACCAGCGCCTCGGCGGTCACGAGGCCGCTGCCGCCGAGCCCGAAGACGGCGACCTTGCGTCCCGCGAAGACGGTGACCGGGATCATGTCCTCACCTCAGCTTGAGGCTGGATAGGCCGACCAGCGCCAGCACGATCGCGATGATCCAGAAGCGGATCACGACCTGCGGCTCCGTCCAGCCCAGCTGTTCGAAGTGATGGTGGATGGGCGCCATCTTGAAGACGCGCTTGCCGGTCAGCTTGAACGACGCGACCTGGATGATCACCGACACCGCCTCGAGCACGAAGAGGCCGCCGATGATGGCGAGCACGATCTCGTGCTTGGTGGCGACGGCGATGGCGCCGAGCATGCCGCCGAGCGCCAGCGAGCCGGTATCGCCCATGAAGATCGCAGCGGGCGGCGCATTGAACCAGAGGAAGCCGAGACCGGCGCCGAACAGCGCGCCGCAAAGCACCGCGAGTTCGCCCGTGCCGGGCACGAAGTGGATCTGCAGATATTCCGCGAAGATCGCGTTGCCGGAGAGATAGGCCATCAGCCCGAAGCTCGCGCCGGCGACCATCACCGGGACGATCGCGAGGCCGTCGAGGCCGTCGGTGAGGTTCACGGCATTGCCGGCGCCGACGATGACGAAGGCCCCGAAGGGAATGAAGAACCAGCCGAGATCGAGGACGAACGACTTGACGAAGGGGAAGGTCAGCGCGTCGGCGAGCGGCCCGCCGGAGAGGCGCGAGATGAGGAAGCAGCCGATGGCCGCGATGACGAATTCGACGGCCAGGCGCGAGCGGCCGGAGAAGCCCTTGTGGCTCTGCTTCGTGACCTTGAGATAGTCGTCATAGAAGCCGATGAGGCCGAATCCGATGGTGACGCCGAGCACGACCCAGACATAGAAGCTGGTGAGATTGGCCCAGAGCAGCGTCGACACGATGACCCCGAACAGGATCATCAGCCCGCCCATTGTCGGCGTGCCCTTCTTGGTCAGGAGATGGCTCTGCGGCCCGTCCTCGCGGATTGGCTGCCCCTTGCCCTGCTTGGTGCGCAGGGCGCGGATGATCATCGGTCCGAACAGGAACACGACGATCAGCGCCGTCATGGTCGCGCCGCCGACGCGGAAGGTGATGTAGCGGAAGACGTTGAGGGCCGAGAACTGCGCCGAGAGATCCCCGAGGAAGTAGAGCATCAGACGGGTCCTCCGATCTCGGGTAGCGGCGCGTCAGGGCCGGCCGCGGGCGGCGGGAAACGGTTGATCATTCGCTCGACCAGAGGCGTCATGCGGCTCCCCTTCGAGCCCTTGACCATGATCACGTCGCCGTCTGCGAGGGCGGCCTCGAGAATCACGTCGAGCTCTTCCGCCGTTTCCGCATAATGGCCCTTGATGGCGGTCGGCAAGGCCTCCCACAGCGCCGCCATGCGCGGGCCCGCGAGGATCACGGCGTCGATGCCCGCCTCCGCCAGCGGCTCGGCGAGGCCGGCATGCAGCGATAGTTCCTCCGGCCCCAGTTCCAGCATGTCGCCCAGCACGGCGAAGCGACGGCCGGTCGGGCCGGGTCGGGCGGCGCCGAGTACCGAGATGGCGGCGCGCATCGAGGTCGGGTTGGCGTTGTAGCTCTCGTCGATAAGGAGAGCGCTGCCTTCGGCGAGGCCGAGCACATGCTGCGCGCCCCTCCCCTTCGGCGCCGCCATGCTGCCGAGCGCTTCGGCAGCGGCGTCGAGATCGCCGCCTAGAAGCTGAACCGCGAGCAGCGTCGCGAGCGCGTTCTGGACGAGATGGCGGCCGGGCGCGCCGAGCGTGAACGCCACCTCGGTGCCGAGGATGTCGGCCCGCGCCCTGGAGCCATCGGGCAGGAGGTCGAGCGCCGTCAGCCGCGCCTCGGCGTCCGCATTCTCGCCGAAGCCGAGCACGCGGTCGACGCCGGCATCGATGGCCAGCAGCGCCAGCGGCTCGAATTGCGGATTGTCGCGGTTGAGGAGAGCAGCGCCGCCGGGTTCGATGCCGCGGAAGATCTCGGCCTTGGCGCGGGTGATGCCCGCGATGCCGTCCGGGAAGAACTCGACATGCACCGGCGCGATGGTGGTGATGATGCCGACATGCGGCCGCACCATGCGCACCAGCGGATCGATCTCGCCGGGATGGTTCATGCCGATCTCGAACACCGCGAAGCGGCTGCTTGCCGGCATGCGGGCGAGCGTCAGCGGCACGCCCCAGTGATTGTTGAACGACGCCGGCGAATAATGGACGGAGCCCGACGCCGCGAGGCAGCGGGCCAGCATCTCCTTGGTCGTCGTCTTGCCGACGCTGCCGGTGACCGCGGCGACGGAAGCGCGGGTCCGCTCGCGCGCCGCCTGGCCGAGCAGTTCCAAAGCCTTCAGCACGTCCTCGACGACGACGAGCGGGATCGTCAACCGGCCGAGCGCGGCCAGCCGCTCCTCGGCGATCACCGCGATCGCGGCGCCCTGCGCGGCCGCCTTCCCGACGAAGTCATGCCCGTCGAACTGCTCGCCGCGGATGGCGAAGAAAGCGTCGCCGGGGGTGATGGTGCGGCTGTCGATCGAGATGCCGGTCACCGGCGGCGTCGCGATACCGGTCGGACGGCCGCGCATCGCGGCGACGAAGTCTTCGAAGGTCCAGAGAATTCCAGTCATGCAGCGTCCTCCCGAGCGATCGCCGCGGCGACCGCCTCATGGTCGGAGAAGTGATGGACGACGCCCTTCACGATCTGGCCGGTCTCATGGCCCTTGCCGGCGACGCAGAGCACGTCGCCCGGCCCCAGCATGGCGACCGCTTCGGCGATGGCACGCCCGCGGTCCCCGATCTCGATCGCGCCGGGCGCCGCCGCGAGGATGGCGGCGCGGATGGCCGCCGGCTCTTCCGAGCGCGGGTTGTCGTCGGTGACGATCACGACATCGGCGCGCCGCGTCGCGACCTCGCCCATCAGCGGGCGCTTGCCGGGATCGCGGTCGCCACCGGCGCCGAAGACGACGACGAGCTTGCCCGTCGTCATGGGACGGAGCGCGGCAAGCGCATTGTCGAGCGCATCGGGCTTATGGGCATAGTCGACGAACACGGCGCCGCCCGAGCGGGTGACGCCGACCTTTTCAAGACGGCCCGGCGCCCCTTCGAGCCCCGCCAGCGCATCGATCGCCACCCGCGCCGGAACACCAACCGCGATCGCGAGGCCGGCGGCGACGAGGGCGTTGGACACCTGGAAGGCGCCGGCGAGCGGCAGTTCGACCATCATCGGCTCGCCGAACACGTCGAGTTCCAGCACCTGGCGAAGCCCGTCGGGAACGGCGGAGAGAAGGCGGATCGACGTTCCCGCCGCGCCCGTCGTGACAATCGTCTGGCCGCGATCGCCGGCGATGGTGGCGACGCGGGCGGCATAGGGGCCGTCGGCGTCGATCACCGCCGTCGCGCCCTCGGGCAGGAGCTCGGCGAACAGCCGCATCTTGGCGGCGAAATAGTCCTCGACCATCGCATGGTAGTCCATGTGATCGCGGCCGAGATTGGTGAAGGCCGCCGCCTGCAGGCACACGCCGTCGAGGCGATGCTGGTCGAGCCCGTGGCTCGACGCCTCCAGCGCGGCATGGGTGACGCCGTCGAGGACGAGGTCGTTCAGCGTCGCATGCAGCTCGACCGGATCGGGCGTGGTCAGGCTGCCATAGACCGAGCCATGCGGGCCGACGACACCGATCGTTCCGATCGAGGCGGCGGCATGGCCGGCGGCGGTGAAGATCTGCCGGGCGAAAACGGCGACGGAGGTCTTGCCGGCCGTGCCGGTCACCGCGACGAGCTTTTCCGGCTGCAGCGGATAGAAGCGCGCGGCAAGAAGGGCGAGCGCCGAGCGCGGCTCCTCGGCCCTGAGCACTGGCACGCCGGGATCGGATTCGAGCGAGGCATCCGCCGCGCAGAGCACCGCCGCGGCACCGCGCGCGACGGCGTCGCCGATGAAGCCGAGGCCGTCGCTGGAGACGCCGCGCAGCGCCGCGAAGAGATAGCCCGGTTTCACCGCCCGGCTGTCGGCGGTCATGCCCCGGACCGTCACGTCCGCGAATTCCGGGCGGATCGGATGATCGGTCCCGGCAAGGAGGCCGAGCGGCATGGTCGGGCTAGGTCGCATGGATGGAGCGTTCCTCGTGGTCGATGGAGCCGGAAGGGCGGCTCCATCTGCGCTCAATACGACACGAGCATGGCATCGGGGTGGCCTTCCTGCTCCGTCCTCGGCTGGACGCCGAGAAAGGCGGCGGAGCGGCGGATCACATTGCCGGCGACATAAGCTGCGTTCCAGGCGGCCAGCGCCGGCAGTCCCGGCTTCTCCGATTTCGGATCGTCGACGGAGACGAGAAGCACATATTCTGGGTCATCCATCGGGAATGTCGCGAGGAACGAGTTGAGGTAATGGCCCTCGACATAGCGTCCGTTCGCGATCTTCTCGGCCGTACCCGTCTTGCCTCCCACGACATAGCCCGGAACGTCCGCATGACGGCCCGAACCATTGACGGCGTTGTAGCGGAACAGCCAGCGCATCTCGTCGCTGGTCTTCTTCGAGACCATCGGTGTCGCCTCTGCCAGCGCCTGCTCCTGCGTGCGCGGGAAGAAGGTCGGCGAAAGGAAATTGCCGCCATTGACCAGCGCCACGTCGCCCATGGCAGCCTGCATCGGCGTGATCGCGATGCCGTGTCCGAAGGCAACGGTCATCTGGGCGGCCGTGCTCCACCGGCGCGGCACCTGAGGCGTGGCCACTTCCGGAAGCTCGGTCTTGAGCTTGGTCGAGAGGCCGAACTTCTTCAGATAGTCCTGCTGCGTCTCCTGTCCGATCGCGAGGGCCATCTTCGCTGTGCCGATATTGGACGAATAGCGGAAGATCTCCGGCACCGTCAGAAAGCGTCCCTCGGGATGCGAGTCGTGGATCAGCTGCCGCCCGACGCGGATCGGCGAGCGGGCGTCGAAGCTGTCCGTCATCTTCACCTTGCCGCTGTCGAGCGCCATGGCGAAGGTGAAGCTCTTGAACACCGAGCCGAGCTCGAAGGTGCCTGCCGTGATCCTGTTGAGGCGATCCGGCTTGTTGGCGTCGATAGGGTCGTTGGGATCGAAATCGGGCAGCGATGCGAGGGCGATCACCTCGCCCGTCTTGGCGTTCACCAGAACGCCCATCGCCGCCACAGCGCGGTATTTCTGCATGGCGCCGACCAGCTCATCGCGAAGGACATGCTGGACGCGGAGGTCGATCGAAAGGCGCACCGGCTCCTGCGCGTTGGTCTTCATCGCGAAGCCGGCATTGTGCAGGTCCGAAAGCCCGCGCTCGTCGATGGTGCGCTCGATGCCCGCGATGCCCTGGTTGTCGATATTGACGAGACCGACAATATGGGCCGCCGCCGGACCGCCCGGATAGAAGCGCTTGTTCTCGGTCAGAAAGCCGATGCCCGGAATGCCCAGATCGTGAATCTGTGCCTGCTGCGTCGGGGTGATCTCGCGCTTGACCCAGACGAAGCCGGCATTGGTGGAGAGCTTCTTGCGCAGCGCCGTCGCGTCGAGATCCTGCAACACGCTGGTGATGAGCTCGGTCGCCTCGTCGGGATCGACGATCTTGTTCGGCTCGGCATAGAGCGAGGCGGTTCGGATATCCGTCGCCAGGATCTCGCCGTTGCGGTCGACGATGTCGGGACGGGCGGTGGCGACAGCCGAGGCGGCGCTGCCGCGAGCCGCCGCGTCGGCCGGTTCGCTGACGCCGAGCTGGACCAGCCGGCCGCCGATGATGCCATAGAGAAGAACGAAGGCGCCAACTGCCAGCACGATGCGGCTGCGCGTCTGTTCCTGACGCTTGCGCGCGGCGACCGCGGCGCTCTCGTCCCGTGCCAGCGGGGCGCGGTTCAGCGTTTCGGGATGATCGGTGAGCGTCATCGTCATTCGAGATATCCCGTCTGCAGCTCGGCGGGCGAAGCGAGCGGCACCGGCTTTCGCACGGCGGGCTCGGTATGCTTGATCGAAGCGGCGACCTTGGCGGCGTCGGTGGACTTCGCCGCGACGGTCTTGGAAGAGGCCGGCTTGGGCAGCTTGGGCGTCGTGGCGACGCTGCCGGTGCGAACCGGATCGACGCCGCTCGCCGCGCTGGCAGTCAGGAGATCGAGCGGCTTGCCCGGCGTCTTGCCATTGCCCACCGGCACCGGCCCGCGACCGGGGATATCGTCGAGACGGGCAAGCTGGCGGACGTCGAGAGGCTTCAAATCGAGATAATCGCTGTAGCGCTCGACGAGCACCTGCAGGCGCGACGGCTGATCCAGAACGCTCCATTCGGCCTTGAGCACGGCGAGCTGCTGCTTCTCCCGCGCGATCTCGGCCCGAAGCTGCATGACATGATCGGCGGCGCGGCCGGCGCTGTCCTTCATCGCATAGGTCACGACCGCGACGGCGATCATCAGACTGACCCAGAAGATGTTCCAGCCGCGCTTCATTGCGAACGCTCCGCCGTGAGGGGTGGCAGCGACGGCACGCCCGCCGCCTCTCTGTCGAAGGGACGCGCCGGCGCCGCCGTGCGGATGGCGGCGCGCAGCTTGGCCGAGCGCGCCCGCGGGTTGCGCCCGATCTCGGCCTCGCCGGCCGTGACCGGCCCCTTGCCCGGAAGCGTGAAGGTCGGCGCGGCGACGCTGCGCTCCGGCAGGTGGCGCGAGCCCCCTGCCCGCTCCTCGCTGCGATCGGCGAGGAAGCGCTTGACGATGCGATCCTCCAGCGAATGGAACGAGACGACGACGAGGCGGCCGCCCGGCCTCAGGATGCGCTCCGCCGCAGCCAGCGCATCGGCCAGTTCGTCGAGCTCCTCGTTCACGAAGATGCGCAGCGCCTGGAAGCTGCGCGTCGCGGGATGGATCGTGTCGGTCGGCTTGCGCCCGACGACGCGCTCGATGAGGCCTGCCAGCGCGGCGGTCGTGGTGAAGGGTGTCGCGCCGCGGTCCTCGGCGATGGCGCGGGCGACCGCGCCGGCGCGACGCTCCTCGCCGAGCACCGACAGGATGCGCGCAAGATCGCGCGGCGCCATGGTGTTGACGATGTCGGCGGCGCTCGGACCCGACCGCGCCATGCGCATGTCGAGCGGGCCGTCAAAGCGGAACGAGAAGCCGCGCTCGGCCTCGTCGAGTTGCATGGACGAGACGCCGATATCGAGCACGACGCCGTCGACGGCGCCATGACCGGCCGCCTCGGCGACGCTGTCGAGGGCGCCGAACCGGTCCTCGACCAGTGTCAGCCGTCCGGCCGCCTCGGCGACGAGGCCTGCGCCGCCGGCGATCGCCGTCGGGTCGCGGTCTATGGCGATGACGTCGGCGCCGGCGGCGAGGATCGCACGCGAATAGCCGCCGAGGCCGAAGGTGCCGTCGATGATGGTCTCGCCCGCCTTCGGCGCCAGCGCCGCGAGAACCTCGTCGAGCATGACGGGAATGTGGCGCGGAGCGGTCTCGGCGCTCATGCCGGCTCTCCCGGCTCGCGGCGCCCACCGAGGCGGCGGCGCAGGTCGCGCACGCGGTTCTTGGCCGCTTCGCGATAGAAGAGGAAGCGCTCCGGCTCCCAGATCTGGAACTTGTAGCCCTGCCCGACGAAGGTCACGGTGTCGCCGATCCCGGCATGGGCCTTGATCGCCTCCGAGAGCGCGACGCGCCCTTCCGGATCGACCCTCAGAATCTCGCTCTCGCCGATCAGCGTCGTCGAGAGCAGTTCGTGATCCTCCGAGAAGGGCTCGAACAGGGCCAGCATGGCGCGGATCTGCTCCCGGAGCCGATTGCCCCCGGCATCCACGGCATTCTGATCCAGCGTCGGACAACAATAGAGCCCCTCGAAACCG
>Ga0209930_1001380_pt1 | contig 38713 bp, 37 predicted proteins | sample ThiBiot_500_biof_2_FD_183948 | JGI IMG/M metagenome (GOLD analysis project Ga0209930, IMG submission 183948) | Wastewater bioreactor microbial communities from Cape Town, South Africa - Thiocy_cont_500_biof (SPAdes) | ecosystem: Engineered > Bioreactor > Thiocyanate-remediating >... | reverse complement strand
TTCTTTTCCTCTACTTGTATCGTGCCCGAAATTGAAGAGAATATGCTAGGAAGCAGAAAAACACTAGCGGTCAATAGAATATCCATTTCGAATGTGAACGAAGGTAATCAAGATATACGTTCATATATGTATATACATATACATATCGAGAGATAGACATCTAAGGTGAAAGATTAAAGTCATATACGAACATGTGTAGACTTGACATGAAGTCATCATTCATCGACTATTATTGTATTGAGAAAAAAAGAAGAAGAAAAAAAATGATAATGTTTATGAACGTCTGTACATATGCTCCTCCTCTATCTCGATGGAAGAGAAACAAAAAGTAAATGACATACATAATCGTAGAAGTTCCCATAAAAAAAAAGAAAAAGAAGAAGAAGCAATTCATTAAAACAAACATACGACCGGACATTGCAAACAACTTACTCTTCTAGTGCTACTTCTCTTTTCAAAGACATGCGTCTGCATAACGGTAGTCGAGGGTGTCTGTTCAATGTTCACATTTTCTCTCGTTCGCTCATTTTTTCTCTTTTCTTTCTTTCTTTCTTTCTTTCCTTCTTTATCCTCTAATTCTTTTTCTCTTTCTCTCACTACATCGTCAAGAGTAATGCCATTCATTCACCATCGTTCTCTCTCTCTCTCTCTCTTGTCTTTCATATATACAAGTGTCCCACTTTTGTCATGCTACTATGATGCAATATGATGACTAATGGAGAAAAAAGTTTCGTTTTTTTTTCTCTCTCTCTCTTCATATCAAACTATCGAAATACTTAATCTGACATATTCATAGAAAAAACACGAGCGCAAAAAAAAGAAAACTAGTTAATTCTTTTGTTTGACTTGAGCCTATCCGTGTTTTTCTTGATGGTGTAATCAAATTCTTGATCATTTTGCGCTTTAATGATTACACGTTCTTTACGCGTAAATTTACTGTCATTCAAATGTAATTGATAATAATAAACAGAGTTCCATTTACTAATTGATATTTCTTTGTCATTTGTTAATTGAAGCATTAAAAATATAGGAGAAAAATGTTATGTTCGAATTGCATCATCGTTTGTGAACGACGAAGCATATTTATGCTCGACTAATATCTCGAACTTTTGACCATGTCCGAGAATATCTCACTGTTCTTTTTGCCCACAGCAGGCGATAGTCTCAATCTTGGCTAATAAGGCGTTCGCATCTCAAATTACACTGAAAATCATGCCGAGCAATACTATTTACCTTCGAACGATCGATATTCAACATTTGAACAGCATGAATATAATACTTGAACTGTCTTCATTTTATCTGTTAATTGAAATGTTCGATCAACTCGAACATATACTTCTTCTATTTGCACCTTATTTCATGGTCAATTGAAAGATTGCTGATGTAAATCATACACAGCTGGTTCAAAGAAGAAGAAGAAAAAAGTGAACCATAGAAGTTATGCTCCTTCGTTCTCTTTCTCTCTGGTTTTTTTTACGAAAGAACCAGATGTGTTCGAAAAAAAAAAACGTTCCTTCCTAGTTATCAATGAATGAGTTCAAAGTTAATGATTAATCTTCTCACGCATTGGAACCATCTGTCAAAAAATAAAAAGAATATGAAAGGCAAAAGATAAAGTCCAAACAGGCGATGATGATTATCATGAGAAAGACCAAATTAACCGGATAAATAGAGATTATCTTTTTTCGTTTTTGTTTTCAATTTAGGATTCACTTGATATATGGTCATTTGCCGATCAATTTCGTGCAACAGTCAAAAATGTCTCGGTCAATAATTACGAACGACCTGTACTTACTGGTATGGCATTGGGTCTCAATTCGACATTGGAATTTCGTGAAGGAAATAAAAAATTACCTCCATGTCCAGTTGTTTATCTTGCTCACACGGAAGGCGTACTACAAGTCTATTATTTTGTTCATAAAACGTTGCCGACAATCTGTCGAAAAGCTGAATTAATCAAGCCAAATCCAGTTTCATCATCATCAACGAGTAAGATAGATTCTCTTCTTGAATGTCGGAAAAAGGAAATAAGCAAAGCAATCTGTTCGATATCTACATGATGATCATTAGAAAGGAAAAAAAAACGAGAAGAGAAGAGAGAGAAAGTCGATTGCATAATCATCACCCTCATCATCATTCTATTCGGCACGGATTTTTGTAGTGATGAGTCGAGTGTCAGATAACAATCAACATTATCTAATAATGAACAGAAAGTTCAAGTAACAACAGCAATCATCTTTAAAGATTAGATCAATGTTTTATATCTCGATAGATAATCACATTTTTTGTCTGACAATAATAGCACATTAAAACTAATTCAATTAGATACTTTCAACTGATTACTAGGAAAAATAAACATTATATCTACTTATCTGTCTAGTTACACCAACAAATGGTTTTTCATTTTCTGGCTTTGGACAAACACCAACACCGCCAATTAACTTAAATTCACAACCAACAAATGTATTCGGTTTGAACACGCAAACGTCAACTTCGACTAGTAATCCATCAAGTGCATTTACCTTTAATCCGCAAGTATCAGCTCCAGTTAGTAGTCAATCGAATACATTCAGCTTTAATTCAACAACAACACCAACCTTGGTTAACAGTCAATCGAATACATTGCCCAAACCTCAAGTTAATGATCTACCGAAACCGGTGCAACCATCGACTATAAATAGTAAAAAATATTCATGATCCTTGGAGAATAAAACACTGTTTTTTTTAATATCTACCTAGCAATCACAACAAATCAGCAACAACAACAACAACAACAGCCGTCCCAAGTGGATAATAAAAAATTACTTCAGATAGTAACAAATACTTTTATTTATCCTTGAAATAGTAGCAAGTCTCCGGTTTTGTTTAGATCGATGACTTCCAATCAAAATTGCAATCTGTCCAAAAATCAATTTCTAAACCGTCGGAATCGACAATTCACATCGATGATCTTCTTAAAACACTTCAAGATATGCAAAAAAAAACTCAAACATCGATTCAATCAGTAAAATCTATGACCAATGAACATATCGAATCAATGACCAAACTTGCCGATGCTAGTCATCGAATAAAATTAAGTCAAAAAGAAAATCTCTATCATTTTCTTCGAGATCGTGAACTTGATCCATGGACACAGTCACGTCTTGATACAATCAAAACGAAATATGATCGAATTAAAACCAATCTCAATGTTCTACTTCAAATCACACATACAACTATTCATGATCGATCAAATCATCATAATGATGATGATGATAATGATGAAAATAATGAAGATTTTCTTCCGGCTTTAGAATTATCTATTAATACGAATGAAACAATGAAACAATGTTTACAAAAACGTATACGTGATCTAGGTCGTCAAGTAACTCAAGTAGATCAAGAATTAAATCATATTTGTTCGAAATTAAGCTCGGATATTTTATCCAGTGCAACATTTAATAAAACAACACCAACATTATCAAACACCACCACCACCACAACAACAACAACAGCGAATCGATCATTTTATGCATTTGACACGGATATTCTATCATATTTACGTGCAAATCATCCAAAAATTCAACAAATACTAGTTCCACCACCGACCACGATTAATATGAATTCGACGAGTGAACCAAAAAAATCTACAATAACAGAAGTACAAAAACCCTCAACTCCGTTGCTTCAACAGCAACAACAACAACAACAACAACCAACGACTCCAAAACAAACTGAATCACCAATAGTCGAATCGGAAGGTTTTAAAAATATGTTACGACTTGTTCGAACATCGATTGACCTTTTTTCGGGTGCAACAAGTCCTGATCAATTACAAGAATTATCGAATACAATTGCAACAAGTCCTCTTTCATCGGTACAAAAACCGAACGTAACTAATCTCAATCGAACACCAACAGTACAAAAATCAACAACAATAACTAGTAATAAACCATTGCAAACACAAACAAGTCTACCGACAACAAATCTTATACAAACACCTGCTAAATCAGTTGCTTCACCTGTGCCAAGTATATCTGTGACACCGGCTACGCCTGCTAATCAAACACTATCGTTCAATGCAACAACTTTGAAATCTCAAACGAACAAGCCTACTTTATCAACAGCTACAGATTTAAATAAAACACAAGTCATTTCAGCATCAGCAAATGATAGTGCGATTCGATCGTTACTTGACAGTGCAATTCCAACATCGACATCGATACCTTCCGTTTCAACTCAAACTTCGAAAGCAGTCACTTCGGGAACAACGTCGGTTACATCAACAGTCACACCATTAGTTCAATCACCATCAATTGCAACAACACTAACAACAGCAGTTCAATTGACAACACCAGCAACTAAACCGATTATGTCAACAAGTTCAACTTCATTCGGAAGCAAACCAACATTGGCTACTTCTCCATTTAGTTTAACGCCAACACCAACGACTAATATTGGATTTGGCACAGCTACAACTGCACCAACAACATCAACAGCAGCAGCACCTTCAGGAGGTCTATTTGGCAGTGGATTTGGTGCTGCACTTTCAGCAACAACAGTTGCTCCAACAGCTTCAACCACTGGTTCTAGTACGTTCGGCAGTACAACAACTACAACAGCAACACCTACTACTGGAATATTTGGTACTCCATCAACTTCAGCATCCAGTCCATTTGGTAGTTTAACAATAACAACAGCTACTTCAACTGCTCCAACAAGCAGCATTTTCGGCAGTGCGCCAACCATTTCAGCATCGAGTCCATTCGGTAGTACATCAGCAACATCCACTGCTCCTACAACTAGTATTTTCGGCAGCGCACCAACCATTTCAGCATCTAGTCCATTCGGTAGTACACCAGCATCGACTGCTCCGACAACAAGTATCTTCGGCGCTGCACCAGCAACATCCACTGCTCCCACAACAAGTATCTTCGGTAGTGCGCCAGCAACATCAACTGCTTCGACCACCAATATTTTTGGCAGTACACCAGCATCGACTGCCCCGACAACAAGTATCTTCGGCGCTGCACCAGCAACATCCACTGCTCCCACAACAAGTATCTTCGGTGGTGCGCCTGCAACAACAACAAGTATTTTCGGCGGTGCACCTGCATCGACCGCTCCCACAACAAGTGTATTCGGCAGTGCACCAGCAACATCTACTGCTCCCACTACAAGTATTTTCGGCGGCGCACCAGCAACATCATCAACTCCTAGTCCATTCGGTAGTAGTTTTGGTGCAACGTCATCAGCTCCAACAACAAGTGTATTTGGTGGTGGTGGATTTGGAGCAACATCAGCGGCACCATCTTCTGCATCACCTGCATTTGGCAGTGGGCCTGTGTTCGGTGGTACTTTTTCGGGCTTTGGCACACAACCAGCTGCATCAACAACAACATCAAGTTTCAAATTCGGTGGCTTTGGTGGCCAACCAGCCGATGCTTCGAAACCAACTGGTTTTAGCTCATTTGGATCACCGACTTCGACAGCACAACCAGCATCTCCGTTCAGTAGTTCACCGTTTGGAGCAGCTTCTCCTGGACAAACGAGTGCTTTCGGAGGTACGTAGTACATCATTCATTGTAAGAAAAAAGAAACTATCTATGATTTGTTGTTTGTTTTTTTCTAGGCACAACTTCAACATTTGGTTCTTCAACAACTCAACCAACATCATCGTCATTTACCAGCTATCGCAAATAAACAAGATTTAAAGCATTCATATACATATACATTTCCTTCTCTGTCTTTCTGTGTAATTCAAACAATTTGTTGCCTTGAAACACTATGTTAAATTTCTTTTTCTTACTACTCCTTCTTTCTTTATTTTTGAAAAGACAACAAAATTAGGTGTGAAAAAAAACGAACTCAATAAAAAAAAAAGCCAAGAATTAATAACTGTATATTTTATTTTTTTCGAAAAAAAAACGTATGTAGCTAGAGAGTAGTCTGAATTGAGTTCTGACCATCGAAATGATCATCTCACTCATTGAACTTCATGTTGCTGACCACAGGCTTTCACAATTCTCTCAATGATAAGAGCATCTCAACGAATGTTGATCTTGTACTCGAATATTACCATTGAGAAAATCACTTCACGCGGGAAGCTTTCTGATCACCTGCCGTACGTTAAACGCACGGAACCCTGCTAGAGTCTCGATTGGCCTTTAACTCAGACCTTCCCAAGGATAAATATGAATGAGTGACATAAATTTGCACTCGTATGTAATCCCTGTGAGTAAGCTTCTACCTACATACACAAAACTATTAGTCATCGAAATGATTATATATAGTGAAATAGATGTTTTGTACGTAGAAAAAGAACGGTGAATAATATCGACGTCGAGAAAAAAAATAAAATAAAAAAAATCTTTCGTGTAATAGTGACACCTGCTGTCGTTGTAAAGAGAAGAAGAACAGTTGTTGTTGTTGTTGTTGGACTGATAAAATATAGCACATTAGATAAAAACCACTTTTTGTTTAATGATAAAAAGACGAATATTCTCTATTCGACATTTTTCAAATAACAGAAAAGAAACATATTCATCACAGAAGAAACGATCGTCTTTCGATCGATCGATCTGCATTTTATTTCTTTTGTTTTGACTGTCGACGAGAGCCATCTGTTCATATATTCACATACTTCAATTCGATTTGTTCGTTCTGACAAGTAATTAAGTAGATCCAAGTATACAACAACTATACTAGTTTAGCTGAGGAGAAGAAGAAAAAAAAACGACGAAACAATATTCTCTATTGATCTCTTGTTTTTCAGATGACTGAAGTCCATTCATTCGGTAATCTACCTGTCATAGCTTATGCTTGGAATAAAGATCGAACACGTATGCATTAAATAAATATTTACTTGACAACAATTAAATCGCTTTTTTTTTCTCTCGTCTTTTCATAGAAATCGCTGTTTCATTAGGTAAAAGTGATGTTCGAATCTATGAAAAATCAGGTGGCAAATGGAAATTAATACATACAATAAATGAACATTTATCTCGAGTATTAGCAATTGATTGGGCACCGAATACGAATAAAATTGTTTCGGCTAGTGCTGTACGTTTTTGTTTGTTTGTTTATTTATTCTTTCAGAAAGAAAAAAAAAGTCGATTTGCCTTGATTGTAGGATTATAATGCTTATGTTTGGGTTTGTGAAGATAAAAAAACATGGAAACCACAAATGGTTGAATTACAACGAACAAGTCGAGCTGTTGGCTGTGCTAAATGGTCACCGAAAGGTACAAAAATCAGACAAAAAACGAAAACCAACAATGAAAAACATTGCTTTTTTTTCTTTTACAGAAAATAAATTTGCTATCGGTTCAAGTGATAAAAATATTGCAATATGTTATTACGATGAAGGCGAACGATTTTGGGCAGCTGAAATGATAAAAAAGAAACAGCCGAAATCAACAGTCACATGCATTGCTTGGCATCCAAATAATCAAATAATTGCTGTTGGTAGTTGTGATTATCGTGTGAGAATCTACACAGCATTTATTAAAGCTATCGAAGGACAAGCACAAACATCGGCTTGGGGAAAGATTTCGACATCAGGAGAACTTCTGCATGAACTTCAAAATGGTAAAAATTCAAGTTCTATGTCTGTCTATTCAAGTTTTTCTTCTCCATGATTTGACTTTAGAATCAGCTTGGGTTCATGATGTTGCCTTTTCTCCATCGGGTGAAAGTATCGCTTGGGTAGCACATAATTCATCGATATGTGCCGTTTCATCGAGTAATCCAACTCGAATTACAATGGAACTGACACAATATCTTCCATTTCGTTGTATTATATTCGCTAGTGAATCGACATTTCTTGTTGGCGTATGAAACACAACATTTCGAATGTGCAAATGAACGATTTCTATCTCTTTTTTTAGGGTCATGAATTTGCACCATTGAGTTACAATTATGACGGACAAAAAGGCACAATTGAATTCGTTGAAAAACTCGATCAACAAGGCGCATCTACCGGCAAACAAGCCATTGGGTTAGTATTTCCAAATCGGCAGTTCTTTTTTTCTCTTTTACTACTAATCATTAATTATCTAGAGAGGACGAAAATGAGTTTTTTACGCCATATCAGGCATCGTATGACTTTGTTTGCAGTGTGCATGAGAAAATTCATGGAATAATTTCAAAAATATTCTCTTGAATTTCTTTTTCTAGTCGACTTTTCGATCAACCATCAATGCAAACACAAAGTCCAGAGCCCGTTTCGACACATATGAGCATGATAACGTAAAATTTGAATTCAAAAATTTTTTGCTTTTCTATTATTTAATATTTACAGACAATTTGTTCCGTATCAAATCGAGAATGGTAATTTAGTTAAAGTTAGTTCCGCTGATTTATTTGGACAAGTTGTTATATGGAATCTATCGGGCAAAGTAAAATTCATTTGAAAATTTTGTAAATTTATTCATTGATTTCATTTCTAGAAAATAAAAAAATAAGCCTATCGATCAAAACAGACTAGTTGCTTTTTACGTGTGCGTGTGTGTGCTTGTTTATTCTTTTTTTTTCATCATAATCATTTGTCCAAGATTCGCACACAATCTGTGCAATCGAACATGTCGTTGTATTTTGTTAAAGTGAACATTCGATTTGATTTAACTGTTTTTTTTTCTTATTATCTTATTAAAGTAATTTCTTCCGTTTAATATCCAAAACAAAACATCTTTTTCTTTTTCTTGCCGATATTTAAAAAAATAAAACAAAAACAAAAACCAAACCTGAAGTTTACCATTTTCATAATCGGTTAACCGATATCGATCATATTTCTAGATGATATAATAAATTCTACTCGCAAGAATGTTGACATTCCTGAATTCGGATGCTGCTTGTCGTGTAACATCTCAAGAAATCATTAAAATCTTACAAACCGACGCCAAATTAGGTTTAAATGAACATGAAATTCAAGTCCGAAGGAAATTTTATGGTCATAATGATTTCGAAGTTGATGATGATGAACCAATGTGGAAGAAATATCTCGGACAGTTTAAAGAGCCGATGATTTTACTTCTACTTGCGTCAGCATTAATTTCCTTAGTTATGCGACAATATGACGATGCTATATCAATTACAATTGCAATTGTTATTGTTGTGACAGTTGCATTTATTCAAGAAAATCGAGCTGAAAAAGAAATCGAAGCTTTGAAACGACTTGTGCCACCGAAATGTGTGTGCATACGTGAGGGTAAAAGTCAACATATATATGCACGAGATTTAGTGCCTGGAGATTTATGTATTTTGGAAATTGGCGATCGAATACCGGCTGATTTGCGTTTGACAGAGGCGAATGAATTATCCGTTGATGAATCATCGTTTACAGGCGAAACGAAACCATCAATGAAGACTGTTGATGCAATTGCATTCGGTTCGAGACAAACATCGATTAGTGATAGGAAAAATATAACTTTCATGGGTACTCACGTGTTGAATGGCAATGCAAGAGTATGATTGAGAAATGATTTTACTTTATGAATTGAAGTCTTTTGTTTTTTGTTTTCTAAAGGGCATTGTGATATGTACAGGAGAGAATTCGGAATTTGGAAAAGTTTTTCAAATGATGCAACAACAGGAAGTACGAGATTTGTTTGTTGTTTTTTTTTGAGAAAAAAAAGAAAACTAGTGAAAATATTTTAGGCACCTAAAACTCCTCTGCAAAAAAGTATGGATGCACTCGGCAAACAATTATCATTCTATTCGTTGAGTATTATCGGTTTTATTGTCATTGTCGGATGGTTACAAGGTCGACATTTACTTGAAATGTTTACAATTGGTGTTAGGTAGAAATCGAAAACAATTCTCTTGAAATTTATATGAAAATATAATGATTTAGTTTGGCTGTTGCTGCCATTCCTGAAGGTTTACCAATTGTTGTCACAGTGACATTAGCATTGGGCGTACAACGAATGGCTAAACGAGAAGCTATTGTAAAGAAATTACCGATTGTCGAAACACTAGGTAAATGAAATAGATAATCGTTCATTCGGTTTTTTTTTCTTACAAATTATTTATAAATTGATTTAGGTTGTGTCACTTGTGTTTGTTCGGATAAAACAGGAACGTTAACTAAAAATGAAATGACTGTTACACATATTTTGACATCCGATGGACAAATGGCTGAAGTATATTGAAACGAAAAGAAAGAGTTATTTTTGAATTTGAATTGTATTATTAGGTAACTGGCTCAGGTTATGATGGTGAAGGCGATATTCTTTGTGGTCATGAACGTGTGACTTATGATTCTCATCCATTAATATCGAAAATAATCGAAGTAAAAGAAAGATTTGAATTTTAAATCGAATATTATGACGTATGCTAAAAGGTCGGAGCTGTTTGCAATAATGCAGAAATCGTTAATGCTCAGCTACGTGGTCAACCAACTGAAGGTGCTTTACTTGCTGCTGCAATGAAAGTAAAAAACAAACAAAACATTCAATAGAATTCTTCTCGTTTTTTCTTTGTCTAGCTTAATCTGCCGCATCTTCGCGAACAATTTCATCGTGAACGTGAATGGCCGTTTTCTCATGAGAATAAATGGATGGCTGTACAATGTACACCGAAATATAATCCAGTGTGTATTCTCGTTTTTTTGTCGTTATTGAAAAATAATGTTTTGATTCTTTGATTTAGAATGAAATTCGTTTGTATGTCAAAGGTTCAATTGAACAAACGTTAAAACTTTCGAAACGATATCTTCATCATGGTTCAGCAGTTCCGATAACTGACGAGAAAATTCGACAGTTCATTATCGATTCAAATCAAATGGCTGCTAAAGGATTACGAAGTAGATTTTTCGAATATTTTCAAAATAAAACTAACTCCGTTCATTTAGTTTTGGCTATGGCAACTGGAACATCGTTAGAAGATTTAACCTACGTTGGCATAGTTGGCATCATCGATCCTGAACGTCCACAAGTCGAAGAAGCTGTTTCGCAATTAAAAACGGGTGGTGTCATTGTCAAAATGATTACGGGCGATGCCGAAAAAACAGCAAAAGCTATAGCTACACGTTTGAGAATCTACGATGGAACAGAACTGTCGATATCAGGCGAAGATCTCGATCATATGAATGCAGCTGATCTTCATCATTTAGTTTCTCAAGCATCGATTTTCTATCGTGTTAGTCCAAAACATAAATTAACAATTGTGAAAGCGCTACAAGCTCAGGGACATATTGTTGGAATGACGGGTGATGGTGTTAACGATGCTGTTGCATTGAAAGCAGCAGACATTGGTATTGCTATGGGACAAACAGGAACTGATGTATGCAAAGAAGCCGCTGATATGATCTTAGTCAAAGATGATTTCTATACGATTATGTAAGAAATAAAAAGACATTTTATCGAATAACCATATCGATTTTTAGGTCGGCGATTGAAGAAGGCAAAGCAATATTTCATAATATTCGAAATTTTGTTCGATTTCAATTGAGTACAGCCATTGCTGCATTAAGTTTAATTACTCTTTCGACTGTATTTCATTTTCCTAATCCATTGAATGCCATGCAAATTCTTTGGATTAATATTATTATGGATGGGCCACCTGCTCAAAGGTTTGAGTTTTCTATTCAACTGTTTATTGTGTACTTAATTCTTTTTCAATTAGTCTTGGTGTTGAACCCGTTGATCATGATGTTCTCAAAAAACCACCTCGAAAAGTGACCGATTCAATGATCGATAGACAATTAATTGTCAATATCATAACCAGTGCAACTGTGATTGTTGTTGGAACATTATGTGTTTTCTATGCTGAAGTAATTGAATTCGAGAGAAAATAAATCTATTCGAAATGATGAATTCTTTAGATGAGAGATGGAAAAGTAACACCAAGAGATACAACAATGACGTTTACATGTTTCGTCTTTTTTGATATGTTTAATGCACTTAGTTGTCGTTCACAAGTATGCAAAAAATGAAAATGACAAACGAATTTGTAATATTTCATTCTAGACGAAATATATTTTCGAAATCGGTCTTTTTTCCAATCGATTTTTTGTTGTTGCTGTTCTGCTTTCCATTCTCGGACAGTTAGCTGTTATTTATCTACCACCATTACAATATGTTTTTCAAACTGAAGCTCTTAGTGTAGCAGGTAAATCCAATTCTTTTTCGTTGATCATCATCATCTCTCAAAACGATTTTCTTTCGAAGATCTACTCTATCTAACCTGTCTAACATCTTCCGTATTTATTGTCAACGAATTTCGTAAATTTGTCATGAAAACTTTTCTCAAACGCCATCACAATCGACAAACAATGACACTCAATCAATGGATGGTCTAAATATGCAGATAATATGATCTATTTTCTTCTTCTTCTTCTTTTTTCTTTCTTGTTGTTGTTGTTGTTGTTGTTGTTATTTCAAACAAATAATAAACCTTTTCTCACCGTATTCAGTAATGCATATCGAAAAATGAGCATTTTACATGTTGTAGAATGTTTTCTTTTCCAGTATTCTATCTGGTTTTTTTTTCATTTCTATAATTTATTTAAACTTTTATTGTTATCTCTCTTGAAACAAACAATTTTTTTTTATTTGCAAATAAAAAGAAACGAAAGAATTTTTTGCATTTCTGATTTCAATAAAACAATGAGATTAAAACAAGAAGTATAAATGTAGAAATATGTGGAATATCTCGAGAAGATGATGATAATTGAGTATAAATACGTTTGCAACCTTTATTATCACGATGAGTAATAAATTGTTGGCAATCAGGCGTTTGATAGAGTGTAATTCGTCCGTAGACCGATGGAAATTCAGGTGCCGTTGCATTGATAAAATAATTGCCGAGATCGGCTTGTTCAACATTGATAACTGTCAAACGCGAGAGAATACAATCGGTACAGATCGACATTTCAGGAATCGTTGCTTCGATGAGATATTTTTGTGAATTCCAAATATCAATATCGTATTTCATATTGGGCAAACCGGCACTTCGTTCTTTTCGCCAACTAAACAGAACAAACGAAAATGATGATAGAAGAAGAATATCGAAGAAATACGTGATTTTTGGAGGTGGATAACCATAGACATAACATTCCATGTAAACATCGACTTGAAAGTCAGTTGCTTGTCCAACTTCTCGTTGACAATAGATATACGGTCGAACTAGATAATCAAATGAACATTGAAGTTTTCTTAATTCATTTATGTCTTACATCGTACGGACAATTTCAAAGTCCATTCACTACCAAAACCGACTAGATTACTCGCTAGAAAAAAAGAATTTTCAATAATTATCTTGTCGAATTTCTTTCTAAACTAACCAAGACATTTGTAAATGCCACTATCACGACTTGTTACATGATAGAGATGTAATTGTGAACCCTGAAGAATCGATAAACAATCTTCAAACGACGGAAAACAATGACGAACTTACCACTTGTCGAATATGTCCGGAAGATAACGGCCGAGCATCGGCTTTTTGCCATTCGATTTTCGGCGTTGGATATCCTTGAGTATTGCAAATCAATGTCACTGAATCACCTTCGTTAACTTCGATATCTTTCGTTGATGATTCCAAAACCAATGGTTCACCTAGAATAAATAACTCATTGAATTTCAAATAGAAAAAGAGAGACGATTTCTTCCTACTAATCACATTGAGAAAACGTGTTAAATAAACATCACGTAGATTCGTATCTGTCAAACGACCTGTCAAAAAAACAAAATCTTAAAAAAATCAATTCACCCTCAAATTTCATCCTACAAGTTAAATTTCCAATATCATCTCGATCTAACGGATCGAAAATCAGGAACCAATCAGGTGAATCCGTCGCATGAATCGCTTGTAATCGCGGCACAGGTTGATTAAATTGCAAAACATCCGTATCAACAGCGAGCGTAAAGTTTTTTCCATCATTAAAACGTTCTAACGACCATTCGACCTGCACAAAACAAATGAAAAATAGGTTTTTTTTCTCTCGATTCAACTCACATGTCGTTTATCATTCGGTGTTAAACCAACGAGTGTACATTTCGCTACAAGGCGTTCGCCAGCACGTGGTGCAATGGGATCGAAAATAATACCGTCTTTATCACTCATATCAAATCGAGGCATCGTTTCGGAATGAATCGAAGTAATTAAAAGGAGAAGAAAACCGATGAGAATTAACAAACACATTTTGCGTTGGGAATGATTAAAGGTGAGATTGATTGACACGAAAAAGAGGGACAAAGGATGACCGACCGAATGACCAATGGTTAATTGGTCAGTTCAATGAATCTTTTCGAATTTAATTGATTTCGAAATTTTTCAAAAATCGAAACAAAAATAGAAAAGATTTTTTTTGTTTTAAATTAAATTTTGTTTAAAACAAAAACTCAAATATGTTCGCGACATCTCTCTGCTAATTCGATTGAATTTCATTTTGAACTAATCAAACAATTATTTTTCTCTCTACTCAAACCGAGAAAATCATTTTGAAATAGATCTCGAAAAGAAAACAAACAAATGGCTCTACATCAGAAAACGTACGCAAACAAATCGTTTTATTCTCGATAATCGAATATTCATTTTGTTTTTCAGTGTCGAACAATTCGAATCGATACTCAAATGTGATATAATCGATCTCAAAAAATTGAAGAATCTCGCATTTAACGGTGAAAAAGAAACTATTCGATTCGATAAATTGCAAATACGAATTCTATTTAGGATGTCCCGAGGAGAACGGCATACGAAGTTTAACTTGGAAGGTAAAAATTCGATTCGATAGCTCGTATCGATTTGATTTTCCTTAGGTTTTACTCAATTATCTCGTACTCGATCGAACGAAATGGTCGAACCACTTGAGCAAACAACGGTAGAACGATGAATTCGTTGTTATCTTCGTTTTTTAATGTTGATTTTTCTAGAGAATTGTATCGAGGTTATATCCGAGAAACAATTATCAAGCCAGGCCTTTCATCAACATCGGAATTTGATCATGTTTGTTTAAATAGACAAAAAAAAGGATGTTTGAATTATTAATGAGATCGTTTTTTGTTTTCTAGCCATTGAATTTAGCACCTGATAGTTCGTGGGCGGTTTATTTCAAGGAAAATGAAGTTTTGCTACAGATTGATAAAGATGTTCGGTTGGTTTTGTTAGTTGAATTTTGTTTGTTGAATCGAAATATTGTTTTTTCACAGACGTCTCTGTCCGGATTTGTCATTTTTTCAACAAGAAACCGAACATCCCTGTTCAGAAATTCTCAATCAAGAGCCAGGCTTTGAAAGTCTTCGTAAACGTATCGTTTCGACATCGCTCAAAGTTGAATCTCAATCACAAACACGTTTACTCACTCGTTCTGAATATGCCTATTCGAATAAAACGAAAACGACAACGAGCTACGACGATCATGAATATCAGCTACTTCCCGATGGTCATGAAGCACATTGGGAAGTTGTCGAACGAATTCTTTTCGTCTTTTCGAAACTCAATTCCGGACAAAGTTATGTTCAAGGCATGAACGAAATTATCGGACCGATCTATTACACATTTGCAACTGATCCCAATCTCGAATGGCGAGGTTCGTTTGAAAAAACGATTATTTCGACGAAATTTTCTTTTCTTTGTTTGCAGAATATGCCGAAGCCGATGCGTTCTATTGTTTTACAAATCTTATGGTTCATATTCGAGATAATTTTATGAAAATTTACGATCATTCCGAATTCGGCATACTTGTTCGTATGCAGAGATTTTTAATGTTGTTGAAGAGAATCGATCATGAAGTCTATTATCTTTTTGAAAAACAAAAATTGAAACCGGAATTCTATGCATTTCGTTGGTTGACTTTGTTATTGTCGCAAGAATTTCGGTTGCCTGATGTTTTAAGAATTTGGGATTCGTTATTTGCTGATCAGGAGAAAAATTTCGAATTCCTTTTGTATATTTGTTGTGCTATGATCACGTAAGTTGACAAATTCTATTCGAAGAAAAGCACATTGGCATATTTTTAGTCTACAAAAATCTCGAATTTTAAATGGATCTGAATCACAAAATATCAAACTGCTACAAGTTCGTGTTTTTACTAGAATAAGAAATTGTTTTTTTTAATTTGAATTGATTTAGAATTATCCGCAAGATATGGATATTTATCAAATTCTTGAAAAAGCTGTTGAACTCAAACGCCTTTATCGTGTCTAAAAATGTTCTCATTGTTGTTTTTTTTTTCGGTGTTGTAATTGTCGAAACAAAAACTTTTTATTCAGATAAAAAAATCTATTTTGCTTTTTAGTCATTTAACATTCCCTCATTTTCATGTCAAAATAATAAAAACAATAATTGATATACTTCTATTTCTAGATGACGAACAGTGAAAATAGTTTTGTTGTTGCCTATGATCAATTGAAGGCAGGATTTTGTTTTCAATGAATATGATTGGTTTTGTTTTAAATGATAAATAAAACTCCTTTAGGGTCGACAGATCGTATCGAAAAAAGTCTATCAAACCGGAGAATTGATTTTTCAAGAACAACCACTTGTTCTCGCGCAATTCGAATGGAATAAACTTTATAAATATGCTGTACGTTGTTGTCTTAGGAGAAAGAAAAATCAAAGGAATTCTCATCGATTCGATTTCGTTTAAGGCGTGTGAATATTGTTTGTATCCGTTAGAATCATGTGAACAAAACGTTCGTCGTCTATGTCAAGATGCCTCGATCGTTCTTCCAAATCCCGATTGTGATCCAAATCGAACCATTGAACAGACAATTGTTCGATGTTCGAAATGTCATGTTGGTTATCCGAATAAAAATAGAAACGAAGATGAAGAAATTTCCGTTTGATGTCTTTCTAGGAAATGTTCTGTTCGAATAATTGCTATCAACAAGCATTGAATAGTTATCATTCAGTTCTTTGTCAATCAGGAGAGAATTATAATAAAGATCAATTAATTCGACATATTATTGATTTATGGAGGTAATTGACGAGAAGAACAAAAAAAAAGAAAAGGGATTCTCATCGATTGTTGATTTGATTAGATCAGCACATCCTCCTCCGGAAACAACGTCAATTTCATTAGTATTGAAGTTAATGGCTATGCTTAAACAAGTTTGTCGATGAAAATGATTTGTTTGTGATTAACTAGGACTAATTTAGACATCGAATCGTTTGGGACTTTTACAAGAATTACAAAAATTCTCTCAGGGCGTACAAAGTGATAATCAAAAATTCTATCATAAACTTTTACGTAAAGAATTTCAGGTTCGCTGTGAAAATACTGTTGATTCCTGTTGAATTGAAATATTGTTTCGATTTATTTAGTCTCAAGTTGAACAATTGAGATATGCTCTCGAACAATTCAATGAACAGTACATGCAAATCGAAGAATTCAAATGGTTTCTAACTCCAGATGGTTTCCGACAGTTATTAGCACTTCTAGGTCGAAATCAACAAGGAGTTGGAACGAGTAGTTTGGCTATTTGGGTAAAGAATTGCGAAGCTTTGCCAGTGCCTCAACAAGAAGTAGCTGGAGCTTCGGCAAATAGTGAAATCTCACAGATGATCGATGCAATTTATGCGAAAATTGATGATGTATCAGGAGAATTTATCGATTGTGAAGGAAGTGGTTTGTTTAAATTGCAAAGTTGCCGTAAGAAAAATTCAATTGGAAAATCAAAAGCAAATCCTTTTGTTTTCGTTTTTTTTTTCATAAAATAGTGAATCATAGTTGCGAAGCCAATGCCGAAATTCAGTATTTACATAACAATTCGACATTATCTGTTGTTGCTACACGTGCTATATCATCTGATGAAGAAATAACAATTAATTATTTATCCGAATGTGACCGAAATCGATCTCGACATTCTCGACAAAAACTGCTTCAGTTTGTGTTATTGGATTAATTTTATAATAGGAAAATGTTTTTGTTGTAGAGAGAATTATTTATTTCTTTGTCAATGCAATCGTTGTGTAACCGAAGCGTCTGAACCCGATGAAACCAGTGAAGAAGAGAGCGAAGACGAAATGGACGAAGATTAAAAACAAACAGAAACACAGTTGTTATAGTTGTTTTTCATTACAAAAAAAAAGAATAAATAAATTTGATTATTAAAAAAAAACAAATTATGCGAGACATTTTATCTGAAATGATACTTGGATGGATAAATTCCAAGGAACATACATAGGTCAAATCTCATCGTGATTCGACACATACAAAGAAAGGAAAAAAACCGACATATATATGACGCAAAGGAAAGAAAATATTCCCTATATATATATAGTCGTTAGTTTTTGTATTTTTAATAAACGTACAGAAAAAAAGGAACTATAAAACATTAAATTTAAGTGAATCATGGCATTTTGTGATCCTGACGAACAAGTTTTATTTGAAGAAATCCGAAAAAATCAAGAAGAAGCGGTTAAAAATGTCATGGATCAGAGTAAACTTTTGACTATACTCGTGGCTGGTGCAAGCAACAATGGTAAATCATCAGTTGTAAGTCATGTATTTGGTCGAAATGTTGGCATTGGATTAGATGGTGACCCAACAACGAAATATATTCGAACATGGGAGTCGAAAACTAAACGTTTGCTACTAATTGATACGCCTGGTTTAGAGAAAAAAGATAATAAAGGAGTTCTTGCTCAATTATCAACATGTAAACCGGATATTATTTGGCTCGTTCTTAATTTCAATTCATCGATTGAACAAGAAGAATTGGATATTGCTAACGTTTTTCCTCGTGTGCCGACAATTGTTATTTTGAATAAAGTCGATACACTCGTGATTAATACAATCAAGGATGAAGATATGAAAGACTTCGATTCAATCGACGGTGTACTACCGGATAAATTGAAAGCGAATAAAAAGTTAATGGCTGTTCGACAACGATTACTGAATTGGAAATCATCGACATCACCTAATATCAAACGAATTCTATTGATGTCATTGAGAAATGATCGACCAACTGATATACCAGTAGGTGTATTGAATCTTTGTGAAGCAACTTGGATGAATTGTGATCAAGTTGCATGTATGAACTTTATGCAAGCACAAGAAGCCTGGAAAAACGATAAAATCGCTTATTCAATTGCTGCTATTGTTCTTGCCACTAGTTTAGCCATAGGTGCTGGTGTAATGCCGGTACCTGGTGCTGATTTAGTTGGCGTTGGCATGGTTCAATGGACAATGCTCGGTAGTCTCTGCAAAATATGGAATATGACTGGTGATAATATGAAAATATTCATGGATGTCATGACACGAAATTTGTCAGGGACAGTTTTCACTTCTGGAATTGGTTTTGTTTTTGCAAGTTTATTGAAAATTATACCTGGTGCTGGTACTGTTCTTGGTGGTTCAACTAATGGATGTATTGCTGGGACATTAACAATTATTTTAGGTGCAACAGCAACTGCTTGTTTGATGAATATACACGATGGCCATATGATAAAAAACGGAGCAGAATTAGAAAATAAAATGAATGATTATTTAAAATCGGACAGATTTAAGAACTTTTTAAATCATGTAAAAGAACTTGCAAAAACCCCAGTTGATATTAATAGAACTAAACTTACAAATCTTATTAAAACAGCTTGAAAAAGTTATTTTTCTTTTTTTTTAGATGATTGAATTCATATATTTAATCTTATTGCTTATTGCACTGTTTTGCATTTTCAACGCTTTTAATCCACCGGACGAAAAATGTAAATTGAATGAACCATCTTTAAAATCAGCTTTCGTTTTACCGAAAGAACTTCTAGGAGATATTTTCAGCAAAGAAATTCATGTTCGTATTCTTGGACCACAGAAAAGTGGAAAGAAAACATTGTTGAAAGCTTATAAAGATGTACATGAAGCAAATCGATTCTATTTCCCATCGGAACGTATTTATTTTGAAGAAAACGATCGGCCAGATCAGAAAATTGATGTTATTTGGTTTGTTGTTAATTATCATGCGCGTACAAGCGACAGTGAATTTAATATTTTACGAACACGTTTTCCTCACATACCAGTGATTATTGTTTTAAATCAAGTCGATGTTTTACAAGAATTCAATGGCGATACATTTGATTTAGTAGCAACAGATCATTTGCCAGAACATCTGACAGCAAGTAAACAGTTGAGCGGCACAAGACAACGATACAAATCAATAAAAGAAAGTCGAAAATTTAATTTAAATCAAGTCATAATGACATCAATGAGAGACGAGGAGAGCTTCGATCGACCTGTAGGTCTCTTAGGATTGTATCAGGCTACATTGAATTGCATAGATGAAGAACAATTCAAACGATTTGGCACAGAAAAGGTATCGGAAGAAGGTAAACAATTCTAAGAATAGAAAATCTAATTTTCGTTGATTTTCATAGTTGAAAATTTTCGCAAAACGGTCGAAATTATAAAAGAACACAAAAAAAATTCTTGGCGTACGGTTCTCATTTATGGTTCGAGTAACAATGGTAAATCAACATTGATCAATGAGATTCTTGGTGAACATGTTGCTCGAATTGGTCTCGATGGAACACCAACAACACAGCACCTACAATTGTATGAAGATAAAAATTCAAAAATTCTTTATGTTGACAGTCCTGGCCTTGAAAAACATGATAATGCTGATAAAATTATTCAATTAACATCATTCCGACCGGATCTTATCTGGCTTGTCATCAGCAATACAACAGCAATTGAACCAGTTGAATTGGATATTTCACGAAAATATTATCCAAATACACCGCTCGATATAATTCTTAACAAAGTCGATATTCTTCAAGAAATAGATCTATCTGAGAATGAATTAAATAATTTCTATCGAGAAGTTCCATCTGCCTTGGCTACTTGCAGGGAATTGGTATCAAAACGTGAGAAATTACTCAAAGAACACAATCTCCGTCAATTAGTATTGATGTCAATGAGAGAGGAAGAAGAAAATGATAAAGTAATCGGTGTCGAACATCTACTCAACTCAACAAAAGACTATTTTGCCAATTTGAAAAGTAAATAAATCATTTTTTGTATTTTTATTATCTATACTTCAAATTATTTAAATCTAGGCGATGTCAATGCACAAAAGCCAAAATTATTAAATGACAGTACATTAAAACATCGAAATGTTTGAAATGAAAAAACTTTTTTTTTTCTTCTTTTGTCCAATAAGAATAAAAGAAAACAGTATTTATTATTTCAGATAGTTCTGATTTCAAACAGGAACGTGCTACAAAGTTTATGATGTCTCTACATTTTCGCTCATTAACAAATGAAATGGAATGCTCCAGAAATGTTACAAGTCTTACCGATATTTTCATTGATAATCAAACATGTAAAGAACCCGAAGTAGTCCATTCATCGTTGACTGATGGCTCAGATTTACTTAGAAATATGAGCTATGCAGTGCTTTTACTTATAACTACAGGTTTAATCGTAATTTTAATACGATTTATAAAGAATAATCGTCGAACGAAACACGAGAATACAGTTTTAGTTATTGGCGCTTCAAAAACTGGAAAAAAATCGATTATTACAAATTTTAAAAACATGAATCCAACAGCTCAATCATGGGTTTTTTTAGAAAAAGATTATACTGAATATCGAATACCAAAATATCCTCGTCCCAATGTCATTTGGCTTGTAGTTAATTATCAATCATCGATACATGATAATGAATTGGAAATTCTTAAATTCCCGAACCAGATTCCTATCATCATCGTAATTAATCAAGTCGATTTACTTCAAGAACTCAACATATCCAATGATCGAATTCTTGCAAAGTTCCATGAACAACTACCCGATTGTTTGAACGGTCATCAAAGATTAATTAATATTCGACAACGTCTGATGACTTACAACAAATCAATGGTTATTCTATCATTAAAACAAGAAGAAGAATTCGATCGAATTATTGGAATGAATAATCTAATCGAACTCACTAATCAACAGTTTAATATTAAAACTACTATTTCTCGAATTCAATCAGAAAAAAGAGTTCTCCTAATAAGTTATACTTCAACAGGCAAAAGCTCGCTAATAAATGCATTTGCTAAACAGAATTTAGCTTCGGTTAGTCTCGATGGACAACCGATGACAAAACAAATTCAAGAATACTATCTGCCAAATCAGAATTTAACTTTAATAGATTCGATTGGTTTTGAAAAAAAACGAAAAAATACTGACAAATTCAAACAGTTGAAAAATTATCCTCAACCTGATTTTATTTGGTTTTTAGTTAATTTTCATTCATCGATCGATCAAAATGAATTGGATATCGTCAATCAATTGTTTCCAACGATTCCAACGATTATCATCGTTAATTTTACCGATGTTCTGCAAGATTTTAACGACGAAATTGATTTGAACAATCCAATTTTCGCAACTAAACAATCATTTCAAACCGTAAAACAATCACTTCTACAATTCAAAGGCAATTATCCAACAACTATTCAAGATATGGTCGTCATTTCACTTCGATCCGAAGAAGACAACGACCGACCACGAGGCCTACAAACTCTTCTCGATAAAACAATAAGACATTTTCAATAAATAAAGTTTTTGTTTGTTTGCTTGTGACATCTATCTGTAACTATGTTCTATTGGTTAACCTTGCGATCATTATAGAATAAAGTGAGCAACCATCATTCGTTCTTTTTCTCAAAGAAGACAGACAAGAACGAATACACATATAGGAAACAAAAAAAAGAGAAGCATCGATGTCTTTTTTTTCGTTCGATTCATAATTTTCATTTGATTTAGATAATCGTTTTCTGTTTTTTTCCCTAATATGTAGTATAAATTCAATAAAATATGATTAATCAACCTCAAGCAGCTATTCCTCCACAACAAACAAGTAGAAACTATCAACGAAACGAACAATCTATTCGAATTGACTGTTTTTTTTCTAGTGTACATGTCCAATTCAGATACGAATTCTTCGTCGAACAATTTAACAATGAATTCGAGTCAATCAAATCTACTAAATCATCAAATAAACGCGTACAAATATCTCGTTCGAAATCAAACCGTACCCGAACAACATCTCATGGTTATCAAACGAAGTCAACAACCAACACAACCACCACAACAACAACCGTTCTATCCACCGAATGCCGTTGTGACAAATAAACAATCATCTAGTCCGATTGTTGACAATCGATACAGTTCACCTAAACCACCGTTGATCAATGGTTCGACGCCTCGATTTCCATCGACAACAAACTATTATTCGCCTGTGCCAATCAACGGCACGACAACATCAACCAACATCATCAGTCAAACGCCATCCGTCGCCGAAAACGCCCTCAATTCGACGAATGCTCGTTCGAACAATCTTCGTCTCGCGCCCGTTCAAAAGCCAACCGGTGTCGACGTTCAAGAAATTCTCGTCGAACGTGATCTTCGCATTCAACATAACATCGTCGTTCGAGTCGACGAGCTCGAATCACTTCTGCCAACGTTACTTCACGATGATCTTCGCATGCGAGCTATGATCGAGCTCAAAGCATTGAAATTGCTCAATTTTCAACGACAATTACGAACCGAAGTTGTCACGTGCATGCGTCTGGATTCGAGTCTCGAAACGGGCGCCAATCCTCGGCTCTACAAACGTTCGAAACAATTCGGCATGCGCGATGCTCGAGCAACGGAAAAACTCGAACGACAACAAAAAGCCGAAATCGATCGTAAACGCCGACAGAAACATCAAGAATATATCACGGCTGTGCTCACTGTTGCACGTGAATTCAAAGAATTTCATAAATCCGTACAGTTGAAAACGAACAAACTCGCTCGATCGATACTTTCATGGCATCAAAATACCGAACGTGAACAAAAGAAAGAACAAGAAAAACGTGAACGTGAACGTATGCGTCGTTTGATGAACGAAGACGAAGATGGTTACCGAAAATTGATCGACGAAAAGAAAGACAAACGTCTCGCCTATTTACTTTCGCAAACCGATGCGTACATCGGTAGTTTGGTGAATCTTGTTAAAGAACATCAAGATGATTTAAAGAAGAAGAAAATGGAACGAAAACAACATTTTCAAGAGAATAATGTTCAAGAAATGATCGACGATATCAATTCGTTACATGTCCGAGTGAAAAATTCATCGACAGGTGAAATACGCGAAGGACAGGACGCACCGTTGGCATCGGAATTAGATTCTTGGCTCGAAAGAAATCCCGGTTGGCAGCCAGTACCACGTGATTCAAGTGCCGATGATGATGATGATGAATCGTCTCGTTTACCTGAGTCGTCGACCGCTGCTGCTCCTCAATTGACAGCCGACGAACAAGAAAAAGAAATTGTCGATGACGATTCAACTGTCAAAGAAGTTCTAACCAAAGCTAAACAAGCGACAGAAGATGATGAATATCATACATCGTCATTGGACTCGTATTATGCGGTTGCTCATCGTATTCGTGAACGTGTACACAAACAATCGACATATTTAATCGGTGGCACATTGAAACCTTATCAAATTCAAGGTTTAGAATGGCTTGTTTCGTTGTATAATAATAATCTCAATGGGATACTGGCGGATGAGATGGGTCTGGGTAAAACTATTCAAACCATTGGACTTATAACTTATCTCATGGAGATTAAGAAAGTCAATGGTCCGTATTTAATCATTGTACCATTGTCGACATTGCCCAATTGGGTCAATGAATTCGAACGATGGGCACCGGCTGTGTCAACGATTATCTTCAAAGGTAATCCACAAATCCGAAAAACACTCGGACAAACATTGAAAACCGGCAAATTCAATGTTCTTTTGACAACATACGAGTATATCATCAAAGATAAAGCATCGCTAGCGAAAATCAAATGGCGTTATATGATTATCGATGAAGGTCATCGAATGAAAAATCATCATTGTAAATTAACACAAATTTTGAATACTTACTATATTGCTCCTCATCGATTGTTATTAACCGGCACACCATTACAAAACAAACTGCCTGAACTGTGGGCGTTACTAAATTTTCTCTTGCCATCTATATTTAAATCTTGTACAACATTTGAACAATGGTTCAATGCACCATTTGCAACGACAGGTGAAAAAGTCGAATTAAATCCTGAAGAAACACTTTTAATCATTCGTCGTTTACATAAAGTCCTACGGCCATTTCTTCTTCGTCGTTTGAAAAAAGAAGTCGAATCTCAATTGCCTGATAAAGTCGAATATGTTATTAAATGTGATATGTCAGCATTGCAACGTGTTATTTATAATCATATGCAATCGAGTGGTATACTTTTAACTGAAGATAAAAATGGTAAAGGTAGCAATCCGAAAGCATTGATGAATACGATTATGCAATTGAGAAAGATTTGCAATCATCCATTTATGTTCAGTGAATTAGAAGAGAAAATCAGCGAACATTTCAACTATTCGAATGGTATTTGTTCGGGTGCTGATTTGTATCGTGCATCGGGTAAATTCGAGTTGTTAGATCGAATTTTGCCGAAATTTAAAGCGTCGAATCATCGTGTTCTTTTGTTCTGTCAAATGACATCATTAATGACAATTATGGAAGATTATTTTGCATATAAAAATTTCAAATATGTTCGTCTCGATGGGCAAACCAAGTCCGATGAACGTGGTGATCTATTGGCGAAATTCAGCGAAGCTAATTCAGATATTTTCATATTTCTTCTCTCGACACGAGCCGGAGGTTTAGGTTTGAATTTACAAAAAGCTGATACGGTCATTATCTTCGATTCCGATTGGAATCCACATCAGGATTTGCAAGCACAAGATCGTGCACATCGTATCGGTCAAGTCAATGAAGTTCGTGTTCTTCGTTTGATGACGGTGAATAGTGTCGAAGAGAAAATCTTAGCCGCAGCTCGATATAAACTCAATGTCGATGAGAAAGTCATTCAAGCCGGCATGTTCAATAACAAATCAACGGGCAATGAACGACGACAATTTCTTCAGCAGATTCTTCTACAAGAAACCGAAGGCGGCGATGAAGAAGAAGATGAACTACCTGACGATGAAATGATCAATCAAATGATAGCTCGAAGTGAAGAAGAATTCAATCTATTCAATCGAATGGACCGAGAACGACGACATAACGACGCACGATTGACCAATCGAAAGGCACGTTTAATCGAAATGACTGAATTACCGGCGTGGTTAACGAAAGATCCGAAAGAACTCGAAAATGCGATACTCGATCAAGAAACTTTGGATTTAGTTGGCCGAGGCGGTCGACAACGTAAAGAAGTCGATTATTCGGACTCGTTGACAGAAAAAGAATGGCTGAAAGCGATTGAAGATGGAACTTTGAATACCGATCAAGAGAAAAAACGTCGACGAAAAAAAACGATGATGAACGCCGATATGGACGATGATGAAGACAATTTCGTTGATGATTATGATGGATTCGGTTCGAAATCATCGAAATCAACAGGCAAACGAAAATTAAAAGAAATCAATAAACCTCTGCCGACGAAAATCTACAAACAAATGCAAACAATTCTCGATTTTGTTATTAAATATCGTGATAAGTTCGTAGAAGAAAATAAATCTCGTTTTTTTTAAATGTAAATCTCAACACAATTTTTCTTCTTCTAGTGAGGATAATCGAGTTCTAAGTAAACCATTTATGCGTTTGCCAACTCAAAAAGAACTGCCCGAATATTATGAATTGATCAAACAGCCAGTTGATTTCAATAAGATCAAGAAAAAAATGGCCGAATATCGTTATCGAAATTTAGACGAACTCGAAGCTGATGTTATGCTCTTGTGTAAAAACGCTCAAGAATTTAATATGGAAAATTCGAGCGTAAGGAAAATTGTCTTTTGAAATGAAAAAATTCATCTATTGACTTGTTTCGTTTAGATCTACGAAGATTCAATTATTCTTCAATCAGTATTTACGAATGCACGTGAGCGATTAGAAAAAGGAGAAATACAAATCAGTTCGAATTCGGAAGATGAATCGAATAATGACGATGATGATGAACCATTGAAAAAACGAGTGAAAAAAGATAATAACTCGAAAAAGGCAAATAAATCTCGTACGTCGAATAGTAATCCCCGACGAAAGGGTCGCATGATGAGTGATGACGAAGAAATAACCATGGACGGAACGAATCAAGTAAATCGACTGCAAATTTTTACTTTTTTTTTGATTAGATGATCTCGTTTGTATTTGTTTATTTAGTCATCTTATGGTGGAATGGACGATGATGAGGATGAATACGATGAAGGCACTCGTGGATCAAGTTCACATCAGAAATAAACGGACGAACATTCTTTTTTTTTCTTTTTCTGTTACTGTATACATGTTTTAGCTAAACTGTATGTGTATAAAATCGACTAACGTGAGAGTAAAACAAGAGGAAATCAAATATCTCACGTATATTGATTGTACATTGATTCTTTTTCTTCTTCTTCTCTCTTCTCTTTCTTTTTTTCTGTATCTGTCATTCGGATTTCGTTTCTTTTTTTTTGGTCTCCCTTTATTATTAAAACAAATCTGAAAAAAAATAAATATGTAACGAGCCAGTGTTAAACACACACGATCGGTATGCGATAATCTTTGATCGGATTGATCTAATCAAGTCGACAATTTTCGAGCATTTCAACGCGTTCTATTGACATTCGTGTTTTGTCTCGGATTGTATTGGATTAAACAATATTGATAAATGTCTAGAGATGAGGCAATATAAATTCTCGACGTTCAAATCGAACTGCATCACATTCAGTTAGAATGAACATGCAATTGACAGTCGTTTTCCGTAAGTAGATTGTTGCCAAGATGAATGAGTGAATGAATGTGTTTTGTTTTGTGTGTGCTTGCATCGGCAGTAGTTTGCGTTTTGATCAATGGATTTCAAGCAGCAGTGCTTAATCAAACGAATACAACGACAATGGGAACATTGTTGAAATCAACAAATGGAACCAATGGAAAAAAGCTCGCACTTTGTAAAAATGAAATGAAATTGAATTTTTGTAGTTTGTTCGTTTGATTAGATAAACTTCCTGTAAAAGCATTCGAACCGCAATATATGTCCGAAGTTGGTTCGCGTTGTATTGGTAAAGTGTATTGATTTGATGTTTGGATTTTTTGAATTGACAATCGTTGTAGATGATGGATTCTATCCTGACAAAGATGATTGCCGAAAATTTCATGTTTGCTACAGTGGTACACAATCGATTCGTTGGTGTAAAGAAGGCATGCTATGGGATGAAACAAAAATTGGTTGTAGTTCACAGAATACGACCACGTGTGCTGGCGGAAGAAAAAAATGGGGACAAAAAGAAGGTTGGATTTGAAGTTTTCGAATTAAGAATTTCAAATGTAAAATTGTAATTAGATAATTCAGGTTTAGTTTCGAAATCAGGCAAAGGCAATTACACATGTCGATCGGGTGCAAATGGTCTCTTCGCTGATCCGAGTTCATGCTCGATCTACCATTGGTGTGTTCTTGGCGTTCTTCATTCGACACATCATTGTACGCCGGGTTTACACTTTTCTGCAAGTGCAAGCGGATGTGTCTGGCCAAAAGATGCTGAATGTAAGCTAAAAGAATTAGATTTCTTTTTTAAACAAAAAAAAACTAACTTCATTTTGTTGGTACTCAGGCGAAGGACAAATTGCACCACCTTATTCACCAATTGAATGTTCATTTGGTATATCAGGTTATTTTCCTGATCCATATGATTGTTCCGTATTTCATTATTGTGATGGTAAAAAAACAGAATTCGATTCAATCATTTTCATTTTATTTTTGATATTTTCAATCAATAGGAACAAAACTTCGAAGTGAATCATTACTCTGTTCAGCTGGCCGTATTTGGAGTACACGATTAGAGAATTGTGCATGGCCACATGAAGTTCCTGAATGTTCGTTTAGTTTTATCTGTTGACTTTTATTTTTCATCGATTTTTTTTTCCATCTAGGTCAAAATATTTGTCCAGCTAATTATTCGAGTCAAATGCGTTTCGCTGATTCTGTTGTTTGCTCTCAATACAGTCAATGTGTTGACGGTCGTTTAGAACAACGAACATGTCCGAATAATTTCCTCTTCGATCGTATTACGAAAACATGTAAACCTTATGAACAAGCTGAATGTCACGGAGATAAACCGGATGTTTCGCCCGTTCAAATCGCAACAACAACCACAACAACAGCTGCACCTTGTAAGTGAACGTGAATATTTCGAAAGAAAAAAAGTGTTTTGAATATTCTTTTTTTTTGGTAAATAGTTTATATTGAATATTCACCAGATGGAGTCAATAAAAAACGTGGAAGTCAAATGAATTGCTTTGGTAAGATTTAAGTTTTATCTTGGTGTAAATAATCTGTTGACAAATATCTTCAGTTGATGGATACTTTGGCGATCCGCAAGATTGTAATGTCTATCATGTTTGTGCCGATGGACGAGATTATCGTTCGAACTGTGCTGTTGGTCTTGCTTGGGAACCCTTATTACGTCTCTGTATGCCTACACATCTTGTCAATTGTCAAAATTCGAAATCTATCGATTCATTCTATGGTAATTTTTCTTTTTGTTCTATTAAATTTACTATTGAAATTTCAAGGTTCATCGAAAAAGAAATGGCTTCATTTATTTACACAAACGGCTCCAACAATAACAACGACAACAACAACAACAACTGCTTCAACACCGAATTTACCATTTAATCTACCATCAATATTCACTTGTTCGGGCCGAACAAATGGCTACTATGCTGATCCAATTCATTGCAATAAATTCCATTATTGTGGAACAGGTCAATACGTTTAAATAAACCAAAAATGTCGAATATGTTTTTTTGTAATCTTTGTTCCTAGGCTGGCACAGTGTGATGGAATGTGAAAAAGGATTGGCTTATTCAGCGCGTGATCATGATTGTGTGCCGATTGAACTTGCAAATTGTGCTGGCAAACGTTCGATTCGAAATTAAAATAACACCTCGTCCTCTTTGTTGTTTCGCAATCATTAAATCAATATAGACAGATATTCTTCGTTCATTTTCTTTCTTTCTTTTGTTTTTATCGTTATCTTATGATTTATTGTAATTAAACTTTGACTTATTCAAATAAAACCATTATAAGAAAAGAAGAAAAAAAAAACACCAAACCGTACTATCTCTCGTTTTACATACACATATGCGATTTTTTCTCTTGAGAAGGAAAGAAAAAAAAACCCTACAATATAAATAGGATAGGAATAAAGAATACACGCGAAATATAAGCAGTCATACACACCCTGCAAAAAAAAACGAGAGGGTAACAAAATAACTTGGATTTTTTTTGATTTGTTTTCTGATTTTTCAATTCGTTTTCGTATTTTTAAAAATAGAATATAATTCAAGATATGTCGACATTCACTTCAATAATACAAGATGAGGCTTTATCAACAACTTTACAAAAAGGTTTCTATGCTCTAGCAGCTTGTACGATTATAGGTACAGCAGCGTATGTTGGCTATCGAGCTGCTGATTCCGATCAAGCACATATACGGCCGCCTCATCGTCGGCCAGAATCCAATGAACAGGTAAAACAAAAACAGTGTTCGTCAAGTACGAATCGGATAAATCCTTTTAATTGACTAATCGATCAAGGTTAAAATGTATCCATAGTGAAAACGAAAGATAAGAGCACTGATGTCCTTTTCTTTCGCGTCTATATACCCCTTATGATATATTAAAACGTCAAAAGCGCATGATTTATTGAAAGAGAAAAAAAAACGAACGAGCACACTAGATAGATACTTTAGTATATCATATTCGTCTGGCGCAATAGAAAAGTGTATATAACACCCCTCTTTTCCCCACACCCTCTACCCCCCGATGTTTCAAGCGAAACAAAGGCCAACTACGACGAGGAGAGAAAAGAAAAGCTTACACAATCGGAATTATTAGAATGTTTTGTTTTTTTATCTTTTCGAATACTCGTGTTTCAATATATGAACTAGATTGAAAAAGCGCTCGAATCATTGCGTTTGGACAATGAAACGCTTCAACAAATCATGCAATTATTGGAACAAGAGATGGAGGCTGGACTATCGCCAGCAACACATCAAACGGCTGATGTGAAAATGTTTCCAACCTACGTACGAAATATAGCCAACGGATCAGAAACGGGCGAAGTGTTGGCATTAGATTTAGGTGGAACAAATTTTCGAGTTTTACTAGTCACTTTAGATCCGTCAAAAGAAGTAAAATTAACATCGAAAATCTTCGTTATACCACAATCGATTATGCTTGGCGAAGGAAAAAATGTAAAACAAAAAAAAAAGAAAACGAAAAAGAAAAAATTTTTCTTTGTTTAATTTAGTTATTTCGTCATTTAGCGGATTGTTTGTTAGAATTTATGAGAAAAGAGGGTTTAAATAAACCTAACGTTCGTTATCCATTAGGTTTTACATTTTCATTTCCTTGTCGACAAGAAGGTCTTGCATCAGCACGTTTATCAACCTGGACAAAAGGTTTTACTTGTTCGGGCGTTGTAAACGAAGATGTTGTTAAATTATTACAAACAGCTATAGACGAAAAAGTAATCTACTGAATTTCAAATTCAAAATAATCACATATTTTCCCCTCTCTCTTTCTCTCAGAATATCAATGTCGAATGTGTCGCCTTAGTTAATGACACTGTCGGAACATTGATGGCTAGTGCGTACAAGGATCCGAATACAGCCATTGGTTTAATCTTAGGCACGGGTACGAACGCATGTTATATGGAAAAACTCGATCGTGTTGGAACTTGGGATGGAGATTATAATGAACCGAAACAAGTTATCATCAATATGGAATGGGGAGCTTTCGGTAATAATAGACGTTTGAATCATATTCGAACGAAATACGATGAAGAAGTTGATCTTTCATCGGTCAATCCAGGCAAACAAATGTAAATATCAACGGATAAAACAGACGTACACGCAATATGTTGCTATTTTCTTTTATTAGTTTCGAAAAAATGATCAGTGGAATGTATATGGGTGAAATTGTTCGTTTGATAATGCTCGATTTAGTACAACAAGATCTTTTATTCGTCGGTCTTCGCGATGGATACGGTGATGATAAGACACCGTTGTTTACACGCGGTGGTTTCTATACGAAATTCGTGAGTACAGTCGAGACTGATGAAGGTATTGCATTTGCAAATACAAGACGAGTACTCGAAGATATCGGCATACGTAATCCGACATTTGACGATTGTGCAATTGTACAACATATTTGTAAACATGTTTCGAAACGAGCTGCTCGATTAGCTGGCGCAGGTACTGACACATACGTACATATTTGAATAGATAGCATGCGTGCGTATTTCAGGTTTGGCTGTGCTCATCAATCGTATCAATAAATCAAATGTAACTGTCGGTGTTGATGGTTCACTCTATCGTTATCATCCGAGATTTGAACGAATTATGAGAAAATGTATAAGTAATTTAGTGAATAAACATATTAAGGTAGATTAAGAATGACGTTTTTTTGTTGATACGCATATTCGATGAAATATTTTTAGTATGATCTTAAATTATCCGATGATGGTTCGGGTATTGGAGCTGCATTAACTGTTGCAGCTGAAGCTGCGTTTAATGAAGAAAACAAACGAGCATCGACTATGTGATTGTTTCGGTTTGTTTAGTTCAAATTGAAAAGCCAATATCTTCGACGATGGCAATAACCATAGTTGCTGACAGAGAGATATGAAAAGCGTAATTCAGTCTTGAAACTGTTTGTGTTTATCACAAGGATTTAATCATTATTTTCTTTTGTAAATAGTCTTTGTTTGTTAATAAATAATTCTACTATTTAACTTAGATAATGATGATAATCAGATGACTAAACGTTCTCTTGTTTTTCGTCAGCCTACGCGACGGTGTATTTGTTTTTCGAAACAGAAGCAGAAAAAAAACGAGAAGAAATTTAGTAAGACAAGGCCAAGCGGCTTTTTTTGTGTATTCTGTCAACATACGTAACACATGTGTATGTAACGCGAGAAAAGAAGAAAAAAAAGCAGAGAAACTATTTTTTTTTCGTCTTTTCTCGACTTGCTTACGTGTATACATAATATATATAGTCGATGTGTTAATCATTGACGAGAAATTATATTTCAGATGAGTAGAGAAACGGACAAAGATCCGTCAAGAGAGAATAGCGATACGGAATCGTTTAGTGATGGTGACTTCGATGATGATGATGATGTAGAAGAAAACAGTACTCTTCCCATTGAAGTCTATTCAGTGTCTGGTGCTACGCATGAAAGTGATCGAAAAACATGTCCAATCTGTTTGGAATTCGATTTTCTACGATCATCCGAGTGTTGTCAAGTTTCATGTTGCGAATCATGTTGGCTTAGTCATATATCAAACGTGATTCATGATGGACGTATCCAAATACCGTGTATATCTAATCAATGTCAACAATATTTATCTCGAGAAACTATCAGTGATATTATTCGAAACCATGCAGTTTTAGTAAATAAATATGCGAAATTATATGATATTGCAAATGAAAATCCACGTTCAAAAACTTGTCCACATTGTTCATATTTGTTCACACTCGATAAGAATCCGCCGATAATCTTACAAAAACATTATAAATCAGGCAAAAAACCTCCGAAACAAGTTCAATGTACACAATGTTCATTCGTTTGGTGTTTTCGTTGTTCGGCACCGTGGCACGAAAATCTGACTTGTAAACAATTTCATAAAGGTGATAAACTTCTATCGAATTGGATCAAAGAAAAGAATGATGATCAATGGAATGCAAGAAAATGTCCGTCATGTTCATCAGTTATTCAACGTGCTGGAGGTAGAAAAACAAAACAAATACATTTTTTCGTTTATCAATGATTTTTTTCAATTAGGTTGTCCGCATATGAAATGTTCATCGTGCATGTGTGAGTTTTGTTATTTATGTGGTCGACGATACTTCAAGATACCGATGATCGGTCAACATACGAACAAATTTAGTGTTTTGGGTTGTCCGTATAATTTGCATCCTGAAAAACCGTGGCTTCGTCGAACTATTCGCGGTGCAGTTGCAACGGGTGTAGTCGTCACGGCGCCAATCATCCTAGCTGGTGCCCTGACAGCTGCTGTCACTGTTTTGCCGTCGATAGGAATTTATAAAGCAGTCAAACATGTACGTCGTCGTCGACGTCGTGCACCAAATTATGCAGTTGGGTTTACGGTTCTTCGTGCTCAACAACCTGAAGCTCAAGACGATCTTCTGACAGAGGAAGAAATTACGCAGTTTTTGGCACAATTTCGTGCTGAACGTGAAAATGAATTTCCTCTAGCAATTTTTGCAGATATGGACATCGAACATTTATTTGATGGTAACGAAAGAACGAATTCTGTTGCAGTCGAAAATACGGATTTTTAAACAATGAACATAATTGTGTGATTTTGCATTTATATAAGAATTTTTTATTTATAAAAATTATTTTTTAAGAAATTAGTTCTTGTTGTTGTTTTTATTCAATTTAGAGTATGCTGTGGAAATTTGACTGACGTAGACGGCATCATCACATGGCCGGTACGTTGTTTCGCCGAAATTTCTTGAGTATAAACGAATAGCAAAACGAAGTTGATCTAAACAATATTTTCGTTTGAATTCTGTATGTTTCGTGAAAGTTTCGGTGATTCTTGTTTTCTCTATTCGAGTAAAAATGAAAATATTTATTTTAGAAACTTGATAGATTACTATTTTTTAATGAGAATAATCGTAATGGTTGTTGTATTTTCATTGCAGCTGCAATTTTTGTTTTGACAATCACGAATTTCATACTAGAAGAAAATCAGAGCATGTTATGTGAATGATTAATCGATCAAATCTATTGTTTACGAGAGAAATTTGATTCCAGTATTATATATTTTTAAATCCTCATTTTTAAATTTGCGCTCCATGGGGTTGGCGCCAGACGTTTGATCATCTGTAGGATCATTTTGAATATTAAAATATGCGTTAATATAACTGTTTCCGCGTAAATTTCGAGTGATTAAATGCATTTCGATGCGATATTCCAAATTATCTCCGAGATATCTTGAGGGGATCTATAATAATATCAAATGAGAAAAAATTTCGTCAGATAAAATGTTAACGAACTAAAAGCTTAAAACAAGGCTTGTTGTTTTTATTAGCGAAGTATCTTGGTGCTTCGGATTTTGCATTTTTGTTGTTGAGAAAATCTCCTTTTGTACGCGAACGAAAGCGTTCGATTGGTTCGACGTCAAATTTCATTTTTAATGTATCATCGCCGACAGATACACGACTTTCAGTCGCAAATGATTCAGGCAATTCTAAACGATAATTTTAAAAGCTAAACAAGATCACTTTGATAAACTTCAATGTACCTGAATTTCCGTTTGACGGTTCACCAAGAGCATTGTCTGTTTCTTCGATTCCGCTGACAGCTGAATAAAATGCAATGAATAAAAACGATATGAGTCAATGGATCTTTTCTTACGTTGGTCTATTTCACAATTTTGTTCCGGTGGGGGAATCCATTCGAAGTAATCTTTAAATAATAGAAAAACAAATATTTTAACATTTTGAACGAGAAAATGAGTTTTGTTTTACTCGGATATTCTTTTTGAAGATATTTTTCCAAAAGATTGCTTATAGCCAAAGTATTCGTAGGAAAAATTGTTTGTATTTCATTGACATTCTCTTTGTTAGAAATATATAATGCAAAATATTGTTCACGATCTTCATCATATAACATATAAATGCATTTCTTATACACATCCTGTTTGTAAATTTGTGATTTTATAATCGTTTTATTTTCCTGTATATTTTTGTTTATTGATTTAATATAAATAACTAGACGCGATATCGTGGCTAAAGCATCTAATTCTTTTTCATCGTTATTGAATTCCTTTGCCTTTGGATTATTTTTTTCTCGTAAATCAATACGATCCATGACAATTTTTTGTATTTTTTTGTTGTCGATTGTTTTCATTGTATCATCAGCAAAACGAAATGCTGTGTACAATGATTGTTTACGATCATTGTTATTTTCACGGTGGAATTCGTCTGTGTCGGATATTTGCCCCATTTTGAATAAGATAAATTGAATTTAAAAAATTCCCCAAACCGACTTACGTGTGTCAAGTAGAGTACTGTGTATGTTGTTTATCGAGGAAAAGAAAAAAGAACGAGAGGCGTCGAGCTTTACTTGCTTTACTTATAATGACGCCAAAAACACAGAACAAAAAAAAAGTTTAAAAAAATAGTGTTTTTCTTTCTACAGACTGCTAATTTCGTAGTTTTAAAAGGTTGGATATTTCCAACATTTGAGTAAACATTACTCATAGAAATTATTGATAGATCTTCTTTCGTTTTCTTCGTGGCATAAAACAAAAACTATTTTTAGGTTTCAAAATTAGTAACCGATGTATCAAATTTCGATCGTTTTCTTTGTCATCGCAATCGATCGAACTCTTTCACATTACACAATAATGAATGAAAATAAATAAATCGATATGTTGTTTTAGTTTTTGAAAGTAAAATGGAACGTTTGACAACATAGAGAAGAAAATGAAAGAAAAATAGTAACGTTCATGGTTTCACAATTCATCTGCTCAAGAATGTGAGATTCGACTAGATGAAAGGTTGCTTATATATCGACCTAGAGAAAATAGAAAAGTTATCATTTAAAAGATGTTATAAAAGTTCTTACTAGCAATAAATATTTTATCGATACAATCAGTAGCAGCATAGGCACCGGAGCTTTCACCAGTTAAGAACATTTTAAATGAAAGACCATGAATCCAATGGGCTTGTTGAAATGTAGGGTATTGACCTAATTCTAATGTAGTTAACAAACCCTCTAAATAGAAAATCAATATTAGCAATAATACTTCTTCTGACTATCATAGCATACGAGTATCTTCATAAAAATCTAAATGTCGTACAAATTCTTGAATCGGAGGATGATTGCTTCGACTCGTGTCAAGTATTATCAGCCTATAATCGCAATAAAATAAAATACATTATGACTGTTATGTATATTCTTACGTTATTTCGCGTTTGTCAATTGAAAGAGGAGTATGAACCTCATCGCGATAAGTTATTTTATCACCGGCTTCTTGCACTCGAAACTTGTATGTTAAATATCCAACTAGATTATCACTAACAAGTTGAATAACTAATGTACATGGAGTTAATTTCGTGAGATCTGCTTTGAGCTGCAAATAAATAAAATAGTTCATTTTCTAATGGCCAAATATATTTTAAGAAAACAAACCATTATTTTAAGGCCAAGAAAATGAGTTTTTGTTTGTGAACAAGAAGAGTTCATAGTTGATTCTAATATGATTATTCAGAAAAATAAGATTTGAAATTCATTAAAGCATACTGATTTCAGCTCGTGGACGTTTGACAATCGGTCCGAGTTGAGACGAACTTTGTTCTATATCCATATTTGACTCTTTTCGTTTCTTTGACGATGATCGACTATCATCTTTGAGTTTAACTAACAAAAGATATAAAGTATAATTGAAAAAGAAAAGTTTAGAATTAAATACCTCCAGTTGATGTTTCAATATACTTTCGGAACAAATTTTGAGCTGTTTCATCACTACTTGAAAATTCCTTGATTTGATCATGAGGATTTGTTTTCTTTTGCATGTATAAACCTTGAAAATGTTCCTCTTCATCGAATAACATGAGGTATATACGTCCAGATACATTTCTATCATCAAATTTATAAGACTTTTCCCAGTAAGTTTTATTTTCAGTATCTATTACAAAGAGGAATATCTCTTGGCAACATAAGGCCATCATGGCCGTACACTCGGGATCACCGGCAAACATACTGCCTCGGACGCTTGCACAATAGTCAGAGATGCTAATATTAGTATTAGTTGCATGACTCTGTGGCGCAAATAAACGTAAATTTGGATCGTTTTCAATAAAAGAAGCTGTCATGGAACGTAGATTTGCTGTCGAAGCATTAGTCAGATCGTTTACTAGATGTTTAATGCACCAATAAAAACATGATCCATCTCCAGGTGGATCATAAGTACAACATTCGTAAGAATCATCCGCGATCTTTTCTGAATGTGGACCTAATAAGATTAAAATCAAGTCAGCATTTTTACGTGTATGTTTCTTTCAATATACCTGATCGACGAATTCGTTTTGTAACCTCGGTTAACGTTTTCTCGTTGATTGGCCGACGAAAAGATGTTCGTTTTTCTAAAAATAAATACAATTGGAGTTTGCTGATGGAAAAATAAAAACTTTTACCAGATGAAGTTGTTTCATCACGCTCGATAGCGGATTCACTAGGCGTTGTATTGTTAATTCGTTTAGTAATATCGATGGATGGGACAGTGAAAGATGTATTCGTTGATGATTTAGGTTTTGGTTGTTTTTTTAATGGTGCAAAATCGTCACAGATAAGATTTGAAATCTCATCTACATTCAAATCGAAAAGAATCATCATGATTTCTTTATCAACAATTTTTAGATGATACTCTTACCATCTGTTGCAACCATCAACGAATTATCATCTGCTTCAATACTTATATCAAATTCAAGATCGACCGGATCTTTATCTAAATATAATTAAATTAGCAAAAAAATTCAATTCTGATGAATGATTACATTTGAGTGTACGATGAATGAAATTTTGAAGCAGATGTTTAACTTCATCGTGAATCATAGTTTTATATTTTTCTTCAGGTTTTTGTTTGTTGACAACATACAATGGTTTAAAACCTTCATTTGTAAGTATAATATAAACTGTTGGTACATCTGGTAATATTTTATTTTTGAAATAGTGAACCACCAGATCACTGTTTTGTCGATTGTCAATCAA
>Ga0209930_1001374_pt1 | contig 38782 bp, 38 predicted proteins | sample ThiBiot_500_biof_2_FD_183948 | JGI IMG/M metagenome (GOLD analysis project Ga0209930, IMG submission 183948) | Wastewater bioreactor microbial communities from Cape Town, South Africa - Thiocy_cont_500_biof (SPAdes) | ecosystem: Engineered > Bioreactor > Thiocyanate-remediating >... | reverse complement strand
CATTCGATGCTTGGGCCCGGTGTCAATCGTGAGCCCGTTTCTCCATCTTATCGGGGAGCAACCACCTCGCCAGCTTGTACGCCGGAACTTCAACGGAGGGCGAATCGCGCCGCGATTATCCCATGTTCCGGGATCCGAAATCCGCACGTTGAACGGCCGTAATTAGGGCGCGTAGCCGCCGATCGTTCGCGATCGTTTTGCACACGCGCTCGCCTTCTGGTCGCGAATATACCAACGTAGCGTTGAACCATACCGGCCACCGGGAATAGTCCGGGATGCGAAACGGGGAGCAGCCGACAGGCCCGCACCCTGCCCGTGCCATCTCGATCGTGTCGCATCGTCCGCCGCCTCTCGCGGCGGGCGGCGGACGCGTGCTGCCTTCGGAAAGCGTCCCCGTGTTCCCATTCCCCAAATTCCTTGCCGGTTGCGGCATTTCCGCGCTCGCCATCGCCGCGTTTGGCGCTGTGGCCTCGCCCGCCCATGCGCAGTCGTCCGATGCCGAGCCGGCAGCCGAGACCTCCACACCTTCCGCCGAGGACATCATCGTCACCGCCACCCGCCGCGCGCCGGCGGGCGGCACGACGCGCCCGGTCGACGCCGGCAGCTATGCGCTGACCAACGATGATTGGTCCGATGTGCTGTCGGGTACCAGCGCGCTGGCGCTGGTGAAGAACCTCCCTGGGGTCACCTTCACCTCGACCGATGCCTATGGCCTCGACCTGTCGGACGGCTTCCTGCTGGTACGCGGTTTCCGCCAGAACGAGCTGGCGATTACCTTCGAGGGAATTCCGCTGGGCGACGGCAGCTACGGCAGCGTCACCGGCACCGCGCCGCTCAACATCGGGGTGGCCGGCGATATTGCCGCAATCAGAATCTCCCCGGGCTCGGCGAGCGTGAGCAGCTTCTCGAACACCGTGAACGGAGGCGAGATGCGCTATTCGATCGCCGATCCCAAACCGCGATTCGGGCTCGACCTGACGCAGGGGTTCGGCAGCAACAACACTTTCGTGACCAGCGCTACACTCAACACCGGGCAGATCGGTGAGGCGGGGCCGCGCTTGCTGTTCGGCGTCGAGCGGATCGCCAAGGACAAATATACCGGCGCGGGCTCGCAATATATGCTGCGCGCCAACGCGAAGCTGGTGCAGGACCTGCCGTGGGGCGACGTCACCGCCTTCTTCTCTTTCGCGCGCGCCGAGATCTGGGGGTATAACAACACCTCGTTCGACATGCTGGCGAAGCTCGGCTGGAACGGCACCGACATCTTCTATCCCGATTATGCGCGCGCGGTGTTCATTGCGTCGCCGGAAAATGCCAGCCGGTCTTGCGGCGCTTACACCTGTGGCGCGCTGGCCTCGCTCGTCCCCTATGACACCGGGCAGGCGACCGACGATTTCGTCGGCAATATCACGCATCATTTCGACCTGAGCGACCGGCTCTCGGGCAGCGTGATGGGTTATGCCGCGATCAGCAAATCGAACATCGAGATCGCCAATGTCTCGACCCCATCGCAGACCGGCGCGCCCTTCTCCGCGCAGGTGTGGCGGACGCGCCCGCAGCGTTTCGGGGGAACGATCGACCTGACCTGGAAGGGCGATCGCCACACGATTTCCGCCGGTGTCTGGGTCGAGCGCGTCTCGTCGACCTCGCGCTTCGCGTCATATAACGAGCCGCTGCCCGGGCAAGGCGCACCGCTCAGCGCGATCGGGCCGTATGACGTCTACGGGCCGGCGTTCCAGATCGCCAATGACTCGCGCTGGACGACCAAATCGTTCCAGCTCTATCTCCGCGACGTCTTCAAGCCGACCGATACGCTGACGATCGACGCCGGGTTCAAGGCGGTCGATTTCTCGACCAACGGCGGCGGTATCGGCCCCGATCAGGCGCCCAACGGGCGGCTGGCGACCAGCGATCCGTTCCTCCCGCGGCTGGCGATCGATTGGCGGCCCGATGCACGCAGCTCGCTCTATCTCGATATCGCCAAAACAGCGGTGGGCTATCGCGTCTCGTCGCGCGGCAATATCGGCCCGGTGTCGTCGGCCTGGGCGGCCGACAGCCAGGCTTTGTTCGATGCCGCACTTCCCACGCTGAAGCCGGAGAAGGACTGGAATTTCACCGTCGGCGGCTATCGCCGGTTCGGGCCGGTCAGCATCAATATCGACGCTTACTACGGCATCATCCTCAACCGCCTGCTCAACGGGACGAGCGGCCCGCAATTCAATCCGGTACGCACTGTCGGGATCGTCCCGCGCTCCGAATTGATCGGTGCGGACGCGATCATCGATCTCAAGCCCTTCGCCTGGCTGGATATTTCGCAATCGGTGTCGGTCAGCAAGCTGCGCTACCAGAGCGATCTTATCCTTGCCGGGGAAGCCACGCCGTTGAAGGGGCATTTCCAGCCGGGCTATCCGGGAGTCTCGCTGGTCACCCAGATCGCGGTGAAGCACGGCCGGTTCGACGCGGGCGCGACGAGCACGCTCTATCTCGACGATCCCTTCACCTACACCAACGACATCTACGTGCCCGATTATTGGCAGGTGAATGCGCACGCTTCCTATCGGCTGCCGAAGACCGGGCGCGTGCCCGAGCTGGTCTTCCGCCTCGACGTCAACAACGCGCTGAACCGCAACAATATCGGGTCGGTGGGAATCGGCGGCTATTCGGTCGCAGGCGACTACCAGACGTTCATGCGCTCGGCGCCGCGCCAGTTCCTGTTCAGCATCAACGCGAAGATCTGACCCGTCAGGAGAACGCCCCATGTCGCTCGATCATACCCACGCGCCGATGACGCCCCGGCTTCGGCTGCGCCTTTGGTGGCTCAAGCGGCTCGAGATGCTGCTGTTGCCGCGTCGCCGCAACAGTGATTTCGCGACGGCGCTGCTGAAGTGGGTCGATACCGAATATGCCCGCATCCACCACGATCTGCATCGCGATGGCGGCGATCAGCGCTAGGCGTGGATCCGATCATAAGCGCGGACGAGATCGGGCAGCGTCCGCGCCTCCATCTTGCGCATCACCTGCCCGCGCCGCACCTTGACGGTGATTTCGCTGAGGCCCAACTCGGCGGCGACTTGCTTGTTGAGCAATCCGCGCACCACCAGCCGCGTCACGTCGCGCTCGCCCGGGGAAAGCCCGTCCCACAATTCGCGCAGCCGCTCCGTCTCCCCCGCCGCCGCGCGGCGCGCGCGATCGATCTCGATGCCGCGGTTGATCGCGTCGAGCAGATCCTGGTCGCGGAACGGCTTGGTGAGGAATTCGATCGCGCCATCCTTCATCGCGCGAACCCCCATCGCGATATCGCCATGCCCGGTGATCATCACCGTCGGCAGCCCAAGCCCGCGTTCAGCCATATGCGCCAGGAATTCCATCCCGCTCTCGCCCGGCATCCTGACGTCGAGCACGAGGCACGAGGGCGCATCGGCGCGCAGGGCCGCTGCAAATTCCTGCGCCGAAACGAACGAGCGTGAGCGCAGCGCAACGGAGGACAGCAGGTCCTCCAGCGCCTCGCGCACCGAGCGGTCGTCGTCGACGATATAGACGATCGGGGCCACGGGATCGGTCATGCCGTTGTTTCCGCTTCATTCGCGCCGCGCGCAATCGGGAGCGTGAACAACAGGGTCGCGCCGTCCAGCTCATTCTCCTCGGCCCAGATCCGCCCGCCATTGGCTTCGACGATCGCGCGGCTGATCGTCAGCCCCAGCCCGATCCCGTCCTGCTTGGTCGTCCAGAAAGCGTCGAACAGCCGCTCGGCCTCACCCGCGCGAAAACCCACGCCCGAATCCGCCACCGCCAGCGTCACGCTCTGTCCGCCTTTGGTGAGCGAGGCGATCACCTCGATCTCATGCCCGCGCGCGGGCTCCGCCATCACCGCGTCGATCGCGTTGAGCAGCAGATTGCCGACCACCTGCCCGATCTGCACCCGATCGCCGAATACCGGCGGCAGGTCTTCGGGCAGATAGAGCCGCAGCAGGATATCGTGGCGATCGATCTGTCCGCGCGCCAGCTCGACGATCTCGAGCACCAGCGCGTTGAGATCGAACCGATCGCGCATCGGCGGCTTGCCGCTGGCGAGCCCGCGGACGCGCGCGATCACCTCGCTGGCGCGGCTCGCCTCGGCGACGATGCGCTCGGCGGCGCGCTCGGCCTTTTCGATATTGGGCGGATCGGCGGCGAGCCAGCGCCGGCACGCCCCCGCGCTGGTCACCACCGCGGCGAGCGGCTGGTTGACCTCATGCGCAATCGAGGCGGTAAGTTCGCCGAGGCTCGTCACCCGCGCGATCCGCATCAGCCGCTCGCGGGCGTCGTGGATCGCCGCCTCGGCTGCGACGAGCTTGAGCGAGAGATAGGTCGTCACCGCGATCGCGACGATGCTGATCGCGGTGTTGACGATGCCGACCTCATAGACCCCCGAGTGGGTGAGCAGGAAACTGAGCACCGTCAGCACGCCGCACGCTGCCGTGAGGATGACAACCGAGCGCGGACGCAGCACGCGCGTCGCGAGCAGGATCACCGCGACATAGAAGACCGCGGCGGCAATCGCATAATCGGTCACCGTATCGACGATGAAGATCGCTGCGATCGCGGCCATGAGCAGTGCGACCCGGATCGTCCGCCCGCGTTCCACGCCGCCCGGGCGCCGCTGCGTCATCACGCTGTACCTGAGCTCATCGCGTTGCCTTCGGCTCTGCCTCCGCCGGACGCCCCGGCGTGCCCCGCTATGCCGCGTGGATCGCCTGCCGTCGATGATCCTGCGATGGCCACGTCGCCGCCGCCCCGGAAAGCCGCCGCGCATCGCTCATCGTACCCGACGCAGGATGACGAGCGCGGCGCGCTGCAGCCGGTGACAGAATTGCGAGGCGCGCAGCCACGTCCGTCGCGAGATCGCGCGGTGGTGCGCCAGCATCGCCGCGGTGGCGAGCAGGCGGGTGGCGATGACGCTGAGCAGCCAGGCGAGCATCTGTCCCAGTCGCTCGCGCCACGACGGCCCCGGCGGCAGGGAGGCGCCGCGGCGCGCGCCCGAGCCACCGCCGCTCCGCCGCCCGCCTTGCGGCGCGGTTTCGCGGAGTGCCAGCGCGGCGCGATATCGCCGGCTCAGAACCATTGCCCGAACCGCCGGATGTAGAGCGTCTTCATCGACTGGGCGACGATGCAATAGCCGAGCAGGATCGCCACCAGCCACGGGAAATAATGCCACGGCAGCGGCTGCAGCCCGACCATCGCGCCGAACGCCGAGAAGGGAATGAACACGCCGAGCGTACAGATCAGCGCGGTCATCACCAGCACCGGCAACGCCGCGACGCTCTGGAAGAACGGGATTCGTTGGGTGCGCAGCATGTGGACGACCAACGTCTGCGACAGCAGCCCCTCGACGAACCAGCCCGACTGGAACAGCGACTGGTGCGCCGGGGTATTGGCGCCGAACACGAACCACAGAAGCGCGAAGGTCGCGACGTCGAAGATCGACGAGGTCGGCCCGATCCACACCATGAAGCGCCCGATGTTGCGCGCATCCCATTTGCGCGGGCGCTTCAGAAATTCGCGGTCCATGCGGTCCCAAGGCAGCGCGAGCTGCGACACATCGTACATCAGATTCTGGATGAGCAGCTGGATGGCCAGCATCGGCAGGAACGGGATGAAGGCGCTGGCGATCAGCACCGAAAAGACGTTCCCGAAGTTCGAGCTCGCAGTCATGTTGAGATATTTGATGATGTTGCCGAAGGTCTCGCGGCCCTTGAGCACGCCCTCCTCGAGCACCATCAGGCTCTTTTCGAGCAGAATGATGTCGGCCGATTCCTTGGCGATATCGGTGCCGCTGTCGACCGAAATGCCGACATCGGCATCGCGCAATGCCGGCGCGTCGTTGATCCCGTCGCCGAGGAAGCCGACGGTATGGCCATTGGCCTGCAGCGCTTGCAGCACGCGCGATTTCTGCAGTGGCGTGAGCTTGGCGAAGATCGTCCGTTCGTCGACCAAGGCACGCAACCGCGCGTCGTCGAGTGCCTCGATCTCGCGCCCGAGCAGCGGCTGTCCCGGCTCGAGCCCGACCTCGCGGCAGATGCGCGCGGTGACCACCTCATTGTCGCCGGTCAGCACCTTCACCGATACGCCATGCTCGGCAAGCGCAGCGAGCGCAGGGGCTGCGCTCTCCTTCGGCGGATCGAGGAAGGTCAGGAAGCCCTCGACGATCAGGTCGCGCTCATCGGCGATACCGTACAGCGGCTTGCGCTCGTCGTCCGCCGCCTCGCGCGTCGCGAGCACCAGCACGCGGAAGCCCTCGGCATTCATCGCGCGCGCACGGGCGATCAACGTCCCGCGCTCCTCGTCGCCCAGCGGGCGCACCAGATCGCCGTCGCGAATGGCGTGCGAAATACCGAGCATTTCCTCCACCGCGCCCTTGCACACGATCAGATGGCGCTGGTCGGCATCCTCGACCACCACCGAGAGCCGGCGGCGGACGAAATCGAACGGCAGTTCGTCGACCTTGCGATAATTGGCCACCGTGCGGATCACCTCGGGCAATTCGCTGGCGAAGCGGATCACTGCCTGATCCATCAGGTTGCGCACGCCGCTCTGGTGGTGGCTGTTGATCCAGGCATAGCGCAGCACCGCATCGTCGCGTTCGCCGTGGATATTGAGATGCTGTTCGAGGATGATGCGATCCTGCGTCAGCGTGCCGGTCTTGTCGGTGCACAAGACATCCATCGCGCCGAAATTCTGGATCGCGTTGAGCCGCTTCACCACCACCTTGCGCCGCGCCATCGCCACCGCGCCCTTGGCGAGGTTCGACGAGACGATCATCGGCAGCATCTCGGGGGTGAGCCCCACCGCGACCGCGAGCGCGAACAGGAAGGCGTTGGTCCAGTCGCCCTTGGTGAAGCCGTTGATGAGCAGCACGATCGGCACCATCACCAGCATGAAGCGGATCAGCAGCCAGCTGACCGAATTGACCCCGCGATCGAACGCGGTTTCGGCGCGCGAACCGACGATCGCCTTGGCGAGCGACCCGAAATAGGTTCGCGCGCCGGTCGCGACGACAACCGCGGTCGCGGTGCCGCTGACGACATTGGTGCCCATGAAGCAGATCGTCGGCAGATCGAGCGCATCGGCATCGTCATTGGCCGCGGCATCGGCCGATTTGCCCGCCACCGCGCCCAAGGTATCGTATTTCTCGACCGGCAACGCCTCGCCGGTCAGCGCCGCCTGGCTGACGAACAGGTCGCGCGATTCGAGCAGGCGCACATCGGCCGGGATCATGTCCCCGGCCGAAAGCTGGACGATATCGCCGACGACAATCTCGGCCATCGGTATTTCGCGTGCGATGGCCGCATCGCCCTCGTCGGCGCGGCGGCGCACCGTCGCGGTGGTGCGCACCATTGCCTTCAATGCATCGGCGGCCTTGCCCGAGCGATATTCCTGCCAGAAGCGCAGCAGCGCGCTCAGCACGACCATCGTCACGATGATGACGACGCTGGTATAGTCCCCTGTCTCACCGTGGCGCAGCGGGAGGATGATATCGGTCACAGACGAGATCGCCGCGAGCGTCATCAGCACCGCGATGAACGGGTTGGCGAAGGCGTGGAGCAGTTGGACCGGCGCGGGCGGGCGATGATCGTGCGCGACCTCGTTGAGCCCGTCCTTCGCCAGCCGCGCGGCCGCCTCCGCCTCCACAAGCCCGCCGCCGCTCGCGCGGAAATTCGCCAGCGTCGTCTCGATGCTATTGCGCGCCTCGCGGATCGCGCGCGTCGAGAGCTTGCGATTGCGCGGGCGCGCGGCGGCGCCCGGCACGACCTTGGTCATCAGGTTCATGTCGATCTTTCCGAATTTGCTCGAACGCGGCGGCATCATCAGCACGCGGCGCGGCGCCGGACGGTGGTGAAACGGGCCGCGAAACGTGGGTGGATCGGCACGTCCTGATCGTCCGTCTCTGCCGCCGCGATCCAGCGGCAGGCAAGCCGGCCGGTTTCCCTGTCGACATACCAGCAGAGCACCGGGGCCCGGCGCGGCGTCAAAGTATCGCGCACCGCCACCTGGGCGAGACGGGCGGGAAGCGCGCAGACGCGCGCGTTCTTCAAATTGGTCATGTTGCACCTCGCTGCAGCGCCGCTGCGCTGTCGGCGAGGGCTAAAAGGTCAACCTCGACCGAACGGCGACAGCGGCGCGTATTTTCGACTGTCGTCGGATGGCATGGTCATTGGCTCCTTAAACAACCACACGCCGGTGAGGCTCGCAGCTGCTGTCTTTCTCCTAGATCTCCGGGCTAAATCCGGCATCTATACGTGCGTTATTGACACCATATTTTAGGATGGCCTTGATATACGAAGGTATATTCCGCGCCGCGTTTGAGATGTAATCGCCGCAATACCCGAAAAGCTGAGCGGCCGGTCAGCTTCGCTACCGTCGAGCCCCCCAGGGGGGGCACAACTTGCTTGTGCTCACCAAAGGCCTCGAACGAAGATGAGCGAAGGGGCAGCGTTTGGGTTCGGCGAGCGGCCACCGAACGACTGAATTTTGGGCGCATAGCGGCAACGCCGCCTCAGTTAGCCGCAGCGGCTGTTTTCGGCTTATAGAAAGCCGTTCAATCAGCATGCCGCATGCCGCATGCCGCATGCCGCATGCCGCATGCCGCGGACGAAGGCGCTTTCACCGCTCAGTCGCCAAAAGTCCGAAGCTTTTCGAGGCGAGCCTTTTGAACCGCCATCGCCATCTCAATCCGCACGCGTTCCACCGGATCGGTCTTGCCGAGATAATCCTTGAGCGCGCCGACATTCGCCTCGATCGCCGCCTCCAGCTCAAGGAAGAGCCCTTTACGATCCTCGGGCGTCAGGATCGCCCAGATGCCGGCCCGCAACCGGAAGGGATCGACGCCGATGCTCGTCGCCAGCACCGGATCGCACGCCCAGTCCCTGAGCGCCTGTCGCCCTACCGCCGTGAGCGACAGGTGCCGCGTCGCTCTTCCCCCCTGCGCCGCGCTGGCCTGCAAAAGGCCGTCCTTCTCCAGGCGTCGCACCGCCGGATAGATAGCGCCGGCGCTTCCCTTCCATTCCAGCGAGAACGAATCCGCAAAGGCCTTCCGCACCTGAAATGCGGTTTGCTGCCCACGATGCTCGATCTCCGACAGGATCGCCCCTTCGAGTTCGCTGATCTTCCGCACCTGCACCACTTGCCTTCCACTTTTCCCGGCCTCATAGTACGAATCGTACTATGAGGCCGATCATGCGATTTCTTGCGATCCTGGGTAGCCTGCTCGCGGCGAGCACGACAGCGGCAAGCGCAGCCCAGGGGCTTCCCCCGTCATCCGTTTCGGTTGGCTCGGCGGCGCAAATGGAGGAGAAGCGCCTCCAGGACGCCAACAACCAGTCGGTCCAGGATGCGGTGCATGGCCGCTATCTCGATGCTTCGTTCGGCCTTCTTGCGCATCTCGGCATCGCATCCGCAGCCGATATCAAGGATCCGGACGTCTTCGATCAATGGGCGCAGGTCATGTCGTGCATGACCAGCACCCCCACCTTCAATCCCGTGAAGTCGGCCGATTTCCATGTGCCTGCCGAACAGATCGCCGATCTTCGTGCCGCGAAGGGGGTTTCGGCGATCCCGGAGATCGTGCGTCGCGCGCGGCGGACCAGCATCGTCATTCTCGACGAGAATCATCTCGATCCGCGCGGGCGCGCCTTCGGGCTGGAAGTCGCCCGCGCGCTACGCCCGCTCGGCTATACCGTTCTGGCGGTAGAGGCGTTGAAGCGCGACACCGACGACACGGCGTCGCGTGCCAAGATGGAAAAGCTATCTGCGGAGAAATACCCGCGTCGATCGAGCGGCTATTATCTCGACGATCCGATATTTGCCGATTTCCTCCGTCAATCGCTGGCGCTCGGCTATCGCCCCGTCTCCTACGAGATGATCCGCACGGACTATGCCGGTCTGGCAGAAAGCGCCCAGGGGCAGCGCGAACAGGATCAGGCCAACAACATCGTCCGGCGCGCGCTCAAGCAATATCCCGGCGCGAAGCTCCTGATCTATGCCGGCGAGCATCATGCTGCCGAACGGCCGATCGCGGCCGAGGGCGGCAAGGTCGTGATGATGGCCGAAAGGCTCAAACGTGCGACCGGCATCGATCCGCTGACGATCGATCAGGCAGGTCTGTCGTCGATCCCGATGAACCGGCCCGACGCGGATCTCTACGCCCTCGCCGAACCCAAAGCGCGCGCGGGGTCGGTGGTGCTGATGCGTCGTGGCAAACCCCTCACGGTCGGGCTGCTCGCGGGTTCGGTCGATTTGCAGGTCGTCCATCCCCGCACGACCTTCGTCGCCGGCCGGCCGGACTGGCTTGCAGCGATGGGGCGCAAGCCGGTAGCCGTTCCGCAATCGCTGCTGCCGACATCCGGAACACGGCTGGTCCAGGTATTTCTCGCGAGTGAAGCAGAGGACGCCATTCCGGTGGATCAAATAATAGTCACAGCTGGGCAGACGCCCCCTGTGCTCATGCTTCCCTCGGCCCCAGTCCGCTACGCCGCCCAGGAACGCGGCGCGCAGTAGCGTTTGGTTGCCCAGCTGTTGCTGCGTCAGAAGTCGGCAGCCCGGTTTTCTGGAAGGAATATCACAACCAGGAACGACCGGTGTCGGAGCCGAGCAACTCGCTGGTCAATTCGTCCGAGAGCTCACCCAAGGCCTTGAAGCGGGTCGCATCCTCGGGGTCTCGCGAGGCTATCGCGCGCAGCGTGTCGAAGTCGAGGTGCGGAATGAGGCTCGGTGGCGAGGTCGCGGCGAACGATCCTCGCTTCCGGATACCCGGCGGCGAGCCGAACGACGAGAGTTGCGCTGACTGCCCGGCTCACGGAATCGCGGCCGCGCGGACTCACCTCGATGATGAGGATCTGCTTCACGGTGAATCTCCGTCCGGGAGTTGCTAGAGCTTTGTGTTCGTGAGTGAATTCCAGGCGCCCAGCGAATCCATATAGTCCCGCCAGTGCGTGACCTTGCGGTTCTCGATTTTGATGATTGAGCAGAACCGGTTGTCGTACCTGGTCCCGTAAGCGAGGATGGTGCCGTGGACCTGGTATTCGATCACGACGACGGCTCCGTCGTCGGTGACGTGGGCGACGAGGTTGTCCGCGGAATCAAGCGTGATCGCGTTGCCGTAGCCGGCGAACGCCTGCATCAGCGCGGTGCGGCCGCGGATCACTGGCGGCCAGCCGGGCACATTGTAGAGGACCTCGTAGACGATATCGTCGGCGACGACGTCGAAGAAGTGCCCACCGTCGACCCGATCGCCCAGGGCGCTCCGGACCAGCTCGAAATAGGGTCGGGCCGCGTCGTAGATTGAATAATCGTCGTTCTGCATGACCGCACCTCCGGAAATCAGAAAGTTGCTTACCAATGTATAGCTACATATATTCCGTCAGCAGGCTACGGGGAAGAACGCACTTTCAAATCCGTAGCTAACTTTGGAGTAAGTGATGGCCAGGCAGAGCAATATCCGGGCGCTGGATCCGTCGGCCGTTTGCCGGACGACGGATCCGATGGCTCTGCGGGAGCTGCTTACGAAGATCGGCGACAAATGGACGATCTTCCTCGTCCTCTCGCTGGATCTGCTGGGTGGACGGGCGCGGTTCTCCGAGCTCGAACGCGCTATACCCGGAATTTCGCAGCGGATGCTTTCGGTGACGCTGAAAAACCTCGAACGCGATGGCCTTGTTGTTCGCGAGCTGTTTCCCGAAGTGCCGCCGCGCGTCGAATATGAGCTGACCCCCCTCGGCAAGAGCCTTCTCGTGCCAACGCAGGGGATGGTCGATTGGGTGAAGCGTTATTGGCAACAGGTCAGGGCCGCGCAGTCGGAATATGACGCTCGACAAGGCTAGGCGCGGGCTCACCGTGGCGGGCTTTAAGGTCCTCTTGCGGCAGCATGTGCTGACGATTTCTCGACCAATGGATTCCGTCAATCCCGATTCAGGCCGGCGGCTTCTCAGAAGGGCATAGTCAGGATCGAACGACCGATTTCGAGCGCGTAGCTGCCGAATGCTCACGTTGCGCTCGAAACATCTCCCGACCCACGCCTCTGCGGCAGTGTACCGGAACCAGTCGTTCATACAGGGGGTAATTCTCAATTTCACCGGAACTTTGCGTCTCGGCGCATCGTGGCGCGTCACAACCGTAATTTTCACGGATCCCGGTTTGGCTGATCTTCCGGGGCATCAACCGGAGCGGCCTGTCGTCGTCCGGCCGGAGCCCCATCATGACCCCGACCAGATTGCTTATCGGCCAGATCATTGTCGTCTTCGGCATCGTGATCGCCGGCATCTGGTTCGCGACGCAATGGGCCGCGGCGATGCTGGCCTACCAGCCGGAACTGGGGCCGGCATGGTTCACCTTCTTCGGCACGCCGATCTATCGCCCGTGGCAGATTTTCCCGTGGTGGTTTCACTTCGACGCCTATGCGCCGGAGATCTTCGACCACGCCGGGATGATCGCCGGTACCAGCGGCTTCATTGGTTGCGGGGCGGCGATATGCGGATCACTGTGGCGAGCCCGGCAACAGCGTCATGTCACGACCTATGGCTCGGCGCGATGGGCCACGCATCGGGACATCGCGCGCGCCGGCCTGTTCCGTGACGTCGGGGTCTTTCTCGGGCGCTGCGACCGGGAGTATCTCCGCCATGATGGCCCCGAACACGTCATGGCCTTCGCGCCGACGCGGTCGGGCAAGGGCGTTGGTCTCGTCATTCCGACCCTGCTCAGCTGGACGGGCTCGGCGGTTATTCACGACATCAAGGGCGAGAACTGGAAGCTGACCGCCGGCTGGCGCGCACGCTTCAGCCATGCGCTGCTGTTCAACCCGACCGATGTCCGCTCGGCGCATTACAACCCGCTGCTCGAGGTGCGCCGCGGCGCGTTCGAAGTGCGCGATGTCCAGAATATCGCCGACATCCTCGTCGACCCCGAGGGCGCGCTCGAACGCCGCAACCATTGGGAGAAGACCAGCCACTCGCTGCTGGTCGGGGCGATCCTCCACGTTCTCTACGCCGAGGAGGAGAAAACCCTCGCGCGGGTTGCGACCTTCCTTTCGGATCCGCAGCGCACCTTCGTCGACACGCTGAAGCGGATGATGTCGACCAACCACCTCGGCACCAAGGAGGCGCCGCTCGTCCATCCCGTCGTCGCGTCAGCGGCGCGTGAAGTGCTCAACAAGTCCGACAACGAGCGCAGCGGCGTGCTGTCGACCGCGATGTCGTTCCTCGGTCTCTATCGCGACCCGACCGTCGCCGAGGTTACGTCACGTTGCGACTGGCGGATTGCTGACCTGACCGACGGTGGGCGGCCCGCGTCGCTCTATCTCGTCGTGCCGCCTTCGGACATCGGCCGCACCAAGCCGCTGATCCGCCTGATCCTCAACCAGATCGGCCGCCGGCTGACTGAGCGGCTCGATGGGGTACAGGGCAGGGGGCATCGCCACCAGCTCCTCATGATGCTCGACGAGTTTCCGGCGCTCGGGCGGCTCGACTTCTTCGAGACGGCGCTCGCTTTCATGGCCGGATACGGCATCCGCGCTTTCCTGATCGCTCAGAGCCTCAACCAGATCGACAGTGCCTATGGCGAGCACAATTCCATCCTCGACAATTGCCATATCCGCGTTGCGTTCTCGACGAATGATGATCGTACCGCGCGGCGCGTCTCGGAGGCGCTTGGGACGGCGACCGAACAACGGGCAATGCGCAACTATGCCGGGCACCGGCTCGCGCCGTGGCTCTCGCACGTCATGGTCAGCCGCCAGGAGACCGCGCGCCCGCTGCTGACCCCCGGCGAAGTGGGGCAGCTGCCGGCGACCGATGAGCTGGTGCTGATTTCCGGTCTCGCGCCAATCCGCGCCCGCAAGCTCCAATATTACGACGATCCCAACTTTCGCGATCGGCTCGATCCGCCACCGGCGCTCCGCGCCGATCGCTATGTCGATCGCCCGCGGGCGCGGTCCAACGAGTGGGGGACCTTCGCGCGCAAGCCGGACGCACGGCTGGAACGTGCGGCCGAAGCGATCGATGCCGAGGCCGATGAGGGCGGCCTCCAGCAGGAGCGTCATCCCGGCCTCGGTGAGGAGGCGACCGCGAAGGCGGAAAAGCCGAAGCAGCTCGATCTTCTGAGTGACGACCAGGACGAAGGGAACGTTGCAGCCGACCAGCGCGCGATGGATCGCGCGCGCGGTCTCTCCACCGCCGCGCGCGCATTCGGAATCGGTGAGGACGGCGGCCCACAACTGCCGCTGGGGCTGTGACGGCGATGAAGTTCCGCCAGAACCTCTATCTCGAGCGCCACCTCTGCGACGCGCTTGAGGCGCTCGCGGCGAAGCCCGGTGCGACCAAGAGCGGGATTGTCGGCGATGCGCTCGCTGCCTGGCTTGCGCGGCGCGGATCGAAGGAGGTCGACGACCTTCTCAAGACCCGGCTTGATCGAATCTCGCGCGAACTCGCCCGTCAATCGCGCAATGACGAGGTGCTGCTCGAAAGCCTGTCGCTGTTCGTTCGCTACCAGCTGACCGTCACCGCGCCGCTGCCTGAGGCGGATCACGCCGCCCGCGCGGTCGGGCGCGAGCGGTTCGAGGCCTTCGTCGCCCAGGTCGGCCGCCAGCTTGCCAGCGGCAAACGCACGATCGGCAGAGATGAGAATGAGGAGGAGCGGTCGTGACCGATGCGTTCTCCATGTCCAACGTCTCCGAAGGTCGGCGCCGCGCCATGCTGCGCAGCGCGATGGGACCGGCGATTGCCGCTGCGCTCGCCGATCCGCTGGTGATCGAGATCATGGTCAATCCCGACGGCAGGCTACGGCTCGACCGCCTGGGAGAGGGCAGAAGCGATACGGGTTCGGTGATCGATCCCGCGCAGGTCGAACGCATCATCCGTCTCGTCGCGTCGCACGCGCGATCCGAGGTTCACTCCAGCGCGCCGATCGTGTCCGCCGAACTGCCGCCGCATGGCGAGGGTGCCGGCGAACGGTTCGAAGGCGTGCTGCCGCCGGTCAGCCTCGCCCCCTGTTTCTCGATCCGCAAACCCGCCGCGCGCATCTACACGCTGATGGACTATGTGACGGACGGCATCATGCCGGCCGGGATCGCGCGGCAGCTCAGCCTCGCCGTGGTCGATCGCATGAACATCCTCGTCGCTGGCGGCACCTCATCGGGCAAGACGACGCTCGCCAACGCGCTGCTTGCCGAGATGGCCCATCTCGACGAGCGGGTGATCCTGATCGAGGATACGCGCGAGCTGCAATGCGCCGCGCCCGATGTCGTGGCACTGCGCACCCGCACCGGCAGCGTGACGATGGGCGATCTCGTTCGCTCGACCCTCAGGCTTCGGCCCGACCGCATCATCGTCGGCGAGGTCCGCGGCCGCGAGGCGCTCGATATGCTCAAGGCCTGGAACACGGGACATCCCGGCGGGATTGCGACGGTGCACGCCAATAGCGCGACCGCCGCGCTCTACCGGCTCGAGCAGCTTGTCCAGGAGAGCGTGGTCACCGTCCCGCGCCGGCTGATTGCCGAGGCGATCGACATGATCGTGTTCATCTCCGGGCGCGGCAGAGGCCGCCGGGTTTCGAGCATCGCCCGCGTCACTGGGGTCGATCCCGATGGGAGCTACTCGGTCATCGACCTCACGCCCGATCCTGCAGCTCTTGAAGAAGGAGAAACATCGTGAACCATGCCCGTCTCCTGCCGCGCCGCGCCATTTCCCTGGTCGGCGCCGCATTCGCTCTTGTCATCTCGACCCGGGCCCGGGCGGCCGGCTCGGGCATGCCATGGGAGCAGCCGCTCCAGCAGGTCCTCGAGTCGGTTCAGGGTCCGGTCGCCAAAATCCTCGCGGTGATCGTCATTATCGTCACCGGTCTGACGCTCGCATTCGGCGAGACCGCCGGCGGGTTTCGCCGCCTGATCCAGATCGTGTTCGGTCTGTCGATCGCTTTCGCCGCGTCGAGCTTCTTCCTTTCGTTCTTCAGCTTCGGTGGTGGAGCGCTGATCGCATGACCGGCGGGGGCGCCTATAGTCAGGCGGGACATCTCGACGGGTTCGAGGTGCCGCTTCACCGATCTCTGACCGAACCCATCCTGCTCGGTGGCGCGCCGCGCGGGGTCGCGATCATCAACGGCACGATCGCGGCCGCGCTCGGCCTCGGCCTCCAGCAATGGATTGCGGGGCTCGTGGTCTGGGCGGTCGGGCATACGCTGGCGGTTTTCGCAGCGAAGCGCGACCCGGACTTCATGCCGGTGCTTGCCCGTCATCTGCGCCAGAAAGGTCATCTCGCATGCTGAACCTGCGTGAATATCGCAACACGGCCGATCGGCTTGCCGACCATCTGCCCTGGGCGGCACTGGTCGCGCCCGGCGTCGTCCTCAACAAGGATGGGAGTTTCCAGCGCACGTTGCGGTTTCGGGGACCCGATCTCGAAAGCGCGACCGAAGCGGAACTCGTGTCGGCCTGCGCCCGCGCCAACAATGTGCTGAAGCGCTTCGGCTCGGGCTGGGCGCTGCATGTCGAAGCCGAACGCCGCGAGGCGATCGGCTACCCCGACGGCGCATTCCCCGATGCGGCGAGCTGGCTGGTCGATCAGGAGCGCCGCGCCGGTTTCGAAGCGGCGGGACAGCATTTCGAGAGTCGCTATTGTCTGACACTGACCTTTCTGCCGCCGGCCGATCAGGCCGACACGGCGGGGCGGATGCTCGTCGAGCGGACTTCGGAAGGTGAAGGGCGCGACTGGCATCAGGCGCTTGCGGCATTCGTCGCCGAAACCGATCGCGCGCTGGACCTGTTCGCCGGGTTCATGCCCGGGGTCGTCGCGCTCGACGATCGCGAGACGCTGACCTTTCTTCACGGCACGATCTCGCCCCGACGCCACGACGTCGCGGTCCCCGAGACGCCGATGTACCTCGACGGCCTGCTCGTCGACACCCCGCTCGTCGGCGGACTCGAGCCGATGCTGGGTAGCCAGCATCTACGCACGCTCACCGTGCTTGGTTTTCCGAACGTGAGCCGGCCGGGCATTCTCGACGCGCTCAACCATCAGGATTTCGGCTACCGCTGGGTCACCCGCTTTATCGCGCTCGACAAGACCGACGCCACCAGGGCGCTGACCCGGCTCCGGCGTCAGTGGTTCAGCAAGCGCAAATCGATCACCGCGCTGCTGCGCGAGGTCATGTACAATCAGCCGGTCCAGCTGCTCGATAGCGATGCCGACAACAAGATGGTGGATGCCGATCTCGCGCTCCAGGCGCTGGGCGGCGATCATGTCGCGTTCGGCTATCTCACCACGACCGTCACCGTCGCCGACACCGACCGGGCGCGGGTCGAGGACAAGGTTCGCAGCGTCGAACGGATCGTCAACGGGCTCGGGTTCACCTGCATTCGCGAGGGAATGAACGCGGTCGAAGCGTGGCTCGCGAGCCTGCCCGGCCAGATCTACGCCAATGTCCGCCAGCCGCTCGTCCATACGCTGAACCTTGCGCACCTCATGCCGCTATCCTCGGTGTGGGCAGGCCCCGCACGCGACGCGCATCTTGACGGCCCGCCGTTGCTCTATGCGCAGACCAGCGGCTCGACGCCGTATCGGCTGTCGGTCCATGTCGGCGACGTCGGCCACATGATGGTGGTTGGGCCGACCGGCGCGGGGAAGTCGGTGCTGCTGTCGCTGCTCGCGCTGCAATTTCGACGCTACGCTGGTGGACAGGTCTATGTCTTCGACAAAGGCTTCTCGGCGCGGGCCGCCGTGCTGGCGATGGGCGGCGCACATCACTCGCTTGGGCAAGGCGGTGAGGCCGGACAAGCTCTGGCCTTCCAGCCTCTGCGGGAGATCGACGATCCGCTCGAACGCGCGTGGGCAACCGAATGGATCGTCGCCTTGCTCGACGCCGAGAAGGTGGTGGTTACGCCTGAGGTCAAGGATGCGGTCTGGTCCGCGCTGACCAGCCTCGCGTCGGCACCAGCGCACGAACGGACGATGACCGGGTTGGCGTTGCTGCTCCAGTCCAACGCACTGCGCACCGCGATCCAGCCCTATACGCTCGATGGACCGCATGGCCGACTGCTCGACGCGGCGGAAAGCGGGTTACGGTTTTCCAACGTGCAGTGTTTCGAGACCGAGGCGCTGCTCGGGACGACGAGCGTCGTCGCCCCGGTGCTCACCTATCTGTTCCATCGGCTTGGCGAACGGTTCGATGGACGGCCGACGCTGCTCATCCTCGACGAAGCCTGGGTCTTCCTCGACCATCCGCTGTTCGCCGCGCGGATCCGCGAATGGCTGAAGACGCTGCGCAAGAAGAATGTCGCGGTGGTGTTTGCGACGCAAAGCCTCGCCGATGTCGCGGAGAGCAGCATCGCCCCGGCGATCATCGAGAGCTGTCCGCAACGCATATTGCTGTCCAACGATCGCGCGATCGAACCACAGTCGCGCGCGACCTACGAGCGATTCGGGCTCAACGACCGGCAAATCGAGCTGATCAGCCATGCGACGCCGAAGCGGCAATATTATCTGCAATCAGCACGCGGCAATCGCCTGTTCGAACTTGGGCTTGGCCCGATCGCCCTGGCGCTGTGCGGCGCGTCCGATCCGGCGAGCCAGAAGCGGATCGATGCGATCCTCGCCGAGCACGGCTCGGACAACTTTGCGGCCCATTTCTTCAGATCCAGTGACCTCGCCTGGGCGGCCGAGCTCCTTGGCAAATTTCCCGGTACCGCCAGCTGAACCCGCTCTCTCGCCTCCAACCCCCGGAGAACGACCATGACCAAGGAACTGCATCTCAGAAAATACCTTGTTGCCGGCGCGCTCGGCCTTGGCGCCGCCGGCGCGCTGGCGATGAGCATCGTCGTGCCGAGCCGACCCGCACACGCGCTCATCGTGTTCGATCCGTCGAACTACAGTCAGAATATCCTGACCGCGGCGCGGACGCTGACCCAGATCAACAACCAGATTCGCATGCTGCAGAACCAGGCGCAGAGCCTGATCAATCAGGCGAAGAACCTGACCCGGATCGACTTCCCGGAATTACAGGCATTGCAGCAGACGATCCAGCAGATCGACCAGCTGATGGGGCAGGCGCGCGGCATTCAGTTCCGCGTCGCCAATCTTGACCAGCAGTTCCGGTCGATGTTTCCGACGAGCTTCAATGCCGCGCTCGGCAACGATGCGCATGTCCTCGATGCCCGCGCCCGGCTCGATACCTCGATGGCAGCCTATAAGCAGACCATGTCGGTGCAGGCCCAGGTGGTCGAGGGCATCTCGGCGGATCAGGGCGTGCTCAACGGCATTGTCGCGCGCAGCCAGGGCGCCGAGGGCGGGCTCCAGGCGCAGCAGGCGACCAATCAGCTGCTCGCGCTCGTCGCCAAGCAGCAATTCCAGATCCAGACGCTGATGGCGGCGCAATATCGTGCCGATGCGATCGACCGAGCCAGTCGCATCCAGGGGCAAGGCGACGCACGCGCGGCGACCACCAGGTTCCTCGGCTCCGGCAACGCCTACACACCCCAATAGGCACTGCCGTCGAGACGGCGCCGGCCCGGCCTCGCCGCCGCCGTAGCTGCCGCGGGGTTCGCTAGTGCCCGCTCCCCCTCGGGCGAACCCCGCGGCTTTTTCCCCGATCAGGAGGATTGCGGACCCGTGCAGGACCTCAGCGTCATCGACCAGTTCATGGCCACGTTCGCCCGCTATATCGACAGCGGGTTCGGGCTGCTTGGGCCGGATGTCAGCTTCCTGAGCCGGACGCTGATCGCGCTCGATATCACGCTGGCGGGTTTGTTCTGGGCGCTCGGCGGCGAGGACAATGTCCTCGGCCGGCTGATCCGCAAGATCCTTTATATCGGCGCGTTCGCGTTCATCCTGAACAGCTTCTCGACATTGTCCGATATCGTCTTCCGCTCGTTCGCCCGTGCGGGGCTCACCGCCGGCGGCGCGTCGATGACCGCCGACGATTTGCTGAGGCCTGGGCGGCTCGCCGGCACCGGTTTCACCGCTGCCTGGCCGCTGCTCAATCAGGTGAACCAATATCTCGGGTTCACCACCTTCTTCGAGAATTTCCTGACGATCGCCGTGCTGCTGGTCGCCTGGGTGATCGTCATCCTCGCCTTCTTCATCCTTGCGGTGCAGATGTTCGTGACGATCCTCGAGTTCAAGCTGACCAGCCTGGCCGGCTTCATCCTCGTGCCGTTCGCGCTGTGGAACCGCACCAGCTTTCTCGCCGAGCGCGTGCTGGGCAATGTTGTGACCTCCGGGATCAAAGTGATGGTGCTGGCGGTCGTCGTCGGTATCGGTTCGAATTATTTCTCGCAGTTCACCACCGCCCTGCAGGGCCAGCAGCCGGATATCGCCCAGGCGATGAGTCTCGTCCTCGCGAGCCTCGCTCTGTTCGGCGCCGGCATCTTTGGTCCGAGCATCGCGTCGGGGCTGGTCGCGGGCGCTCCGCAGCTTGGCGCGGGCGCTGCGCTCGGCACGGCGGTCGGCGCTGGCGGCATCATGTACCTCGGTGGCGCCGGTGCGGTCGGGGCTGTCAGTGGTGTTGCCGCTGCCGGTCTTGGCGCGGTTCGTGCCGGCACCGCGATGGGTTCGGCGGCATCGACCGCTTATTCGCTCGGTCAGGAAGCGGCAGGCACATCCACCGTCGGCGCCGGGCTCGGCGGTGTCGCGACCGCCGCCGGCAGTGCTGCCCGGTCACGCATTTCCGCAGCGCTCGGCTTGGGCGAAGCGGCCGAGTCGGGGCGCCAGGCTGCGTTCCAGGCGATGGCGGGCAAATCCGCCGGTGCGGGTGGTACAGGCGGCGATCCGGCTACGATGCCCGCGTGGGCGCGCGAGATGAAGGCGCAGCAAACGACCCGCCATCACGGGCAGGCCGCGATGCACGCGATGCAGCAAGGCGATCGCGGCGGCCACGCCGCCACCCCCGACATCAAGGAAAGGGATAACTGACATGCTCTTCAAGCGAGCGGTGCAGCGCTATGGGCGAACTCCTGCACCGGAAACCCCCTATCAACGCGCCGGCCAGCTCTGGGATGAGCGGATCGGGTCCGCCCGCGTGCAGGCGCGCAACTGGCGATTGATGGCCTTTGGCGGTCTATTGCTCGCGACCGGACTGTCGAGCGCGCTGGTCTGGCAGTCGATGCAGAGCCGGGTCGTGCCGTACGTTGTGGCGGTCGATCGCCTTGGCCAGCCGCAGGCGATCGCGCCGGCTTCGGCCGAATACCGCCCCACCGATGCGCAGATAGCCTGGTTCCTTTCGCGGTTTATCACCGACATCCGCGCGCGGTCGCTCGACCCCGTGCTGATGCGCGAGAATTGGCTGCAGGCCTATGACTTCGCCTCGAAGCGCGGCGCGATTTTCCTCGGTGATTATGCGCGGACCGCCAATCCCTTCGCCGATGTCGGCGACAAGACCGTTTCGGTGCAGGTGACCAGTGTCGTTCGCGCGTCGGACACCAGCTTTCAGGTGAAGTGGACCGAGAGCGCTTATGTACGCGGCAGCCTTTCCGGCACGTCGCACTGGACCGCGATCCTGACCGTCACGCTCCAGCCTCCCAAAGATGCCGAGACGCTGCGCAAGAACCCGCTCGGCCTTTACGTCGACGCGATCGACTGGAGCCGGGAGCTAGAGCCGCCCGGCGTGGCGCCGGCGAAGGCCGCGACCTCGTCTGATGCTGGGCAGCCATCGAGCGCCGATCTCCCGCTGGGATCGCCGCTCGACCCGAGCCTTGCCGCCCCTCAACCGGAGAACGGCCAATGAAAACTCTTCTCCTCGCCGCCACCGCGCTCGCGGGTTCGCCTGCCGCCCCCGCGCAAACGGGGCAAAGCCCATCGCAGCCAGCCCAGGCTGCGGTCGCCACTGTAGCCCCGACATCGGCATCGACGCCGAACCTGTCGACGACTGCGGCCGGCGCGGTCTTTGCGCCGCCGATCGTGCAATCGTCCGAAGCGCGCACGCACACCGTGCCACCATCACCGGCCGAGCTTCGTGTGCGAGCAGCCAATCGCGCGGTGACGCGCGATCCGGCCGCGCTCGCATTCGTCAATGCCATCCAGGTCTATCCCTACGGCGAGGGGGTTCTCTATCGCCTGTTTGCCGCGCCGGAGCGGGTGACGGATATCGCGTTACAGCCAGGGGAGGCGGTCGTTTCGGTCGCGGCTGGCGACACCGTTCGATGGACCATCGGCGACACCACGAGCGGATCGGGCGAAGCAAAACGCGTCCACATTCTCGTGAAGCCCTTCTCGGCCGGCCTCGCGACCAACCTGATCATCACCACCGATCGCCGGACCTATCATCTCCAGATGGATAGCACTTCCGCGACCGCAATGGCGGCTGTCTCCTGGACCTATCCGCAGGACGAACTCATTGCGATTCGGCGCCAGCAGGCCGAGGCGCTCGAAGCCACCCCTGTCTCCTCAGGCCTTACGGTCGCGAGCCTCAACTTCGACTATGCGATCACCGGTGACACGCCGGACTGGCGGCCGCTGCGCGCATTCGACGACGGTCGCCAGACCTTCATCGAATTTCCCGCGAGTATCTCCGTCGGCGAGGCGCCGCCGCTGTTCGTGCTCGACGAGAAGGGCGAGGCGAGCCTCGTCAACTACCGGATGTCCGGCCGTTTCTATGTCGTCGACCGTCTCTTCGGTGCCGCCGAATTGCGGCTTGGCGCGAAGAAGCAATCGATCGTTCGAATCGCGCGGGCCACGCCCGCGCGGTCGGGCCGCCGGCGGGGGAGGGCATCGTGACCGACGATGTTGCCAAGCCAGGCACCGACACATCCGCGCCGGTTGAGAAGGGCAATCCCGAACCCGAATTGGGCGCCGCGCCGCAAAAGGTCGACCCTGAGACTTTGGTGCTGCGCGCGCGGGCAACGCGAGTCGTCCGGTTTCGTCGCGGCGCGGTCATCGGCATCGCCGCGGTGACGTCCACCGCGATGGTGGGCCTGACGCTGGTCGCGCTGAAACCCCGCCCGTTCCACGTGGTTGTGGACGGCCGCCGTGACGACCCGAGCGGCAAGGCGACCCCCGAGGCGCTTGCCAACGCGCCCAAGAACTATGGAGAAGCCCCGCAGCTCGGTCCGCCGATGCCCGGGGACCTCGGGCGACCGTTTCTTGAGCATGAGCGCAGACTTGGCAGGGCGCCGGCACCGGATCCGGCAGCCCAGGCGGCAGAGGCGGAGCGTCAACGCGTCGCCGCCGAGCAAAGAGCCGCCCAGGAATCAGGCGTAATGATCCAGATGGGGAGGGGAGATCGGTCGATCGGCCTTCCTGTCGAGTCTGCCGCGGCAGCTCCGCCGGCCGAGCGTCAGGACGGCAGGCTGGCGCTCGATCCCGAGCGCGATCCCGGTGGCCAGCAGCGCAAGGTCGATTTCGTCGCTGCCAGGGAATCGGGCGATGTCGTCAATCCGCATGCTCTGGTCGCCGCCCCATCGCCGTACACGATCAGCGCGGGCACGGTGATCGCGGCGAGCCTCATCACCGGGCTGAATTCTGACCTTCCCGGCCTCGTGACAGCCCAGGTCACCGAGAACTGCTATGACAGCGCGACCGGGCGCATCCTGCTCATCCCGCAGGGCTCGCGGCTGATCGGCAGCTACGACAGCATCGTCGCATTCGGACAGAAGCGCGCATTGGTCGTCTGGCAGCGGATCATTTTGCCCGACGGATCATCGATCCAGATCGATAACATGCCCGCGACGGACGCGGCGGGTTACGCCGGGCTTTCCGACAAGGTCGATCTGCACACCTGGCAGTTGCTCAAGGGAGTCGCGCTCTCGACTCTGCTGGGGGTCGGCACACAGCTGAGTTTCGGCAACGATAGCGATCTGGTTCGTGCGATCCGCGAGTCGACCCAGCAGAGCGCTTCCCGCGCCGGCGATCAGATCGTCATGAAGAACCTGAACGTGCAGCCCACGCTAAGGGTGCGTCCCGGCTGGCCACTTCGTCTGATGGTCCACAGGGATCTGATATTAACTCTGTCGGGGGAGCGTTGATATGGCTGGGATCAAGCTCGGCAAGCTGCCCGATCGAACGCCGGTAAAAGTGACGTTCAACGCCTCGCCGGCGCTCAAGCAGGCGCTCGACGATTACGCGGTACTCTATGAGGTGACCTATGGGCGCCGTGAGCCGATCAGCGATCTGGTGCCCGCCATGCTCGCCGCATTTCTTGAGGGCGACCGCGCGTTCGCGCGCGATCGAAAAGGTGCGAAGTGACCAATGATCAAGAGCCTGACCGCTTCATCCGGCTTGATGAGGTGAAGCGCAGGGTCGGCCTGGGCAAGACGATGATTTACGACCTGATCCGGGAGAGCAAGTTTCCGGCTCCGTACAAGATATCTCCGTGCGCCTCGCGCTGGAGCGATCGCGAAATCGTCGCCTGGATCAACGAGGTGAAAGACGGCTTCGAGGGTAAGCGACGCCGGGTTTGACGCGTTCGGACACGGTTTTGCGATGCCAATCCGAATCTATGCGGCGGTGCTCGCCGAAAAAACGCGCAAAGCGGGTTGCGCACCCGACACGAAAACGATGGGCACTGTAATCTTTATTCAAAGCCGGGAGGTCCGACACGCGCCGCGATCACGAACGCGCGTCACCTCGGAAGACATTACCCTGCGGCATCCATTGATGGCCGACAGCGCCTGCTATGAGGCTCGACATAGACGTCCCTTGGCCATCCAGTGTCAGTCGGCACGGGTGTGAGGAAAATCGCGTGCAGTTAAGGCGGCAAAAAATATAGGGTATTGCAAATTGACTGAGGGTTCGATAGAGATGCACGCAGTCGAGCTGAGACGTTAAGCCTCGGTTTTTAGACGAAGAGGTCGACGTGGTACTTTCCATGGTACTTTCGGAATTGTGATAATTCGAATCAAAGGCAAATCAATTACTTAAAGCCTGAGATCGAATCCCTCCGTCTCCGCCAGTTTTCCTTAAAATTCATGCAGTTAAAGTGGGTGTGCGGCTCGCCGGCCCCGGTTCTCCACGCGCTTTCGCGGCCAATTCCAGCGCATGATCGCGTCGAATCGTCGTCCCGCCCGTCCGCTTTGGGGGGGCGGACGGGCGGGAGTTTGACGCGACCGATCGCGCTTAACGTTCGATCTCGCCGATCTTTTGCCAGTGCGCGTGAAGCGCCGCGATATCGCCACTGGTGAGCAGCGGCATCGCCGCGTGGAGCTGGTCGTCAGTCCAGTCCCACCATTTCAGCGCGAGTAGCCGCGCGATATCGGCGTCGTCGAACCGTTTGCGGATGACCCGCGCGGGATTGCCGCCGACGATCGCATAAGGCTCGACATCGCGCGCCACCAGCGCGCGGGTTCCGATCACCGCGCCGTCGCCGATCGTCACGCCGGGCATGATGATCGCCTCCGAACCGATCCACACGTCGTTGCCGATGATCGTGTCGCCCGCCGGCTGGTAGCCGTTCGCCGCGCCGGCGAAGGCCGGCACCTCCGGCATCCAGAAAAAGGGAAAGGTGCTGATCCAGTCGTTCCGGTGGCCCTGGTTGCCTGCCATGATGAACGCGGCGCCCGATCCGATCGAGCAGAAGCTGCCGATGACGAGCTTGTCCGCGTCGGCATCGGGCAACAGGAAGCGGGCGCAGTCGTCGAAGCTGTGGCCGTGATAATAGCCGGAATAATAACTGTAGCGCCCGACCGAGATGTTGGGGTGGGTGACCTGACGATCGAGTGTGATGCCCTTGAACGGGCTTTCGAAGAAATTGCGCATTGAAAAATACCACCGAATGCTGGCCGCCGGTGTGGCAGCCGATCGCGCGTCGACGCACGCGCGGAGAATCCGGCGAGCCGATCGGGCCAGCCGGGGCAACGGCTTCCCGCGGCGAAACGCGGAAAGCGGATTCAGATGGTACAGTCTGCCGACTTCATCGCGGCATCATGCGCCGGATCGCACCTCGGACACAAGGACGCCCTGTTCCTTAGAAATCGAAGCCGGGCTGCTCGGGCTTCTTCGCTTCGGGCTTCTTCCCCGCGTCGACCGCGATCGACACGCCTTCGAGCTCGAGCATTCGCGCCTTGGAGAAGGAGCCGCCCGGCGCCGAAAACCCGCCGATCTTGCCGCCCGCGGCGGTGACGCGGTGACACGGGACGATCAGCGGGATCGGGTTGCTGGCCATCGCCTGGCCGACATCGCGCGCGAATTCCGGCCCCGCGCCAAGCTCCTTGGCGATCGCGCCATAAGTGGTGGTCTCGCCCCAGCCGAGCTTGCGCACCCGATCGTAGACGCGCGCGAAGAACGGTTCCTGTTCGCCGAGATCGATCGGCACATCGCCGAAATCGACGCGCTCGCCGGCGAAATAGCGACACGCTGCGTCGACGATCGCGCGGACCGGGGCGGGCGGGTCGACGATTGTCGCATCGGGCGCGCGCCGTAGCAGCGCCCAGCTCGCTTCGCGCGCGGTCCGCGCCGGCAGGCGAAAGCTCGATATGCCGCGATCATTCCATCCGATCGCGGCATGGCCCGCCGCGGTTTCGAAGACATGATAGCGGGTGGCAAGTGCTGGCTGAGTCACATCTAACCCCGATCGGCAACCTTGCCGATGTGGGACGGGATCGTCGAAACGTCCAGATCGCTCGCGGCCGCGATGATCGAGCGCAAGGAGCGGTTCGAGAACATCGCGCTGGATTTCCTGCTCGCGCGATAGCTAGCCCCTCGTCGTCCCGGCCGCTCGACAAACCGGACGCGCGGCTTCAACATCGTGCGCGCTCAACGGGCCGATGCGACGTGGAACGATCCAAACCCTTCAAACTGAAAATGCAGATTTTGTGCGGTGACGAAATCGCGTTCGGGCCGGGCAAGGCGGATCTGCTCGAGGCGATCGCGCGCGAAGGATCGATTTCGGGCGCCGGCCGGGCGCTGGGCATCAGCTATCGGCGGACGTGGCAATTGGTCGATATGATGAACCGCTGCTGGTCCGAGCGGCTGGTCGAGACGCTGCACGGCGGCGGGCGCGAGCGCGGTGCGCGGGTGACGCCGTTCGGCGAAAACGTGCTTGCGCATTATCGCCGGGCGGAAGCGCGCCTCGCCGAGGAAGCCGCGGCTAGCCTCGCGGGGCTGATGCGCGACCTGCGTCCGGCGCCGCTGCCGGCGAAAGCGGGCGCGGACAGCCCGGCGGCGGCAGCGACAAACGAGGATCGTGCAGGAAAGCCGCGTCGGTAAGCCCGGTCAGGAAATCCGCGAGCGCGGCGATCGTCGCGTCGTCCAGCCCGCGCGCGGTGTCGTGGCGGCGGATCGCATCGGCGAGCATCGGCGCGCTGCCGTCGTGGAGATAGGGGGCCGAGACCGCGACATTGCGCAGCCCGGGGGTCTTGAACCGCCCCGCGTCCGCCGCGCGTCCGGTGATTTCGGCGAGGCCCGTGTCGCGCGCATTCGCCGCGGGCGGGGCGATCGCGTGGAAGCGATCGTCGGTCAGGTCGGTGCCCGCATGGCAGGCCGTGCAACCCCGCGTCGCAAAGGCGCGCAGTCCTGCGCGTTGCGACGCGGATAAAGCATCCTGCCGCCCGGCGCGATAACGGTCATAGGGCGTGTCGCGCGAGATCATCGTGCGCTGGAACGCGGCGATCGCCGTCACAACCTGCGTGGCGTCGATCACCCCGCCGCTCGGGAAGGCGGCGCGGAATTGCGCGCGATAGCAGGCGTCGGCGCCCAGCCTTTTGCCGATCTCCGCCTCATGCCCCTTCATCCCCATCTCGATCGGATGCGTGCCGAACAACGGGATCGCGGCCTGCGCCTCCAGCGTCCGCACGCGCGGATCGCCCCAGGTCAGCGCGGCACGCGCGGCGACATTGGCGAGGCCCGGCACGTTGCGTCGACCCGGCGCGCCGGTGACGCCGGGATGCGTCGCATTGCCGTCGCTGAACCCGCGGCGCTGTTCGTGGCAGGTCGCGCAGGCCATCGTCCCGTCGACCGACAGATCGGCATCGTAGAACAGCCGCCGGCCCAGCTCGACCTTTGCCGCCGCCGTGTCGTCACGCGCGGCCGCCACCGCGATCGCGCTCGCAGCGAGCGCCGCCGCGGCCAGGAGCAAGCGAACCGGCATCGGCGATCAGGGCAAAGGTGCGATCAGCACCGTCAGTTCGGCCGTGGCATTGGCCGAGATCTGAAGCACGTAATCGCCCGGCTCGAGCGAGAAATCGACCATCTTGCGGATCGTCGAGCAGGCGGGGCCGTGGCCGTGCGCGGTCGAGACGACCGCCTTGCCGTCGCGCACCACATCGATCCACGCCGCTGAACCGAGCGCGACGCGATAGCCGCCCGCGCGCGCGATCGTGAATGCCAGCAACCCGCCGTGGCTCACGCTGCCGCCCGGCTTTTCGGGCTGGAGCGGGTAATGCACCGTCGGTGTCGGCAGCAACGTTACCGTCGCGGCCTTGCCCGGAACGAGCGTTGCGCGCGCCACCCCGTCGCGATCGGTGGCGGCGGCGAGCGGTGCGGGGGTCGCCCAGCCCGCCAAAGCCGCGGGCAGCGCGGGTTTCGCTTCCGCGGAGCAGGCGGGGGGCGTTTGCGCCGATGCCGCCGGCGCGGTCATCGCCATCATCGCCGCCGCCCATATCGCCCGCGTCCACTGCCGATCCATCTTTGCCCCCGTTTCGAATCCGATCTCTATATCTGGATATATACAGAGCTTCGATCGCGGTCTATGCGCGCCGGGCGAAACCGCGAGGGGGAATGCGATGCGAACGATCGTTGCCGGGCTGCTCGTGTCGAGCGCGATCGTCGCCGCCCCGCCGGCGCAGGCGCAGGACAATGACGCGGCGTTCGGCCTCGGCCAGATCGTCGTCACCGCGCCCAAGGTCGAGGGTGTGGCGATCGGCGGCGATACCCTGTCGTCGGATGCGATCTTCGCCTTCGATCGGCAGCGGCTCGACGATGCGGTGAACCTCATCCCCGGGGTCAATGCCTCGAACACCGGCGGATCGCGCAATGAACGGCTGATCCTGGTGCGCGGGTTCAACCGCTTCCAGGCGCCGCTGTCGATCGACGGCGTGCGCGTGTTTCTCCCTGCCGACAATCGGCTCGATTACGGCCGCTTCCTCACCAGCGACATCGCCGAGGTGCAGGTCGCCAAGGGCTATGCCTCGGTGCTCGACGGGCCCGACGGGATGGGCGGCGCGATCAACCTCGTGACGCGCAAGCCGGCCCGGCCGATCGAGGCGCAGGTGCAGGCGACGCTCAACCTCGGCCGCGCGGTGGACTATGCCGGCTATAATGTCGCCGGGCTGATCGGGACGCGGCAGGACAAATATTATGCGCAGGCGAGCTATGCGCGCAACGATACCGATCATTGGGATCTCGCCGGCGGCTTCGTCCCGACGCCGAGCGAGAATGGCGGGCGCCGCGACCTTTCGGCCGCGCGCGACTGGCGCGTGAACTTGAAGGCAGGGTTCACCCCCAATGTCACCGACGAATATTCGATCAGCTATACCAAGCAGAGCGGGATGAAGCTCGCCCCACTCAGCACCACCGATCCGGCGGCGATCCAGCGCGCTTGGACCTGGCCTTATTGGGATGTTTCCAGCGTCTATTTTCTGTCGACCACCGCTTTGGGCGAGATGGCGACGCTCAAGACCAAGATTTATTACAACCAGTTCGACAATCTGCTCAGCGCGTGGGACGACGCCAGCGAAACCACCCAGACCAGGCCGCGCGCGTTCAACAGTTTCTATCACGACAAGGCGTGGGGCGGATCGGCGCAGCTCGATCTGCGCCCGCTGCCCGGCGATACGCTGAGCCTCGCGGCCTTCTACCGCCGCGACAAGCATGTCGAATTCCAGCAAAGCTTCCCCGGCGGCGGGTTCGAGCCGCCGCAGACCTCGATCGAGGACGGCTATAGCATCGCGCTGCAGAATATCGCCGAGCTGGCGCCCGCGCTGACCTTCACCGCCGGCATCAGTTACGACTGGAAGGATCTGCGCCGCGCGGAGGATTACGCCAATAACGCCTTCGTCTTCTATCCGCTGGTCAATCATTCGGCGCTGAACGGGCAGGGGCGGCTGTCGTGGAAACCGTCCGAAACGAGCGAATTGCACGCCAGCATTTCCGATCGCACGCGCTTCCCGACCTTGTTCGAACGGTTCAGCTCGCGCTTCGGCGGGGCGGTGTCCAACGCCAATCTCCGGCCCGAGCGTGCGGTGAATTACGAGATCGGCGGATCGCGCCGCTTCGGCATCTGGCGCGCGGAGGGCGCAATCTTCTATTCGCACCTCACCGACGTGATCGTCGCCGAACCGTTCATCTTCACGAGCTGCACCCCCGCCGGGGTCTGCACGCAGAATCCGGTGACCAAGAGCTTCAACCTCGGCCGCGGCAATTTCTACGGCGGCGAGCTGTCGGTCACCGCGCAGCTTCTCCCCGGCCTCGCGATCGGCGGCAATTATACCTACACGCATCGCGACTTGCGCGATCCCGGCGTACCGATCTTCCGCCCGACCGACGTGCCGACGCACAAGGCGTTCATCTATGCCGATTGGTCGCCGGTCGCCGCGGTGCATGTGCGGCCGAGCGCCGATATCGCCTCCGATCGCTGGACGGTGAATACCGCCGGCACCGCTTATTTCCGCACCGGGAATTATGTCGACGTGGGGCTTGCCGCCGATTGGGATGTCTCGCGCCGGCTGACGATCGGGGTGGGCGCGCGCAACCTGCTCGATCGGAATTACCAGCTCGCGGCGGGCTACCCCGAGCCGGGGCGCAGCTTCTTCGCGCGTGTTGCGGCGCGCTACTGACGCGTATCGACCGCAATCCAGTTGGTTTCCCAGCTTCGGCCGTTATCCGCGGAATAAGCCTGTTCGAAACGGGCTTCTTTCGCGGCCGCCGTGATCACGAAGCGGACGAGGATCGCGCGCCCGTCGAGCGTATCGTGCGCATAGAACAGCCCGCGGCCGTGATCGTCGAAGCCGCCGTAAACCGGGGTCGTCAGCGTGCCGCTGCGTGCATTGGCGTAGTTGAGGCTCCATTGCCGCGATCGCGGATCATACAGCCGCAGCGCCGCGCCCTCGATGCGCCCGGCGGTGCCCGAGACCGACAGTTCGACGAGATTGAACCGGCCATCGAGGATCGGGCGGACCACGCTCGTTCCCTGATAATCGGCCCAATCCGGCGCGGCGCCCGACAGCGGATTGCGCAGTAGCCGCAGCCGCGTGGTCCAGGTGCCGAATTCCCAGTCGAAGTCGTGGCGACCGTCGCGGCTGGCCTGGGCCTTGGCGGGATCGGGCGGCGGTGGCGTCTGTGCGACTGCACTCCCGGCGATCAGCGCAGTAACGGTGCAGATCAACGTCGATTTTCGCATCGGTCGTCGCTCTTTGCTGTGTCGGGCGCGATATAGGGCAAATCCCGCTGCCCCGGAAGCGCGCCGGCCGCCCGCTGACAATGCCGGCGCATCCGGCTAGGGCGAACCTCCGGTCCCGGAGAATCACTGAATGTCGTCGATCGATTTTACCGCTTTCGCATCGCGCACGCTGGACGATGCGACGATCCCCGAACTGCCGAACCATTATCGCGGCAAGGTGCGCGACAATTACGATCTGGCCGACGGGCGGCGGATCATCATCGCCAGCGACCGGCTGAGCGCGTTCGATCGCATCCTGTGCGCGATCCCGTTCAAGGGCGAGGTGCTGACGCAGACCGCGCGTTTCTGGTTCGAGCAGACTGCGGACATCTGCGCCAATCACGTCCTCGATTATCCCGATCCCAACGTCCTCATCTGCCGCCGGCTCGACATCCTGCCGGTCGAGATCGTCGTGCGCGGTTATCTCGCGGGGACCACGGGCACCTCGATCCTGACCCTCTACAAAAAGGGCCAGCGCACGATGTACGGCATGACGCTGCCCGATGGCCTGCGCGACAATGCCCGGCTCGCCGCGCCGATCATCACGCCGACGAGCAAGGAATTCGACGGCGGGCATGACGAGCCGTTGACCCCCGCCGAAATCCTCGAGCGCAAGCTCCTGACCCCGGCGCAATGGGACGAGCTGAGCGCGACCGCGCTGGCGCTGTTCGCGCGCGGGCAGAAAATGGCGGAAGCGCGCGGGCTGATCCTCGCCGACACCAAATATGAGTTCGGCGTCACCCCCGACGGCACGATCGTCCTCGCGGACGAAATCCATACGCCGGACAGCAGCCGTTACTGGCGGCAGGCGACCTATCAGGCGCAATTCGAGGCCGGCGAGCGGCCCGACAGCTTCGACAAGGATTTCGTGCGCTCGTGGGTCGGGGCGCGGTGCGATCCCTATCATGATCCGATCCCGGCCATCCCGCGGGACCTGATCACCGGCACCGCCGCGGTCTATGCCGAGGCGTTCGAGACGATCACCGGCAAGACCTTCGCACCCGATCTCGGCGGCGCGACGGTGCTGGAACGCATCCGCGCGCGGCTGGCGCCGCTGTTCGGCGCCGGGTGAATCACAATATCGGGCGCACGACAGGATCCGCCCCGGCGTAGGCCGGGGCCCAGTTACGAGCGGCCCGATGCTGGACCCCGGCCTTCGTGGTCCCCGCAAAGTATTACTTTGCGGGGTGCCCCTTCGCCGGGGCGGAAAAGCGAACGCACGATGCGCTAGTGGTGAGAACACAACGGATGGTTCCCGCTTCTCTCAGCCGTCATGCCGGGCTTGACCCGGCATCCAGAGTTTCAGGCGGTGTCCTTTGTGGCTCTGGATGCCGGGTCAAGCCCGGCATGACGGGAAAGGATTCCGGGACTCCTCCGTCTGAATCAATCCACTAGCGGCGGTAACCGAAGCGGCTGCTCTCGAACGATACCACGGCACCGGCATTGTCGCCGAGCGGGATCGCCGCGGTGCCATAGATGCCGCGCGTGCCGTAGGAGCCGATCATCATCCCCACTTCGCCGTGGATTCCGCGATCCATGCGCTGCGACTGGGTCAGTTCGCCCCGCGCGGCGGCGGCGCTGTCCACCGTGTTGCGATCGAGGATCGCGTTGCGCTGTTCGTCGGTGAGGCGAACGGTGTCGGCGTCGCCGGCGGCGGGCGCCGGCGCCGTTTGTGCGAGCGACGGCACCGCTCCTACAAGGGCGAACGCAGTCGCGAACACACGGAAGCCGAGCGGCGTGGGGCGAGTCATGGCGCCCTTCTTATACCGTCCAACCCGACTGGCAAATGAACGACACGCGGTGTCGATCACGGCTTCACGAGATGGAAGGTCTCATAAGGCATCGAGGCGAAGGACAGGCGCGGGTCCTGGCTGTCGCCGAAGAACTTGATCCGATCGTACGGACCGCCGGCACGCGCGCCGGTGATTTCCTCATATTCCGCCGGCCCGATCTGCTCATAGGCGGTCTTGCGCCCCGCCGCGGTGACGGTGACGATATGCGCGCCGCTCGCCTCGACCTTGATGTCGTTCTCGGGCTCCGGCGGCGCCGAATAATCGCGGCGGTTGGCGCGATAGCTGCCGAGCACCGGTGCCGATTTGCCCGTGTAGCGCGGCGCGGGCGCCTGGGGAAACAGCCGCCCGATCAACGCGTTGCGCAGCTCGGTCCGCGCGATCCCGCTTTCTGGGCCGCCGGTGAACGAGATGAAGAGACCGATGTTGCGTTCGGGCGCGATGACGAGATCCGAATGGAAGTCGACCGTGTTCCCGGCATGCCCCACCATTCGCGGCCCGGCCTGACGCTCGACGAGGAAGCCGTGCGCCATCCCCGGCAGGCCGGGGACATTGGCGTAAAGATCGCTTTCGAGCAGCGCGACCGATTGCGCGCTGAGGATGCGCTTGCCGTCCAGCGCGCCGCCCCCGAGCAGCGCCAGCATGAACCGCGCCATATCCGGCGCGGTCGCGCTCGCCGAGCCCGCCGGCATGATCGAGCTGAGATATTCATAAGGCTTGGGGACGAGCTGCCCGTCGACCCATTTGTGCCCGTCCGCCATCCGCGCGGCGAGCGCCGGGGGCAGAGGCTCGCGGAAGGTGGTCGAGGTCATGCCCAGCGGGGCAAAGATGTGACGCTCGACATAATCGGGATAGGCCTCGCCCGATACGCGCTCGACGATATAGCCGGCGAGCGCGGCGCCATAGTTCGAATAAGCGATCTCGGTCCCCGGCGCCCACAGCCGCTGCGGAATATGCGCCTTGATCCACTGCTGATAGGGGGTGATCTTGTCGGGGCTGTCGAACAGGAAGCCGCCGAGATCGCTCATCCCCGGGCTGTGCGACATCAGATCGCGCACGCGGATCGGTGCGCCGTTGAAATCGGGGATGCGATAATCGAGGTAGCGGTTGACGTCGGCATCGAGGTCGACCTTCCCCGCCTCGATCTGCTGCATCAGCGCGACCCAGGTGAACAGCTTGGAGACCGATCCGGGGCGAAACAGGGTGCGCGCGCCGTCGACCGGCACCTGCTTGGCGACATTGGCGAAACCATAGCCGCGGGTGAACAGCACGCGGCCGTCCGCCACCACCGTCACCACCGCGCCCGCTACCTGTCGGCTGGCGATCTGCCCGGCGACGACCCCGTCGACGAAATCGGGGAGCCCGGCGAGCCGATCGGCCTGAACCGCCGGCGCCGGCCGGGGCGGTTCGGCGAAAGCGAGCGACGATGAACAGGCAAGCGCGGCGCAGGTAAGAGCGCGAATCCAGGGCATCAGAATTCTCCGAACGAAATGAAGAGGGCGCGGCTCACGGTACGCCGAGGCAGCTCGCAACCAGTTGGTCGAAGGCGGCACCGCGCCGGATCGGGTCCGCAACCGGAAGCCCGAGCCGCTCCGCATCGCGCGCCATCAACGCCGCGGCGGCATCGGCGTCGAGCGCGGCGGTATTATAGGCGAAGCCGGCGCAGCGGATCGCGGGGTTGGTCCGCCGCCCGAGCGCGATCGTCAGGTCGACGATCTCCTCGACGGTCGGCACGCCATAATCGGGAACGCCGAGCAGGTGCGCGCGCCCCGGTTCGTGGCAGACGACGAACACGTCGGGCTGGCTGCCGTGGAGCAGCCCCAGCGATACCGCGGCATAGGCCGGATGCAGCAACGATCCCTGGCCCTCGATCACGTCCCAATGATCGGGCGCGGCGTCGGGCGACAGCGATTCCGCCGCGCCGGCCTCGAAATCGGAGACGATCGAATCCATCGGTATCCCGCCGCCCGCGATCATGATCCCGGTCTGCCCGCTGGCGCGAAAATCGACCGCGACGCCGCGCGCGGCAAAGGCGTCGGCGAGCGCTAGGGCAGTATATTTCTTGCCGAGCGCGCAATCGGTGCCGACCGTCAGCAGCCGCTTGCCGCTGCGCTTGCGCCCGGTGGCGATCGGTAGCCCGGCGGGCGGGGTGCGCACGTCGAACAGCCGGCGGCCATGATCTTGTGCGGCTTGCGCGAGGCCGGGCACATCGGTGAGCCGGCTGTGCATCCCGGCGATCAGATCGAGCCCGGCGGCGAGCGCCTCGATCAGCGCGGGCCGCCAATGCGGCGGGATCACGCCGCCGCGGTTGGCGACGGCGATCACCATCGCCTTCGCGCCCCTCGCCGCAGCGTCAGCGGGGGAGAGCTGCGGCAGCCCGGTGCGCACCGCGGCGGGATCGCAGGCATATTCGCCGATGCATTTGTCGGCGGCCCAGTCTCGCAATCCGAATGCGGTCTTGGCGAAGCCGGGTTCGACGACGTCGCCGACGAACAGAAGATAGGGAGAAGGAAGTTCAGTCGCGTTGTTATTATTATCCAGGCTCATCCGGTCATCCTCTCGACGTGGCATAGATGGTGGCGATCATCCTGCATGACCGCCACCACGCTTCGTCAATATTTCGTCGAGATCGACAGGAGGCTGTAGCTGTAGCTGACGTAAAGGATGATCAGCGTCGCGAGGAGGATGAGCACCGCCCAGAGCTTGCTCGTCCACTTGCGCCCGTCGCGCTGCGCCAGCCAGAGGTTCCAGCCGGCAACGCCCACCGCGCCGATCAGCACCACGATGCTGAGGATCTGGAGCAGCACCAGATACGGATCGAGCACGCCCGACAGGTTGCGCAGATTGGCGAACATCGCGGTGATCATCGCCGCCCAGCCGATCACCACGCCGACGACCAGCCCGGCGGCGATCCGCGTCGCGCGATAGATGGTGAGCGGGCGACCCGAGAGGTTGAGCGAGGCCTTGTAGCGGCGCCGGATCGCCCAGCCGATCGGCCATGCGAGGAAGGTCAGCGCAAGAATCGCGAGGCTGAGATAGGTCGCCGGCGTCAGCCACGACGGCGAGATGCTCGCGGGAACGCGATCGAACACCATGAACGGCGAGATGCCGCCGATGCTCCAGCGGACGACCTTGCCGTCGACCACCTTCGCGGCGAGCTGTTCATGACCGAAGCGGTCGCGCCACACGAACGGCGCGACCTCGACCCATTCGCGCGGGCGGCCGCCGGGCGTCTTGAGCGACGGCACCACCAGATTGCCCTTTTCGTCGACTGTCACCTCGGTCGGCCCGAGCAGCCCGGCGAGCGCGAGGAAATTGGTTTCTGAGCGGCGGCTGTTGCGCCACGTCCCGGCCATCATCTGCGCATGCTGTTTCGCGGTCTGCGCATCGACCCGCGCGGTCACCGGCTTGCCGGGGAAATAGCGATCGGCGAAATCCTCGAACAGGCTGGTGCGCAGCGCGCCGACCGCGCCCATCTTCCCCGGGCTGTTGAACGACACGTACAGCCCGACATGATCGTTGATGAACAGATGCAGCGAGGTGTGGAACGCCACGGTATCGCCGAGATGCGCGATCACCTCATGCCCGTTCACATTGGTCTCGAAAAAGCCGAGCTCCATCCGGTTGAGCGGCGGGATCAGCGATTGCGGGTTCACCTTGTCGAGCGGGCTATTGTGCATCATCGCCGCGATCTGCGGGCTGAGGATGCGCTTGCCGCCCAGTTCGCCGCCCTGCAGATGGGCGAGCATGAACTTCGCCATATCGACGCCCGAGGCGGAGAGCGACCCGGCCGGCGCGGGGCCGACCAGTTCGAACGCTGCGGCGGTGCCTGGCTTGGGATAGCCCGTCGCCATCTGCCCGACGAGCTGCTTGGGGAGCGGCTGGCGGAAGGTCGCGTTGGTCATGCCGAGCGGGGCGAAGATGTGGCTGTCGACATAATCGTCGAACGACTGGCCCGAGGCGCGCTCGACGATATAGGCCGCCAGCGCGGTCGCCCAGTTCGAATAGGCCGGAGTGGTGCCCGCATCATAGATGCGCACGGGCTGCGACGCCTTGAGGAAATCGCCGAGCGGGCGCAGGTGATCGGGATCGTAGAAGATCACGTCCTTGCCGGTTTCCTCGAACCCGGCGGTGTGCGTCATGATCTGGCGCAGCGTGACCGGCTGGCCGTTGCGCGGCGGAATCTTGAAATCGATGTAGCGATTGACGTCGGCATCGAGATCGAGCTTGCCCGCCTCGACCTGCTGCATCACCGCCGTCCAGGTGACGAGCTTGGAGACCGAGCCGGGGCGGAACAAGGTGCGATAGGGATCGACCGGGGTGCGCTTGGCGACATCGGCATAGCCGAAGCCGCGCGCGGTGAGCAGCTGCCCGTCCTTGACCACCGTCACCACCGCGCCGGGGATGTCGCCGCTGCGCAGCGCATAGGGCATATAGCCGTCGAGCCAGACGTCGACGTCGCTCTTGGTCAGCGCCGCGCCGGCCGGAAGCGCGGGGGTAATGGCTGCCGCGGGGGCGGGGGTGTTCGGGGCTGGTTTGTTATTCCCTTGGGCGAGCGCGGCGCTGGCGACCAGCGCCACCGCCCCTAATGCCCAGGTCCGCATCGACCGCATTCTCTCTCTCCCTGTTCTGCCCGTGGCGCGCGATTTGGCCCCATCGGGAGAAATGTGCCGATAGTTTGGCAATAGCAGGATGTATGATCCTAATCGGAGAAATATGTCAATCCGGGACCTTCTTCGGAAACGGAGGAGATTGCGTCGCCAAGCGCAACGATGCTACGCGCATCTCCAATTAGAGACTGGGATGATGAGCGAATGGCGAAGCGACGCTCGACGTTAGGCGCGGTGATCAGGCAGTTGCGCGACAGCAACGGATGGACGCTGCGCGAGATGAGCGAGCGCACCGGCATCCCGGTCTCCACCTTGTCCAAGGTCGAGCACAACCGGCTGACGTTGACCTACGACAAGCTGCAGGAGCTGAGCGTCAGGCTCAACATCCGCATGTCCGATCTGTTCGCCGAAAGCGACGCCGCGCCGGAAGCGGCGCCGGTGACCGCGCGGCGCAGCATCGGCACGCGCGAGAATGCCTTCCGCGTGCAGACCGCCAATTACGATTATTATTATCTCTGCACCGAATTGCGCCGCAAAAGGATGATTCCGAATATCACGACGATCCGCGCGCGGACGCTCGAGGAATTCGGCGAGCTCGTCCACCACGGCGGCGAGGAATTCATCTTCGTGCTCAAGGGCAGCATCGTCGTCCACACCGAATTCTACGATCCGGTGACGCTCGAACAGGGGCAGTCGATCTATATCGATTCGAACATGGGCCACGCCTATCTCGCCGCGCCCGATTGCGACGAGGCGGTGACGCTGGCGGTGATGTCCAGCGCGGACGACGACCTGATGGATTCGCTCCTCAACATCCACGGCGAACGCTGAGGCTATTCTTCCTCTGACTCCCCTCCCTCGTGAAGGGAGGGGCTGGGGGTGGGTGGGTATGAGGCGGGTGCTGCGGTATCCCCCACACCAACCCACCCCCGACCCCTTGTATGTTGAAGGTTGCCCGATCTGATTGGAGGATGGGGTGATCGCCGGGGGTGGCCACCCCCGGCGATCGGGCGGGTGGGGCCGTCGACCCCTTGGTGAATAGCGCACCGTAAGGGAGCCTGG
>Ga0209930_1001366_pt1 | contig 38924 bp, 45 predicted proteins | sample ThiBiot_500_biof_2_FD_183948 | JGI IMG/M metagenome (GOLD analysis project Ga0209930, IMG submission 183948) | Wastewater bioreactor microbial communities from Cape Town, South Africa - Thiocy_cont_500_biof (SPAdes) | ecosystem: Engineered > Bioreactor > Thiocyanate-remediating >... | reverse complement strand
GTGAGATTCCAAATATCTTTAGCACCATCGATACTATCAAAAACACAACCTTTGCGTATGAAAAGCCATCGACGTGCATATTCAACACATTGCCATTTCATACCAGTGAATACACCGTATAAAAAATTCCATTCATTCGATGTATGACTATCATTACCATTTGAATATGCTGGAACATTTGTCGATGCATATCCTGTTATGACATTGTACGGAGCTGCTGTATTATCTGTCAAATACATACGTTTGTTAAGAGAGAGATTTTCATTTTATTAACTACTTGTTTTCAATTGTACATCAATGCTACTACATGTCAGTAAAAAGACGTTTAGAATCAATACGATAGATGATTTATACATGATCGGCAAACGAGCAAGTTTATGATTATCAAGGATTAAAGCAAAATGACTTCAGTAAAAATATACTCTATAGCTTATATATCTCTATAAAATGTATTTCGTTCGTTATCTTGCACGTTAACATTTCGATACTAAAATGTCAATAAATAAGCATCGATAAATAATTTCAACTGCACTATTATTTTAGGCTTTTAACGAATAGTTAGTAATACAATTTTTTGAGTCATTCAATTAAAATTAATTTAGCAGAAAATGATCCCTGATCATGCATTGTAAATAAAAAGGAATAGAAAAGAAGCTGTTGTCGTATTGCGTAGCAACGTAATGAAAGAGAAAAACAAGAAAATGATTGGCATGTAAGAAAAAAAAAAGATTTATAATATAGTTTTTTTTATTATTCCTTTTTTCTTTTTACAAAAAAAGTTTCAAATTAATGAGTCGACGTGTGAATATCGATAAAGTACAAAATGTGATTCCAATTTGGTTGGATACCAGCATTGATTGGAATACAGAAGATGGTCAACAAATTCAACAGTCAATTAATAATATCAGTACATTCTCAGATACAGATGAATGTATTGAATTTATTCAAACAATTCAAGATAATAAAATATGTTTGATTATGCCTGGATATTTAGGTCAATATATGATTCAACATGTACATAATTTATCACAAATCGATTCGATATTTATTTTTTGTGGAAATCTAAAACATCATACACAGTGGACTAGAAATTGGCTGAAAATTAAAGGTATATTTACCGAAATAACATCTATTTGTCAAGCTCTAAAACAAGCTGCTCAACATTGTGAACAAAATTCTATGTCGCTTAGTATCCTATCATCAAATAATCGATTAGATAAACTCGATCCATCGTTTATGTACACGCAAATCCTTCGAGATATTATTATTAATATGGATTTCGATGAACAACATATCAAACAATTTGTAGATTATTGCCGAAAAATCTTCGCTGATAATAAAGACGAATTACTCAATATCGATAAATTCGAAAACGAATACACTCATCATACACCAATATGGTGGTACACATATCAATGTTTTTTATATCCTATGCTTAATCGTTCATTGAGATTACTCGATGCTGATATTATTATACGAATGGGATTTTTTATTCGAGATCTTTTTTTACATATCAATGAATTGTATGAACGAGAATTCACTAGTCAATCTTGTCCAACAACGTTTACAGTCTATCGTGGTCAAGGTTTAACGAAAGTCGATTTCGAACAACTATCGACAACTATTGGTGGACTTATTTCATTCAATAATTTTCTGTCAACTAGTAAAAAACGTGAGATTTCATTTGGTTTTGCTCAATATGCTGCAACGAATCCCGATCTTGTTGGCATACTTTTTATTATGGAAATCAATCCCAATCAATCGACAAGTCCGCTAGCATCGATTCGAGATGTGAGTTATTTTCAAACCGAAGATGAAGTTTTATTTTCCATGCACACGGTCTTTCGTATTCGTGAGATCAAGTCTGTTGCTAATAAATATCCTCTCTACGAAGTTTTTCTCTCGTTAACCAATGACAATGATGACGATTTAAATGATCTTACATATAGTATTCGAGATGAAATCCCATCGTGCACCAATGGATGGAAACCATTGGCTCTTATGCTCGAAAAAATCGGTCAATTCGATAAAGCTGAAGAAATCTATCGAGTTGTACTCGAACAAACAACCTACGAACTCGGCAAAGGCTCATTGTATCATGCACTTGGACGAATCAAATATAATCAAGGCAAATATCTCGAAGCAATCGATTTTCATAAGACAGCAATTCAACTTTATCAAGAACATCTCTCGCCAACAACATCCTATCTATTCGAAATCTATACCAACATTGGTTTAGCTTACGGAGCTACCGGTGATTATACAACGGCACTTGATTATTTCGAACAAGCGATTTCAATTCGACAAGAATCGAAATCTTCTGAACATCCAGATGTTGCTTATCTTTTAAATAATATTGGTAATATATATTATAGTCTCGGCGATTATTCTCAAGCTATTTCATATCATGAACAAGCTCTTGCTATTCAACAGAAAGTTTTACCTTCGAATCATCCTCATTTAGCCATGTCATACAAAGATATTGCTTTAGTTTATGAAAATCTAACAGATTATTCGAAAGCTCATTCATATTTTCAATTAGCACTTGATATTGCACAACAATCATTACCGTCGAATCATCCTGAATTACTCAAATATCAACAACAACTTGAACATATTCAACTGAAATTGTAATCAGCGTCGGTTAAAATTTATTCTAAATATTTTCCCCCTGAGATTATATTGTATCTACACATATATATTCAATATCTAACGACGACCTTGCAATGGTTGAGTTAACATTTGGACTAAATTTTCATAAAATACTCGTCCATCAGCACTAATATTCAATTCTCGTAGAATTAAATCAACTAAAATACACGAAGATTTAAAACAATAAAATCATTCTCATTTTATTTACCATCTTTATCTGTTAATTTTTCTCCTGTATTTGTTAAAATATTTCTCAATTGTTTTGCATCGATGTAGCCATGTTTTTGTGTATCATAGATTTTAAACGCTTTTAAAATTTCATTCGGTGTATTTTCTGTTGAACGATGTTCCAAGACAATTTTTAAAAAATCATCAAATTCAACAACGCCCGTATCTATTTATATATCAAAACGAGATTTTAATTTAAAAAAAAAAGTTGAATTCTCTATCGAAATCGAAACCTTTTTTATATTTAATAAAATATCGTTTTAATTCAGCGATTGTCGGTGCCATACTTAATGAACGCATGATAAAACAGAGTTTATCTGCTGTATCAACGTATCCTTGCGGTGCAAATAATTGAAAACATTGTCGAAAATCTAGATTGAGTTTAAGTTCGATTGATTCAAATTGTTTGTCATCTTACTATCGATTTCTTCTTCGCTGAAATTTTTCGACTAAAAACAACAACGAATCGAATCATGAAATTATTTTCAAAAGAAGAATTTTACCATTTTTGGTTTCGCTTGTATTCAAATACCAAAAAATTCAATCTGCAAGTAGATAAAAGAAAAAAAGTGAAACAACAAGAAAAAAAAATAATCCAAATAGAATTTATTGAACGATATTGACCCATGAAATGAAAGAAAAGAAGAGAAAAAAAAGAGTGAAAGTCCGATAAAATCCATTGGTTGTTTGTTTTTTTCCATCTATTGACCCAATTTTGCCAACTAAAATCAAACAAATTCTCGAAATTTCAAAAGCAAATTTCACTTGAACTACTTGTTCGAGAAATTGTGGAGCATTAACTAATTCCGTACAACCATAGACAATACGTTTTGTAGGTAAAGTCGAACGAGTTTTAGCATAATCTTGAAGATTTTGATATTCAATATAATTACCTCCGCCAATCATAAATACAATGGCATCATTAAAACTCTGACGATTACGTGCGAGATTTGCACTACAGAGGAGAAAAAATAATAAAATTAAGATATTCGATATGCAGAAATAAAAATCGAGTAGATTAGTTTTGTTTTTCTCGTTATCAATTAGTGTCAGTTGCTTACTTAGCCTCAAAAGTGCTAATGAAAATAGTGAATAGAAAGTAAATTAAATTTGTGCTCGAAGAAAATATTGTTGATTTTTACCTATCGGTTGAACGTAGAAGTTTTGGATCAAAATAACGATAATCATCGGTTTCAGGCGATGGTCGAGAATCCATGAGATTGTCGACGATTTTTGTAACGGGTAATTTCTACAAAAATTGAATTCATTGAAAAGTTTTTGAAAGAATCTATTTCTACATGTTGTTTAACGCCGAGATTTTTTACACCTTCCATGGCAAATTTCGATGCTTTAGTAACCAAATTCGAAAACATTCTAATATCAACACACGATGAAACTCTTGAGAAAACAAACAGAAATCTATTATCATCTACCCCATGGTTGTTATGCCTCCTTCACGTGCTTGAGAAACGATACTCATTTTACTAATCGATTTCCAACGTTTAATATAACCAATAGCATCTAAATGCGTACAATTTGAACCTCGTAAAATTGTCATATATTGATCTAATTCCGCTTGACTCATCGTCGGTGTACAAAGATAATGAATTAAGAATAATCGAAGTTTATCTTCGGGTGTACCAGCTGCAAAAAACAACAAAGATTCAGTAACAAAAACAACTTCATATCACAAAATCTACCTGCTGGATCCGAAAGAACTTCCATAATAGATTTTTCCTGAGTGAAATTTCGAATTTGATTTTTTCATATGGAAATTCATATTTCGTCTTACTTGAACTTGTTTAGTCATGAGTTTTTCTTCAGTTTCGAAAAATACATCTAATTTTCTCTTTTTTATATGATCAAGTAAGGCTGTTGCAATGTTTGTATGTGAATCAAGTAGACGCTTTTTTTCTAATAATTCTGGTAATGAACTAACAGCACTTGTTAATTTACTAGTTGTATCGTTTAACATGCTTATAGCTAAATCTTCAGCATCACCTTTGATACCCTGAGAGAAAAGAAAATAAATAGAAAAATAAAATGAAAAATTTCAACAAACCATCGCTGTTTTTAAACGTTTAACTTCATCTTCGGATTGACGATAACGTTCGAGTTCTTCTTGAATAGCTTCGGCAACAAGTGGAAAGGGACTATGAATACAAATCAATCGATCAATGATTAGTTATTTGTTGATTTTAACTTACTTTCCTTTTTGTTGTTTCCAGAATCTATCCGTTGGAATTAGATCGTAGGAACGACGTTTTGTCGGATGTCGTCCATCGTAATTCGTTGTCGACTCATCAACTTCTTCGATTACTACTTGATTTAATTTAAAATCCTATTCAATTTCCAAAATTTCAAAGAAATCAACAGAATAGCTTTCGAGTTCTTACTAAAACATCATGTGCCAAGGCTTGATAAGTCCATGTATGATGAAGGAGTGAAGCTAAATCAGTACTACGATCCAAAATAACTAATAAAGGACGTTGAAAACTCAATGCGCCTGTTGCCATGGAATCAGATGAGAAAAGACTATTGCGTGGATCACGTAGATTTTCTCGTAATTTTTTATCTAATTTCTTTAAAAAAAAACAAATAAATAAAATCAATTTCTTATTCATTAATCACAAACTTCGCCAACAATTTCTGCAGCTTCACCTTTCGGACAACGGATAATTGGCACCGAACCTTAACATCGAAATATTCAAACAAAAATTCATATTCTTCTTCTTCTTTTTCTTCTATTTACCAAGCGTGACACAAACAGAAAATAAACTATCAACAATCGTATTTATAATTTGATCCATGTCTTCGTCTGCCATTTGCGGACGATTTAAAGCTAAAAATAGGTTGATACTAACAACAAGAGAAAATCAAAATGATTTACCATAATACGAAATACTATCTCTTCCCGCTTGTCTCAAACAAAAAAGTTCATCTTCAAGTGTAACAAAATCGAGATATTGATCGTAGATCTAATGAATAATATCAAAAAAAACGAAATCAGTCTATCGATTAATCAAAATTCATTGACATTTTTACTTTCGATATACTCTGTTGTGAACCGGAATTTAATGCAGCTGTTGCTAATTCTTCCAAAAGATCTCGAGGTATAGGAGCTATGAAATTTAAATAATACGATTCATATAAACCTTCAGCAAGATCCTAGAAAATACGAATAAAGTTCGTCCGGCTTTTCAATTGTTTCTACTTTGCCGATTCGAGCAATATTATCAGATGTTGGCATAATAAAATAAACAGCAGCTATTTCATCGACAGGATCACGATCAGATTTTAACGATCTACACACAGCAACAAAAAAACAAAACACACGACAATCAACTCGAAGAATTTAAAATCAATTAGCCACGTACACATGTAATGTGACACCGAGATCACGAAGTTCTTTGACAGTTAATAACGGCGAGATTATATCTTGACCTAATTCATCATAAATTAAAACTTTCCAAACAAGATCAGTTCCTGTTGGTTTCAATGTTGATAATGTTGTTGCATTTAAATTGAGCATTTGTTTAAGAGTAGCTAAAGATGAAGATAGAGATCGAATAATTTATTTCAAACATGCACACACCTATGTGTCGATCACGTAGGGACATAGGTCCAACCGATGTTGCGGCCATATTTGTGTTCGATTGAATCAATACAAAAAAGAGACGAAAGAAAAGTAAAATAGGACGATGGATGGATGATGATGAGTTGATGGCTGCAGAGAGAGAGAGAATTCGGTTAGTTTATTCGTTCGTTTATTAATCCATTGAAAGAACAGAACGTATATGAAGAGGGCGCCATGGAACATCTGATCTTTACAAAAAAAATTTCAATCGATGATGTCATGTTGTTTGCTTTGATTTTTCCAATATGCTTGAAATTAAAACCCACTCGATGCCATTATAAAAATGGATAAATTTACACTTGTTCCCAGTTGCTTTTTGATTTATACAAACACAAAAAATGGGAAGTTTGCAAAAGAATATCTCGGATCTATCTATAGACGATTCATGGTGTAATACTCAAGAAATTGTAAATAAACAATCGACAAACGAAATTGATGAATTTTTCAATGATTTTCAAGCAAAACTTTGGGCGAAATATGGTCAAACCAAATTATCAACTTCGATTGATATCGATCCATTTGAAACGTTGGATTGAAAGAAAAACACGAGCTACTTTGCACAATCAATAATTTTAAATAAATTAATCGATAGGAAATATATTGCCTTTTTTCCTTTTATTCACAGTCAAAACATTCCTGTCAAGGTTGAAATCGATAAAAAAATTTCCTCAGTTTTAATTCAAATTCTAATCTAGTTTCCTTTACAAATTATGAATAATAAATTTCAAATATTAACCTTCACATTTGCCTGCAAGAATAGCAAACATTAGCAGTTAGATTCATTTCTTTCTTCTCCGTTTCTCTTTGCTAAAAACAGTTTATAACTAAAATATAATCATCGATATAAGAAAAAAATTGCGTATGATCGATGCACATGAGTGAAGATTAGATTTCGATTGATGATGATACTTATCTGGTGTTTAATCACGTGTATCGCCTCGTTTGTTTCTTGCAAAAATCTTTGTCACAATTGCCTGGGAAAAATTCATACACATGAACAATTAGAATTAACTAAACAATCAGTAATAATTAATCCAAAGCAAATCTGTTCGAATGATAAATATAAATTTATTGTCATTATTAAATCAGGTTTAGATATTCAACGACGAAATTTTACACGTTCAACATGGGCCAAAGAACTCAACGAACATTTTAACGTTCCCATTCTTTATGCTCTTTCAGTACCACCATCAAATTCTTCTTTACAAGCTCAAATCGATCGTGAAAATGAACTCTTTCATGATATTCTACAATTTAATCTCATTGAAAGTTATTATAATTTAACATTAAAAACTACTAGTGTCCTTCTTTGGTATGAAAAATATTGTTCACAAACGAGTGATTATCTATTCTATGTCGATGATGATATTCTCGTACATGTCGATCAATTCATGCTCTATATGAATACAATCAATCAAACAACATCAATTCAAGGTTGGTTTGAAAAATTCGGTAAAATTCAACGACGTGGTTTGGGCGGCGTATCGAAAGAAGATTTTCCGATTGATATCGTTCCTGATTATCTTTGGGGTGCGGCTGTTCTATATCCATCGACGATTATCACAAATATTCTTATTAAAGAAATTTTTCATACGAAACTGCCGATATTTTTTCGTGACGATGTTTTTATCAATGGATTCATTGCTGATCAAGCACGAATTGTACGTCAACAAATGCCAGGACTTGTACTCTATGATCCATCGAGCGATGATCTCAAACGAAATATGATTGTTATTGATTTCAAACAAGAACAACATCGAATACGTGCATGGAATTGTTATAAATATGAATTGACTTGTAATGAAAAACATGTTTTAGTTGTCATTAAAATTTGCTTAGGAATTAGTTTGATTTTAACATTAATATCATTCGGTTTGACACATATTCCACGAACGTTTATTAATGAAATTCGATTTATTTTCTATGATCTGCAACATTTATTACCATGGAAAATCAATTGGAATCTATTTCGACGAAAACTTCAACGTTTCAATAAATTTTCTGCTTTGAATACGATCATATTTTTTACGTTGTATTTATTTATTCAAAATAAATTTCAATAATTAAATTTAAAAAAAAATAAAATTGATTTCTTTTTCTTATTAATCATCGGTTTCAAATGTTGGTTCAACGGTTAATGCACTTCCATGACCACTACGTTCTTGTGTCAAACGAGTTCCGTATGTCCATTCATCTTTATCCGGATCATAGATTTCAACAATCGATGAAAAATTCTGCCCATCATAACCGCCTAGAGCAAACAAACGATTGTCTAATGCAACACAACTCAATGCCGAACGACGACAATTCAATGGGCGAACAAATGACCATTGCTGAGTCAATGTATTATATTGTTCGACACTGTCGAGTTGTAATGGACCATCGATACTATCCGATGCATAACCGCCAACAACGTATATACATTCATTGAGTGCAACAGCTGCCGCGCCTGATCGGCCGATTAGAAGAGATTTTTCATGTTTCCAACAGTTCGTATCCGGATTGTAGGATTCAACTTCTGATAATCGACGGTGACCATCGTAACCACCGATTGCATACAACAATCGACTGTGTGCACAAACAGCAAGACCGATACGAGGCGTATGCATCGATGCAACTTCAGTCCAATTTTCATTCTCATCGACAGTTGAATAACGTTCAACACTCGATAGAGTCTTCTGTCCATGTGAACCACCGACAGCATAGATACAATGATCAATCGCAGCTACACCAAGTCGATTTCGTGGATGATTCATCGGTTTAATTAACGTCCATTTATTGACAAACGGATCATATCGTTCAACTTCTCGACAATCATAATTCTCATTTCGTGTATTATATCGTCCGCCAATAACATAAACTCTCATATGTAACGAAACAACACCGGTACCACTTCGTGGAAGACTTAAATCAGCACAACGTTTCCATGTTTGTGTTTCGAGAAAGTAACATTCCATTGTATTAATCGATTTATTAAAATATCCTCCAGCACAATCTAAATCAATGTGAATTTTAAAAAAAGACAAAAATAAAATAAATTTCTATATCTATCTACAAATCACAAGTGGTTTTATTGGCGCACGTCGTGCTGGCAAATGACAGTATCGATGCGATATTAAATTATCGTGAATATTCGACAGAAAATCTCGACAACGTTGCATATCAGTTGGAGCGAATTCATCACAATTGATAACGCCTTTCAAAAATGACGGATCAAGAAATTGTAAACGAATACATGGAAGAATTTCTTCGAGTTCAGCTCGACGATTATACAAATCATGTCGAACCCATTGCATAGCCGCCTAAATTCAATTTCAAAACAAAAAAACAAACGAAGAAGATAGAATTTCAAGCAAATGTTCCGTTTACATTATAGACAATTGATTCACATTTGACTTTGACATTATCATCTTTTAACAATTGACAAAGATCACGAATATTTAATGAAAGAAACTCTTCATGTCGAACAACATCTTCGAAATGTTCGTGAATGTAATGTTGAGCAGCTTGAATCAATGGCAAACATTCATATTGTTTACCATAGAGAAAAATCCCAACACAATTCGATGGATGTAATTGACTTTCAAGATAAGCAATACATAATTCAATAAGATCATCTAACAACAACGGTATAGCAGATGTCAATACAGGCATAACCTATGCAAATGAATAACAAGTTAAGAAAACAAAATTCAATTTCGAATTCATACACATCGATCATTTAATTGTATTTGTGATGTATACAAAAAATCGAGAATTAAATCCATTGCTTGTGAACAAAGTACTAGTTCGGTGAGATCAATATCAGCTGTTGTTTTGGCTTCGATATGATAGTTTCTTCCGAACATCGATGCAAAATAGGGCGATGCCGATGCTAAAACAATTTTATGTGCTAAATATCGTTGTCCTTTGACGCAAAGTGTCACATCACAGAAGAGTTTCTTTTCTCGATAGATTGACATTGTATGCAATAAACGAGATGATCGATCGGGTTTTATTTGATATAAACGATCGGAACCGGAACCGGACAAGATTTTAACAGTATATTTGCCCATATCATATTCATTGAAACCATCGAATGAAAACAATTGTTCGAGTTCGTTCGAATCCATTTTGATTTGCTTCTAGACAGAACAGCAAGAAAGTAAAAAAAAATTTGCTGCGTTCATCATGACGTTATCGCACGCAGGAAAATAATAGAGACAGTAGATATATTCACTCTTCATGTGTGTGTGTGTGTTAAGATTTATTCTAATGATTGATCGAATACATTTACAAATCACAATATCAAAATGAATAACACATCAAATAAATCAAAATAATAAACATTCTTTTTGATATTGTTGTTTGTTTTTTTATTTTTATTTTCAAATCTACTCTAAACTAGATGTCGCACAAATGCTAATCAAAATGAATACGAAACTGATACGTAACGTAAGTCGTTGAAGGTAGTTGATATTTATTCAGTTGTTAGTTGTAATTATTCTAATTTTATAAATAAATACGCGCATTTGAAAAAGAATGTTTTTCCGTTTTATTCATATTTTCTTTTATTTGAAAGGAATAATTGCTTATTCGAAATATATTTTTAATTCTGAATTTCATTTTAAAATTCATCTTAGTCCGTTGCAAAACGATCCCAATCGATATGCCATACATTTTGATTATCAATCAAGATTTCTATCTTCAATTCAACCGTCAGCTCTCATCATCAATGTAAATCCAAATTCAACAAACTTCAGCAAACTAATTCGATTCGTCATTTATAATAAATTCTATCCCAAAGATTTCTGTTCATTTCAGTTATTCAACATTGATTTTAATCAGCATGTCATTAAATATCATAATCTTTCGTGTTCGATTCCATTCAACATCAAATTCAATCCAAATCTATACTCAAAAATAAAATTAATCAATCAAACAAATTCTTCATCAGACAATTTCATTCTGTTTCTATTCGTCATTTGTTTATCGACAATAATTTCATTAATAATACTAATTAGAACACATTTTTATTTTCGCTTTCTATCGGAAGCATTATTTTGATTTTTTGTGTTTACTATATAATTAATTAGTCAAAGAATTAGATTTCAATTGCGATAGAGCACAGACAACATGAGTGCAAAATTTCAGCTTCTCTCCGTCGAATTTTCTGTTTCTGACAGTAATCTTTTGTCAATATTAATTGTCAATCATTTCCAACATATGTCAACGAATTTAATGTACTGCAATTATTATTATCCTTTTATTTTCTTTTTTCGTGTGAGAAAAGTCTTGTACTTATGACAATTGTTATTAAGTCGTCTATTAAGAAAAGAAAAAGCTATTAGTGCTATTTGTTTGATTGTCTTGTCTTCGGAAGACATTCGAGAAAACGCGTCGATTCAAGTCATAGTTCGAATATAAGAGAAAAGAGGAAGAGGGGAATCGAGAGAGAAAGAAAAATAGTGTTCCGCATCTTGTTTTTCCTTTTCTGTATTTGATACATGACTATCTCTTGTTTGAACAACTGCAGAGATAACAATGTTCATCTATTGGTCATTGAGTAAATTCATTCGTATATCAATTTTATTATGTATTATGAGTATAACACTAATCGGAAATTTGTATATTCTTATTGAATTAACATTTCGTCGACAAGGACCACGTAAACGTTTACATGTATTTATCTATCATTTAGCTATCGGTGATTTAACAATATGTTTGTGTACGATGACATCGGAATTATTTCTGTTAATCTACGATCAAGAATGGATTCTTGGTAATGTTGCCTGTAAATTAACATTGTACATTCAAGTTGTAACAATTGCATCGACAACATTTATTCATGTTGCCATGACTTATGACCGGTCGATTTTTGATTTTCTACGATTAATAAATATGCTCGATTTGTGTTTTGATTTTAGATATGAAGCTGTTTATTGTCCATTACGAACAAGTCAATCATTCTTTCGAATTCAACGAACAATATTTATTTGTTGGTTGACATCGTTTCTTGTTGCTATTCCTCAATTGTTCATATTCGAACAGAGTTTAATTTCCAATCAAACAAATAAATATCGTTGTGCAAGTACGGGCTATTCAGCTGAATGGCAACGTTATGTTTATTTTACAGTTTTTTCTTCGTACGTTCTTTTCATTCCAATTATTTGCATGACAATTTGGTTCATTCGAATCATTCATACAATTAATCTTTCGACAAAAATCTGGAATAAAAATCAACATGACGCTCAAACACTAACGAATTTATCTTGTACATCGCCAACAAAAATTCATACAGTTAAATTAGCTATGACAATAATTATTGTTTTTCTTATTTGTTGGACGCCTTATATTGTTATAACATTAATTGAAATCTATTCCCAGGGTCGTGTTCGTATACCATCATGGCTCGATGGAACATTACAAATGTTTTGTTTTTGTCAGAGTGGTTTAAATCCATTTATTTATCTCGCATTCAATCGAAGACGACGATATTCATCGACATTAATACGTGCTGTTGCATCGACCTATTGGACAAAATTTGATCGAACACAACGAGGACTACGACGTGAACGTGGCGGTTCGATATCGAGAAAAGAATATTGTCGATGATAATTTTTTTTTCTTGTCTATTTGAACTAAAAAAAGAATCATATTAAGTTGAGCGTGTTCGTTCATTTGTCCTTGGATGGATTCGCCCTCTTATTGTGCATGCTGTTTAAGCATTGAGATAAAAAAAAAAGAAAGACAGATTTAAGGATGTTAATCGAACCGAAGTACTTAGGTAAAGTATTTTTCATCGGCACATGATGAATAATACGAGGTTTTTTCTTCTTCTAAATTTATAATTTAGAGGAAATTAATGTCTCGACGATAGAAAATATTTCTATCTATGATTTGATTAGTGTTTTGTCAATGAGATCTGTATTCATTCGTCGTTCGAATATTTTATTCTGATGAATCAATCATATTTATATATATATATTTTTTTCTTTGAATTAATAATTCGTTTCACAAAAAAAAACAAAAAAGAAAACTGATTATATACTTCAAGTGAATACGTTTTTTTTCCTCTCTCTCTCGCTCAATGATAGTTCTGTTTAATCGTCTACAAAAAAAAGCGAAAACTGATACGAATAAAAAAAAAACAATGTAAATATTTTAAATGCGCAAGATTTTTGTGCGTGTGCGTGCGATTCTTTTTTTCTATGTACAGAAAAAAAAAGCAGATTTATTTTTTCGATTGTAAATGAGATGATTTCTTTCGATTGTTCAGATCTGTATTCAATTGTTGTCTTGCTTGTCCACATGCTTGTGCAAGATCAATATCTGTTAATGGTAATTTATCCATTTTCGTTAGAAGTATATCGAATGGCAGATTTTTTGCTGTTTGTTTGATTAATGCAACAAGATCCATCGGATTATCACATTTGTACGCTTTTGTTACGATATCTTGCGAGCCAATATCTAATGTTTCACGAAGAATAACAATAGCTAAACGAAATAGAACTTTAACGCCTTCACAGAAGAACATATCCCAAATACGAAATAATTGAGGTGCACGATATGTACGAGAGAATAATGTCATATACCAATCTAATGTATATAAAATTGGATCGACATCGAGTTTTTTCAGAAGTTTATAGGCACGTGAGGAGATTTTTGACATAAGAATTTCTGTGGCTAATGCGTCTTCTTTAACAGCCATGAGACCATCGCTAAAATAACCCTTGACATATTCTTCATTGATTTGAACGAACACCCAAAAAGCTTGTTCCGGTGGTAAATGCATAAGTAGAATGGCTGCAATCGGTGCTTGAGCTTGGCAATAGCCAACATCGGGATCATGTACGGCATAAGCTTTTAGAACATCGGCGAGACTTTGTTGACCACAACCGTTATCACGAAACATTTCATGATCAGGAAATGATCGTGCGAGATCTTTACTAATATCATCGAGAATATGCGACGCTGGTGTTTGTGTTAAATAGAATTGATATAAACTGCCTGTCGGACAATTTTTATCGGCATTTTCGTGGCGATATTTTGCTGCTGACAGATGATACCATGCTCGTCCGCGAACCGACGCTGGAATACCTTTTCGGCAACGTTCTTTTACTTTATCGAAACGTGATTCAATAAAAAACGACCAACGATCGAACATTTCCAACCATTTCTGTTCACGACGACGTGTAACTGATGCTTTTACTGATTCTTCTAATCTAAAATAAATATTCAGCTATCTTTTTCGTTGTTCTTGTTGGATCTTACTCGAGTTCATTCGGTGAAACGAAAAATCCATAGTTATTCGGCACTTCTTCCCTATGTTGTTCATTATTTGAATAATTCACCATGATCTAAATATTTGTTTATTCAATCATTCGCTATCTGAAATCTAACAGACAACATTATTATTATTATTATTATTCGATTACAAAAATATAATTACATATATACAAAACAAAGAAAAAAGAAACAAAACGACTAAACTAAAAAGAAAAATATACGAGATCAAAAAACATAAGAAAAAAATAAAGATGCTTCGTTATTGTTTTCGTTTTAATGATGAATACTATCATCATCGTCGACTAATAAGAGATCTTCTTCATCGTGATGCGTAGTTTCATTTGCAACAGATGTTGTTTGAGTATTTTTCGGTTGTGTGTGATAATAAGCGTGCAAATGAAAATCTTCGCTTTCATATGGAATGAGTTCTTCGACAATAGCTCGAAATTGTATTCGATCACTCGGTGAAAATGTCCAACAAGACCGCATTAATTTATGTCTTAAGAAGAAAAAAATTTGTGAGAAAAAAAACAAAAGAATTAGAAAATAACATACAGAATTTCCGGGCAATTTTGTGGACGTTCTAATGTTATATTACCATAACGAACATAATGTACAACTTCTTCATTTCCATAGCCTTGATAGGGCTGTTCGGCAAGTGTTGCTATTTCCCAAAGAAGTACGCCGAATGACCAAACATCAGAGACAGTATCGAAACGACCGTCACGTAAACTCTCCGGAGCCATCCAACGAATTGGAAGAAAACTTCGACCACCACGACGATAGTAATCTGTTTCGTAGATATCACGTGTAAGACCGAAATCTTCAAAGTAAAAAAAGAACAAATTTACAGTATAGATATATTCGAATCTAGCGAAAGAATGTTTTTATACCTCCGACTTTACACGTGTGATTTCCATTGACTAGACAATTTCTCGCAGCTAAATCTCGATGAACAAATTTTTGATCGGATAAATAATACATTCCATCGGCTACGTCTAGAGCTAATTGAATCATAGCCGATTCAGACAGAGTCGGACCATTCGGCTAGAAAATCGAGTAACAATAGATTCTTTGTGTATGTGTATGTGTGTGTGTGTTCAACTTACGTTTTGATCACTTTGTCGATGTCGATAGAGATAATTTTTCAAGTCACCATGCTCCATCAATTCCATAACAACATACGGAGGTCGAATACGCGAACAAATGCCGTACAATTGAATGACATGATAACATTGAAATTGTCTAAATGTACAAATCATTGATTTTCGTTTACATATCAAGAAAAACCATTGAACTACTTCATTATCGATGCTTCTTGTAACAAATCAGTTGGATGTGTTGTTCGAACCTATTTTCATTTCAACGAATAGTTTTTATTAAAAAAGCAAAATATAATTTACTTTGACAGCACATGGTTTAAATGTGCCATCCTGTAGCTTCAAAACGCCTTGGTAAACTTGTCCAAAATGTCCTTGACCAATTAAATGATCGAGTGTAACTGAATCTTTATCGATTTCCCATTGATCCGGCGTGTACAATTCTAAACAATCGAAGATCTTCACGATCAATTTCGAAATTAAAAAAACAAACAAACCATAATTCGGATTTTTTGAGATCGATGCTTTGGTTATTTCTCGTCCGTATTTGTAATAATAAAACGGTGCACCGACAATAATAATTAATAATAAAACAATCGAACCAATAATTAAAATAAAAAATACCGACCGACTTTGCCGAGTAATATCACCTGAAACACGCAAACAAAAGAAAATAGAGAATATTAAGTTGAATTTTTCTTTTCTACTTTGCAGATCTTTTGTTATAAATATTTCTTCGTAGAATAAATACGTTCCATTACTCGAAAATGATTCATCTTGAATTTGTTCTCGATCTTTATATTCATTATTCAATCGTGCAACTGTGTACGTTATTATTCGTAGACGATAGTGTGTTCGTGGTGAAAGTGTGACATTAATCGAACGAATATCATTGCCAACACAACTTTCTTGTTTGGGACCATTATTACTATTCTGTGCGATGTAGATCATATAGAAATAGATCAAACCATTGGGTTGAATTGGCGGTCGCCAAGAAATTTGATATTGAAATGATTTCGAATTGACTAAACCCGGCAATGAATTGTCATTGAACTCGGCTATTTTAACATTTCGAACGACATCTCGAGATGCTAAAAAAAAAAACAAATCGATCTGCAATTGTTGTTTAATAAACAAAACTTACGATGTCCGGGTTTTGTTCGAACAGTTGTAATAATTCCGTTGATACTGCATGCGTCTGAAAGTGGCGTTACACGAATGTCATGACAAGCATAAACTTGAAACATATACATTTGAGCTTCTCGTAGATTTGTAATTATAATTTTTGTTGTCGATACCGATCGATTGTAATCGTTGATATATGGTTTATGTTCAACAACGGGTTGTTCTTGAGATTCCGTTTTTGATTGATCATTAAATGCGCTACTTTTATCTTCGAAATAATGATCGAGATCATTGATAATCGTGTCTTTTAGTTCTTGTCGAATGAATAGTGGATCTTTTCGTTGACTAACGGAATTTATTAATTGATATTCAAGTATCGACAGATCTGTAACAATTTGATCGGCATCTTTTCGATCGGTTTTGTCGTCATCGAAATTATCGAACAAATCATCATTGTCACGAAATTTTCCTTTGTTACAACGATTTGTTTGATTGAGATTATAGTCGTTCACAGATACGCCTTCTTCCGGTTGCCAACGATCTTTAAAAACAAAAAAAATTTCAAAACAAAACCGAAGAACTATTGTTGTCGAACCTTTCATTAGACAAAGTAATCTCGAATTATCCACTGGCAATCGATCGTCAATCGGTGCATAATAAACTAAATAAGCTGCAATCGGTCCATTGGGTTTCGTTGGCGCTTGCCACATCAATTCAATAGTCGAACGTGTCAATGACTCGCCACGAAGATTAAGTATTGGCTCCGGTTGTCTTGGCAAAGTACGAAAATAGACAATCGGAGAAAACAAACCAATGGTGTTGACATTCGATGTTATCGACGCATAGACAGCATACCATTCATCGCCTGTCAATGACGGCAATTGAACGTACATTGTAAATGCACCGCCCTGTGTTCCTTGATTGTAATTTACTTTTTCAACTAAACGTAACCATTTGTGTGATTGTGTGGTGTCGAAATGAGTTTCATTTCGAGTTTTGGTTGATTTGTAATAGACGGAGAGAAATGGCCGACGTAGATGTTCGGCTTTGCCAGTCGAACGAAAGAACAATTGTTTGGGTACGGCAACATTAACACGAGCTGTCAACGAACGAATCTTATCGATGGTAATTGTTAAATCATTCGATTCACATGAAGCTAAATAACCATTCGCATATTCATTGAATGTATTCGGTGTTACTTGAATATCTTTACAAAACGAAAAAATAAAAACAAAAACAAAGTTTATGAAAAACTGTCAAACCTTTTTCATGTTCACGTGTATAATTAACAAAATCATCGATTTGTTTGAAACATAATCGTGCATTTCGAACAATATTCAAACTACCTTGAATAATCGGTGCTGTTTGCGATAATGGCCATAGTTCAGTAAGAAATTCATTTTCTTCAATTGTTGTTGTTGCATTAGCTGTAATGCCAATTCGTTGTAATCGAGAAAATATACTCAATGTTGAGAAAACTTTAACATTATGTATCGTAAATTCATGATCGATTTGTTCGAGCGAAGCAAATGCACTGAATGCTTCGAGAAAATGATTACCACTGAATTCTACCGTTGCAATATTGTAAATGTTTAGCGTATGTACACGTGTACAATATCGCAACGATTGAAAATCGCCAATAGATCGAATGTGTTTCTCTCGACAGGCGCCATTGCAATAATTGTTTGCCGGCGATGAACTACAACGAACACAACGCGAACCTTGAATACGTTGAAAACCCGACGGACACGATAGAACACATTCGTTGATTTCATCGAGAATATAACCCGTGCCCATGAAAAATGAAACACATTCATCTCGTGTAACGCATAGAGAACCGCCGGCTTTCAACATATCTTGAGGACATTGTTGTACACACATACCAGTCGCGTAGATACGCATATTTTGACAAGCATTACACATGAGAGTTGATGAATTATTTGTCATATTCTTATTGTAATAACAACCGCCGACACATTGTTCGGGACAGCAGATCGTATCCGAAAAGCAATTGCCTTTGCAATGAGTTGAACAACGTTTTTGACATTGTGTTGGCGACCAACATGCCGATGGACATGTCGGACAAAACGCGCAATTCTCTCGGTTTTGTCGAGAGATAATTTCCGTGTTTTTGGTTTCTAAAATATCATTCCAACGTAAGGATTTCGCATAGCATAATTGCGCATTTCGAGCTATGATAACATTGCCACGACGGATATTTATCAATGAAATAAGACCGATTTCGTCGAGTAGGAAATTATCCATGATAATCAATGAATATCCATGATACAATTCTCGACCATGTATAATAGCTAAACGTGGAAACATCGATGAAAACGATCTCATCGATGAATAACCCAGTAGAATATGTCCGTAGACTTCACGTAAGTACGGAAATTGAATGGGTGTTGTCGTTGTACTGGCATTTGTTAGTGAATGCATCGGCGCATAGGTAACTGAACCAAGTATGATTTCGCATGTTGCAATGGCTTGAATGTCAAGACCACGACGTAATTCGAATAAAGTTATACGAATATCTCCACAGACTGAAAAAACAGAAAACGTGTTGAAATGTAATTCAATCGTTTGTTTATTTTACCTTTTGGATATGGTTTTGCGATTGGTTTTATTGCTTTTGTGTCGTTATTTAAAGCTGATAGTGTCGAAATGGTCATCAGATAGATGACAAGAACGATACACGGATATGCCATCTGAAATTTAAAAAATAATAATGAATAAGAGCAAAATTTGAAGCCAAACAGAAACATTTCTTAGAATCCCGAACACGCAAACTCACGAAAAAAAAGTACACCGAATATTTCTTGTTTTTCTATAGAATAAAAAAAAAACATTTTCCTTTTTTTTTTTTATATAAATAGACAGTGGAAATAAAAAGAACGCGAGAAGGAGAGAGAGAGAGAAAAGAAAACATTCATGGTTTCGAACTACGAACGACGAGTTGTTTTTAATTTTGACTTGGCCGTAGTCGAAATGACATCATCAAAAAATGCATCCGTATCCCAATCGTTCGATTTAGCAGCCGGTTTTTCTTGAGCCCATGCCGAAGCATTATAACCACTCGATGATTTCGTTGTTGTTGTCGTCGAAGATACAACAGGTGCCTGGGTTGGCGTATTAAAATCATCCCATTTTTCCTCCTCTTCTTCTTCATTAATATCTTGTGAATCGCCCCAATCGTTGGTATTCATATCGTTCCACGGCGTTTTATCGTCCTCATTTTCTATCTTATTAAAATACGCAGTTAACGCTGCCGATTGTTTCTCCTTGAAAATGAAGGTAGATAATCAATCAGTATCTAATCGTAGCTTACAATCATCCTACCTGCTCGATTTTGTCTTTGTTCGGTTCGGATTTTGATGAAGTATTTGTTTTGACTATTGTCGAACGATGGTTTGTCTCATCTAAACAAGAAAAGAGAAATATAATGATTAATAAACATTGCATATACACTTGTACATTTTTTTTTCTTTTACAAAAGAACAGAAAAAAAAACACAAAAGAAACAAGGTGTATTATAACTAATACTGCAGGTAGTCTATCGGACTAGTTATATGTTAATAAGCTATTCTGAGTATAATCAATCCGACTAGTCAGTCTACGCTGATAAAAGAAAAAGGTTTTTTTTTCTCTTTCTTTTCTTTGAAGAAAAAAAGAAACAAGTCTGGAAAATTTTTTATTAATATAGTATATAAGTGACAGACGTCGCTCAACAATTCGACCTGAAGCACTCGTTGAATATCGTGTTCTTTTTTTCTCCGCTTCTTCTATCGCTGACGAAGTAGAAAGAAAAACAAACTCGACGTTTTTTTGATAGTATCAGTAATTAGACAGGTAATTAGCCTGGAGAAACGATAAACAACACGGGCATATTTATCACGTTGATAAAATTTCAATTCGAAACTGCAAAAGGTAAATAAAGACGAGCGAGAGAGAAGATACGTCTATTTACGTACAAGAACTGTCAAAAAAAAGAAGATCTTGCTTTTTTTTCTATTTTGTTACAGCTTTTGATTTCCCTGGTGTATGTTCAACTAACTTTTTATCGTTGTTTGCGTATCACTTTTTGCTAGTGTTAAGTTAACTGAGGGTTGTTGAGGTTTAGTTGTTAATTTGCCGATATTGCTCGACAATGATGTTATTGCCCAAGATGTCCATGAAGTTTCATTGGTTGAGCCGGTTACATTACTTGAATTAACTTCTTTTTCTGATTAAATTTCGAAAAAAAAAATTTTACTCAAAATAATTAAAACTTCGAAGTTTTTTTTACCCATTTCAACAGCTAATTCGGGTTTTTCTGAAACTGTTTCGAGTTTTTTCACGAAAACATGAATCGTTTTAAATGCCTACAAGTTCGATAGTTTTTTTCTTTTTCTATTCAATCAATTTTTTTTTTCGTTTCGTACTTGCTGTCGAACATCTAATTCAGGATCGATTGTTGCTTGACAAGCAATTGGCATGATTTTTGTCGCAATATCTTTTAATGTAAAGAACTTTTCGGAATGCAAGAGAGCATAAAGTGACGCTTGACGGGACGGTCCAAATGGGTCCTGTGTACCTCGACCAAACGCTGAAATCAACAGTCGACCGCGAATCTAATCGAAAGATTTGGTTGTTTTTTTTTCTGTTTTATTTTCTTCTTACACTTGGATTTAAATGTCCAGCGATTTTGCCGAGACAGACAATCGTATTCGTTCGAATGACACCTTGATCATCGTTGGTTTGTAAACGTGAAAAATGCTTCATAAGTTCGATATTTAAATTTTTATAATTCAATTTCGGTGCGAGAAATAACATTGCCTAAGCAAAACAAAATTCTCGATTTTTTAAATCATAATAATCTTCAATTTTTACTTTCACAGTTGCTTCTCGAATAGCTGGTTCTTGATCAGTAAAACCCGTACAAATATGTGTAAATATATCATCGTTAACAACAGCTGCTGTTAAATATTCAACATAGATATCCAACTAAAACGAAAAATGTTCAATTGAGAAGATTTTTACGCTGAATTTTACCTGTTGTAAAAGTCGAAATCGTGTCATACGATCAGTCGACGCGAATAATTTTGTTATGATAGGTACGATACGTTTTTTATATTCAGCATCGGACAAACGTTTGCCAAGTTTGAATAACGTCGGTAGAACGGCTGAACCAGCCGAACCGAATTCATATGCATTGAATAGAAGTGGAAGGAGTTTTTTCTCGTTAATATTTGCTGAAAATTGATCGATTTTATCGGGTAATGTCGTAAAAAATGCTTGTTTTTCATTGGCATCTTTTAACTAAATCAAACAAAAGAACGAGAAGGAGAATGTTTTTGATATTAACAATCGAGCCGAATAATACTTGGATTTGCTCGAGAAAACGAAGACATTCAACAAGAGAATTGTTTTGTATGAACATCGATTGATTTAGTTTGTCCATTGACGAACGAATCGATGGGTTGGAATTTACTAATTCACCGTAGGCAACTGAAAGCGTACGTGGTATCGAACCTAATGCACGATAGGACGCTGATGATGATGCAGTATTACCATTGAAAATCTCCCAAACGAGCGTACCAACCAGCCAAACATCTCGAGATCTTCACGGCAAAAAATGAATTACGAAAAAGAAAATTAGTCTTGCGAATTTACTTTAAATTTTCTCCGCCTTTGCTGGCCGGTGGCTCGTAGCGTTGACAAGCCGGAAGATATCTCGCTGGAGTATTCATTTGATTGTCGGTTATTGGTTGAACGAATTCGAAACATGCTAATTTCCAATCACATGTTTTAGCATCGACAAACACCGTACTCGAATTTACATTTCCATGTGATAGTTTACAATCATCGTGAAGAAAGATTAAACCACGCTGAAAAATGCAAATTGTTTGTTTCTTGCATCAAACTTTTTTTTATAATTTACACATAATTGATGAAGGCCCCAGGCGATTTCTGAGAGATTTTCCGATGTTAATTGAGTTTCACTTGATTTCAATTCAGTTAAATAACTTTCTAAAGTCATTGCTTTTTCTGTAACAACGTAAACCGCTTTATCAGTCTTTAAAAAAACAACAACAACAAGAAATAATTTGTGTTTTTCTATTCGAAATATTTTCTCACTTCAACACCATCAAGATAAACGAGGATATTTGGATGTCGTAAAGTTTTCATACGCTTTAAAGCTGCTTTAGCTAAATGAATCTGAATGAAAAATAAAAGTTTATCAATATTCGTCGTGTTTCTTCTCTTACATAGGATTCATTTTGACAGGAAAATATTGTTACTAAATCTCCATTTGCTTTCTTTTTGCCATTTAGAATTGTCCAAATTGAACGGGCATTAGTTGTTGATACTTGTTGATTATCGGCAAGTATTTCATAGCCAAGATCTTTCAACGGATCCTTTCCGCCAGAAAAAAATGAGCCCCACATTGAAAGAACACGAATAAATCACAGGGAAACAAATAAACAACAATTGAATAGCTCAGATATGATTAGGACATGAGAAGTATTTTTTTTTCTTCTTCTTCTTCTTTTACTTTCTTTCAATCATTGATGATAATAAAGAAGACGCTTTGTTTTAGACTCATTTCATTGGTTAGAAAACTCGAAACGTTGGATTTATTTCAAAAAAATTTCATGAAAAAAAATTCAAATAAATTTAACGATATCTATTTCATTGATAAATATGCGTGAAAACATACAAGTGTCAATGGAATAGATGTCACTAGTTGAAGAGAGTACGATTGAGTTTCATTCATGTAATTTGATCGATAGGGTAAAGCTTTTAAATATTCTTTTGCTTTACAATTTAACTGAAGGCTAAAATATTGCCTAATCGATTCATTGAATGACTCTATTTATATCAAATAGTAACAATAACATCTGAATAGAATACATGAAAGCTTCTTTTCTTCTCATCACTAAGTACTTAGAAAATAATCTACCAGACAAAAAGGTTATTATTATGTCTACCATGCGGATTATATGATGAGAAAGGAGGAAAAAAACAGATATGTACTTTTTCGTCTTTGTTTTCTTTTATGCTAATGTCATTTTATTGATGATGTTTGAATATGTGAAAATCTAATGATGCTTTTAGCGAACATTCACAAGTTGAAACAAAGAATAAATTTAAAATGACAATAATTTCCGTAGTTGTCAATGAAGTGTTCGACTATTCTTTTTGCATTAGAGAACAAAAAATAAGAATAAGTAATTATAAACTAAATCAGAAAAATAAAAAAAAATAGAGAGCATAGAAAAAAATTGTGTTTTGGTTGCTCATTTGAATACAAATACCATGGTTAGTTTAACATCAAAAGTGTTTCTCTTGATATTGTTCAGCACTATTCGTATGTTCCTAAAACAAAACCTCATTTTTTTTCTAAATTTCAAAGTAAAACATTGTTTATTATAGTTCCTATCATATCGAGTACGGTTGTTAATGTAACACAATTCGATAATTTTACTATCGAATGGGAAACATTCAGTATATTCACTTGTGTAGCTCCAGCTACCGTGAATATCTCTCGTTTTACCTGTTCAGCGGGAGCTCAAACTCTTCAAGTTGAAGATATCTCTTGTTTAAATGAGACAACTGTCGATTTTGATCAATATACATGCCAATCAACAACAACTGAATCATTATATACAAGCAATGCACCGATTACTACAGAACAACCTACTACCATCACTACAACAACAACAACAACAACAACAACAACAACAACAACAACAACAGCAACAACAACAACAACAACAACAGCAACAACAACAACAACAACAACAACAACAACAACAACAACAACAACAACAACGACGACGACGACGACGACGACTACAACGAGTTCTACCACGACAGCAGTAACAACATCATCAGGCAATATCTATGTTTGTTATGCTGATCAATATATTGGAACTTACTGTAATGTTTCATCGGATGTGTGCTCAATGGCTGATCCATGTTTGAACGATGCAACATGCTATTCCAATTCTACTTTTCAATATGGATACTATTGTGAATGTTTAATAAATTATTCTGGTTACGACTGCGAGTATGACAATCGTGCATGTAAAGAAAACACTTGTTGGTAAGAGAGAAAAACGGTTTTTTCTTCTTCTTTAGAAATAATAAAACAATCTTTTTTTCTTTCCCAGGCATAATGGCACTTGTGTTGAAATGAATCAAACCGTTTCTATAAACAATGGTTCAACATTTCGATGTGAATGTGTTGAAGGTTATGATGGTGTTTATTGTGAATTACAAGTTGATTTATGTTCCAATATAAAATGTGAAAATCGTGGTGTATGTTCAACGACGAATCTTCGTTGGGAATGTTTATGTCTTGATTCGACACTCTACTATGGTGAATATTGTCAATATAAAACGAATCGTTTAAAATTATTAGAAATTCTCAGTAAATCATTTGCATCAATAGCTATTGCAGCCATTATTACAACATGTACATTTGTGATTATCATGGATGTATTGAAGTATTTCTTTCATATTGATCCTGTTGAATATGAACGTGAAAGTTATCGAAAACGAAAAGAAGAACGACGACGAGCTCGACGATGTGCCAAAAATAATAATATGCCGAAATTCGCTTTAAGATTTCAATATATTTCTTAGAGAAACAAAAATCATTAGACATTTGTTGATTTATTTATGTTGTGCCACTTTTATTTCTCGATTATTTTAAGTAAACAATTCAGTCATTGATAAAAAAAACATACCTGTAGCATCGAGTGGAAGTAACCAACCAAACACGAAGAAGATGGAATTTTTTTTTCTGGTTCTATTTATTTGTAGAGTATTTATACAATGGATCACAAGACAAAGAGGTCACAGTGCCCATTTTCCTTTTTTTTGTGTTAAAGTCAATCAATCAATCAATCCAAGAATGTCAACAGCAGCTAATTATAGTAAAGAAATGGCATAGATCTTCAAATAAGAATCCTCGTCCATGTATCATATTTTTTGATAAAATCAATTGTGAACAGAATCTTTGTTTGGATTTCTTTCGAAGTTTAAATCTACCGAATGATTATTTCGACTTTCAACATTATTCCGATGAACAACCACAAAATGCATAACCTCGGTGGCTATGATTACACTGTACCGTGTGAATGATTTTGTATTGCATTAAAATGTACACATTCAGTATTCCAACAAGAAAATATCTTTCAAATATGGGCAACATCTTATCATGGAACATCCGTTGATTAATTAGCAAATATTATCAGCAATCATACTGACAGACATCATGATAAAACTGATTGAATAATTATTTTAAAAAAAATTGTTTTAATTCAGCAAATGATTGGTTTTAAATGAACCAAAGAATATCTCAGATAAATTCTTCATATTTAGCAACAGATGCTTGAACTTCATTGAGACGTAAATCAAAACGAACTCAATCACCTTGTATGATATAACGAACAATAACGACGATCGAATGATTTATTGAGGAGATTTTTAGTTCGTTGTAGATAGGATAAATATTCTTTACAAAGTAAAAACTATCGACATGTTGGAGAGTCTCTCAAACATATTCTTATACTTATACTTTTTCGTATTTCCGTTCTGTTGAAAAAAAAACGAGAATTCAAAAATTATTTATTGTCTACCTCAGTAAAAACTAAGTCAACATAAACCTGCCATTAAAGTGCAACAATGAACGTTTATTTTTCCATCTTGAAAATCATTTTCCGTAAAAAAAATATCGGAGAAACATGCCCTTAGTAACGATTTTCTTCGCCTTGTTTATTTCTCCTAGTAAGTTCCTAAAAAAACAGAATTAACTGAGATCTTATTTGAAAAATATCTTTGTATTCAGTAATCATTATTTGTACTGACGAAATCGTTGTTCTATTCGACAATTCAATTGTTCTGGATAACTCAACTATTACTTGGTCTTATGCACAAATTTCAAATTGTTCATTACAAACTACAAGTTCGACAGAACAGGTGAACGAAAAATAAAAGAACGAAACAAATTCAACTACAAATCTATTCTAGAGTACAACGACAACAACAACGGATACAACAACGACAACGACAACGACAACGACAACAACGACAACAGCAACAACGACAACAGCAACAACGACAACGACAGAAACGACAACAACAACAACAACAACGACAACAACGACAGAAACAACAACGACAACGACAACAGCAACAACGACAACAACAACAACAACAACGACAACAACGACAGAAACAACAACGACAACGACAGAAACAACAACAACGACAACAACAACGGATACAACAACGACAACAACGGAGACAACAACGACAACGACAGAAACAACAACAACAGCATCTTCTTCTGGTGATCTGTACACTTGTTCCGATGGCTCATACGGAGTATATTGTAACATTTCATCGGATGCATGCGATATAACTCAACCTTGTATGAACGATGGAACATGTATTGACAATGACACATTATCACTCGGATATTCTTGTCAATGCTCAACAAATTTTTCTGGTTATGATTGTGAATATGATGAACGAATTTGTTCGGCCGACACTTGTTGGTATGGAGAAGAACACGAAATCTTTGAATTTCTTTTTCATGTTGATTTTTTTTTGTTAAAGGAATAATGGTACTTGTATTGAATTGAATTCAACATCATTTAAATGCCAATGTGTGTACGGTTACGAAAGTACGAACTGTGAACTTGAAACAGACATGTGTACAAATATAACTTGCGAAAATAGTGGGATTTGTGTGTCATCGTATTTATCGTGGACATGTCGATGTCTTGATTCGACGATTTATACGGGCTTGTACTGCCAAGTGAAGAGTTCATCATTGAAACAAAAAGAATTGCTTAGTAAATCATTTGCTATTATCGCCATTGTAGCATTGAGTTGCGTGGTTGCATTTGTAATTATTATGGATATATTAAAATATGTATTTAATATTGATCCTGTCGATCGTGAACGGCGACGATTAAGATTAGAAAACGAAAAGCAACAAGAGAAAAAACTTCGACGAAAAAGATTCTTTAAAACATCTTCAAAACATTAAATTGTTTAAAATATTTTTTCTCTGTATTCAAATATACTCTGACATCTGTGTGACATAAATCGACCTTCATGAGTTTTGCTTTGACTGGTCTGATAAGGTGAGTCATTATATACGACAAAAAGAAACCATGTCAAACTCATTACTATTCATACATTTTTGTATGTCATGTTTCCTTTCGACGAATATGAACGACAACCTCTGGTTTCTTTCGATAAATCGATTGAATCTCTTGTTTCAATTGTTCCCGAAATCAGACAAATGGTTGATTCTGTCAAAGAAAAGTTCTCTCAATCTCACTGTAGCCTTTCATTCGATGAATCTGCATCGATTATACTCTATGCATTGAAATGGAAAACATCTCAAACAACATTCGAATATCTTCTCAATCAAACACTTCGAAAACAAGATCCTCAAGAGCTCATTTTCTGGTTGCCCTATCTTCGTTTATTTATTCAGGCACTTTCTAAATTATCTCCAATTTCATCATCAAATATAATTTATTACGGTCTATCAACAGATAAATCCAATGACTATGGCAAAGATGATCGTTTCGTTTGGTGGGAATTTGTTTCATGTAAATCAACAATGGATTACCTTGAAAATAATTGTCAATTAATATTTATTATTGAATGTCTACATGCGAAAGATATCAGCGAATATACATCGGAAAAAAATACAATTCTACTCTATCCTGGTAAAAGCTATCAAGTTATATCGAAAAATCAATTCAATGATCAAATGAAATTCATTCAATTAAAAGAAATTTCACAGTCCAATCCTCCATTTGATAGTCCGAAAATAAATTTCGATAATTATCAACAAATCTATCGGTTAGAGTTAAAAACATTCATTCAACAATATCCTAAACAATCGAAAATCGATCTTGTCGATTTCAAATTAACTGATCGAGATATTGATCAAATTATCGATCAAATTCTTAATGAAAAACAATGTCTACAATTATTTCTTTCACGTAATCAACTAACATCGATTGGCACAAAGAGAATTGCTCAAGCATTAGATCTTAATCAAACTTTAGAATGTCTCAGTCTTTCGTATAATCAAATAGGTGATCAAGGTGTGAAAATTTTAACTAATATTCTTGCTCGAAATACATCTAAATTAAAGACATTAAGTCTTCATTCAACTGGCATAACAGACGAAAGTGTCAAATCTCTAGCTGCAATGTTAAAAACCAATACGAATTTACTCTGGTTACATCTCGGCCAAAATAAAATAACTGATACGGGTCTTGTTCTTCTTACGGATGTTTTAACACATGAGAATGAAACATTAAAAGTCTTAGCTCTATCTGAGAATAAATCGATTACAGATGTTAGTGTAGATATTATTCTACAATTACTAACAAAAAATCAAAAATTAGAAACAATATGGTTGACCGATTGTAATATTTCGATCGATGGAAAGGCCAAACTACGAGAATTTATTAGTAAATTACATAACCGATTTTTACTTGTTCTATTGTAGAATTTTATTTTGTTTTTAAACTAATAAAATGCGCAGAGTGCATGGCCAGTATCGAGATTTGTATTGCCTTCGAAGAGCATTGTTTGATCGTACCATCCGATAATTTGCAAAGCATAACTATATGTTGAATAATCACTTGCTAATGATGTTGAAATAAATGAATCCCAATTGGATGTATTCGTTGGAAAAAGACTATTAACATAATTCGAACTACCAATCGATGTTTGCATGTCAATCCAAATCCTATAGGTTGGATATGCTTGAGCAATCGGAGATATATCCGACGCAAATATTGGCGTTATTAATGACCAACCAAGACTTAAACAAGCAGATTTACTTGCACTAAATGACATTAATGATGAACTAATTAATCGAGTACAAATCCATTGAGAAGATACGCGAACTAAAATAAAACCTTGCGATTCACATGGTACACATTTACCAGTTGCATGTGACCAAAACCATAATGGAAGTGAACAATTACAGATTCCATCTTTAGAAAATAAAAAAAGTAAATATTTAACTTTAAAATGAAAAAAAAATACTCACCAATACAAGCAAGATCCAGTGTCTGTGGACATTGACTGTCACTTGTACAATTGCCTGAATAGGAAACTTGATCAACACAAGACGATATTACCCATGATTGACCGTGTGTACAATCGCAAGTAAAAAGTTTCGATGGTAGAGGACAATCACATGCTACATCGAAGCCAGGCAAACGGCAGAATAGACCAAGTTGAGTATTACAAGTGGTATTTTGATTACAATAACCACCATATGTCGATACTGGTTCACATCGAGCATTCGACCAATATGTCAACGATGGACATAAACATTTTGATGATGATAAATCACAGACAAGGCCGTGTTGACTATTACACGATGGATTAATTGATGTTGCACATGATTCGCCATAGGATAAATAAGCTAGAAAGAATTGCGTTTTTCTATGTTTTATTTGATGTTGTCTTTCTAATCAGAACTTACAAATACAACGTGTATTTACGTAATAAGTATTTAATGGACATTGACATGTACCATCGCTATGACAAATTAGTCCTTTGTCTGCGTCGCATTGTTGATTTTTTGAACAAGTTTCATCGATTGATTTAACTGTCGAACAGAAACCATTTTTATCATCCCAAAAAGTTCGATCAGGACAAATACATAATGATGATGCTAAACTACAAGTTAAATTCGTGCCTTTCGCACAATGAACTTTGCCTCTAGCACATGATTCGTAAAATGAAGCCGTTTGTCGAAGACGAATCAGTCCAGCAATAAGCCAGGCAAATAAAAATGAGAGACAAATAATAAGAAAAAATCCGATAATAAATCGTCGAGGATGTGATGAATGTTCAAAATGAAAGAACGTATATAAACGTTTCGAATACGAACCTTTAGATTGTTCGCTCGATTGAGATGATGGAATAAGAAGTGCAATATTCGATGGTGAGGACAATACCGATGCCATCAGTAAAATAATAATCAATGAATGGCTTCTTATTTTTTTTCTTTCAGTTCATGAAAATACTGTGTAAGGCAAAATTCATCAAGGGTTTCTTTTTATTGAAATTTTATTTTGATTTATTCTATATTCTCAATGATTCGCTGACCCTGAGATCGAACAAATAATCAATGAAATTCGTTTGATTCAATGTTTTGTTCTACGAGAACATTCGACAGGTGCAATGATTCATACTATACTAAACAAATTTGACGGAAATTTATTATTATTATTATTTATAAATCATAAATAAAAAAAGCGAAACATTTTAAAAAAAACAGTATACAATTAGGAACGATGTTCGAAGAAATTATCAATAATGGCTTCTAATGTTCTTGGATCGTAACGAACGTATTTATCTCGATTTTTTGTAAAATCTTTTCTGGAAAATTTTTCATAATATTGTCGAAATAAATCCAAAATTACATTTTTGCCTTCATTACGTAAACGTTCACGTAAATCAACATCACTGACAATATATTGTTCGCATTGTTGACGAATTGTATCGATAGCGCCATTCACATTATTGAAACTATCTTTCAACATATCGCGCTCACGATCGCGTATCTAAAATAAATCGAAACAACAAAGATTTGACAAGGAAAATAAAATGAAATAACGAACTTTGCCATCGGAAAGACGATTTCTATTATCGTATTCAAGCATCTGTTGAATAGCAATAACAAGAGGAGTGTAACTAAAGAAAGACAAACTTCAATAGTCTAGAAAACGAAAGACTAAATTTACCATTTTGTATAGTCTCGTAAACTAGCTTGATAATCGAGTTCATATTTTGATTTAATATCTGGTTGACAACGTTGAATTAACTTGAGAAGTTCCGAACTAAATCAACAGATGCTTTGATATGTTTTCACTGCAAAAAAAAACAACAACGTTACTTCTCCAATCGTTTGAGTAGATAATTGATATTATTCAATAAGAATATTGCACGAATTGTTGTGTCTGTTCGTACGGAAGGATTATCGATTTTTTTCGATAGATTCGAATGAAGTCCTCGAACTAATTGAGCTATTATAACAAACAAAAATCAGCATATTATCTTCTCGTTTTCTTAATTAATTACTGAAATAGATTCCGAGATCATATTTGCCTTTCTCTGCGCCCGATAATCCACTCGCATTACCTCCTAAAAACGCAACAAAATAGAAAATAAAAGTTCAAGTTGACTTGTTTTTGATTTCTACGTTTTTCATCTTCAACATAAAGTGAAGCGATAATCATCGCTGTATCATCATACGCAAGTAAACCTTCCATAAATGCGAGTACATGCGAAGTCAATGGATGGACATTACCACCTTGACTCAATGGCGAACTATCATTCGTCACTTCATCAGATATTCTATGAAGATAACCAACAGCCTAGAACAACCAAAACAAATGCAAATCATCATTTCAATAGGAAATTATTTGTTTTACAGCTCGTTCGAATGTAGCCGATAGTGTAGTGAACTGTTGTCGACGTGTAACATCACTTTCCTTGAAAATTTCGAGATAAAAAAAAATATATATATTCGAATTCAATAATAATTGATTTACTTGGAAGAGTTTGGCAAAGACTGATCGAGATTTTAAAAACCATCTCAAAATACTAAATACACCAAATATAGCAAATTTGCCTTGATCTAATTTTCTCGGTAGACGGTCAATTTTTTCACATAGATGTTGACCTTCTTCTCTCATATACTCCAATGGTAATTCGATTAATTTAGCAAATACTATTGTTTGTAAATCAGTTGGAAAAACATAATTTAATAAATCACGATCACGTTGAAGAAGAAGAATAAATGCATCAAGTAGAACAATATAATTATTTGTATCACGATCATCATTTAAATCGAAATTCATTTCTTCTTCTAAGGTTGATGATGAATTCATAAGAGGAGATTTGAGACCACGTGGAAGTGTACCACCACCACCACTATTACCACCGAGAGACGAACGCATTAAACGACGGCCCATATCACTAGAATTCAATGAAATCATTGATTTTTTTCTTCTGAGAATGAAATATGTAGTTATATATACGTATATATGAACATATCAAAAGTAGAAGACAAAGCAGAGGACAAAGAACAAACTTACGGTGAAAGGTATTGTTTACTGAATAGATGGGGAAAAGAACATATTCGAAAATGTTTTACTTTCTCGTTTGACTTACCCAAATTTTTTGCCTTGCCGACGGATTGTATCCGTTCCTGAGGCACCCAATTGCGACATATTCGGACTTGGTGGAATGAGAGAACTTGAAATACGACGAACGTTTGTTGTACTCAAATGAGCGCTCAATCTATACAAAAATCTCGATGAATCAAAAAAAACATACAAATTCGAATATTCGTTTGTTTACAATTGAAGTGATCGTCGGATCATTGTGCCTCGTTTCGTCGCATACGAATCGATCAAACCTTGCCGAAAACCATGCGAACTAAACCATTCAATAATCCTACGCAGCACACTCATGTCTGCTTCTACACAAAACAAAACAAATTCATTGTCAGTTCGCATTCGTGTTTCAAACCTTGCATCGCATGAATATCGTTCGTATTTCCTGTTGATTCGCATAATTCTAATAATTCTTTGGGTGCTAATGGATTTGCATAGCGTAGAATTAATTTATCTGTTTCATCGACAAGACGTTTTCGTCCGAGATCGAATAATTGTGTGACACGTTCTTTTTCACTGACAGCTGTTGTCGTCTTACGAAAGTATTTGACGGCATCTTCTAATCGATCTAATTCGCCGAGATAATCAGTCAGATTTCCGCCTGGACCCGATGAAACTGTCGGCGTTAATTCGCCGCAAATATCGTAAAAATGTAAAACTGAATCGACTAATGTCAAACTTTCGTCAACATTTTTTAATAGCAAACGTAGCTCATTCGTAGCTTCCGATACGGGCGTCACTAATTCATCGAGAGCTTTGAGTTTACGTTCGAAATTATCCAATGTTGAAACCATGCCATTCGTTAATGCCGTTGAACGTGTTAGTGATTCTTGTAATAAAGCAAGACGACGTTTTTCCTTTGAAAAAAAATATTCAAAACTCGATTCTTTTTTTCTCATTTGGTTTTTACCTCTTGTAATTTAATGTCCGACGAACGTTTAGTTGTCGTTCGTCCATCATTACTACTCGTCATCATCATCTGAAAAACGATTGATAAATGTATATATTTAATATTTAATATTTATTTATACAAAAAAAAAGAGAGAGAGAGAGAGACAGATCATGCAAACAACAAATTTTCAAAGGACTATGCATCCTTTCTTTTTAGGTTTAGGTTTCGGGCAGAGATGCGCGCGTATAGCTTCGTCGAAAACGGTTTTTAAACCTGTTTGAGTTAATGCTGAACATTCGAGATATTTGATAGCACCGATTTCTTTACTCATCGATTCGCCTTGTAGACTAGTTATAGGTGCTAATTTTTTTTCCTAGAAAATGAATTCAAAATAAAAAGTAAATACAGAGAATTCGAACTTTCACATACGCGCAGTTTGTCAATGATATTTTGATCTTGACGTAGATCGAGTTTTGTTCCAACGAGAATAATTGGTATTTGTGGACAATGATGATGAACTTCTGGATACCACTGAGAAAAATCATTTGAGATTATCTTAGTTTGTGTTTCAGAGAAAAAGAAAAAGTCAAATTCATACTTTAGCTCGAACATTTTCGAACGAAGCTGGACTAACAAGTGAAAAACAAACAACAAAAACATCCTTATAAAAAAAGAATATGACAATTATTGATTCGAAAACAAAAATCTTTTTTATTCGGCTCACTGTCTGAGGATAAGACAACGGACGGAGACGATCATAATCTAAATCACAAAAATTTCAATAAAAACAAATCAAAACAACAATTTCTCGTATTTTTCAATACCTTCTTGACCAGCCTAAACAAATCAAATTAAGAATATTAAAAAAAAACGACGACCTTATACGCATTCTACCGTATCCCACAAGCCGAGATTAATAGGTTTCCCATCGACCATAACATTTGCTGAATAATTATCGAACACTGTTGGTATATACTCACCAGGAAATGTGTTTGTTGTATAAGAAATTAATAAACATGTTTTACCAACGGCACTAAATACGGAGAGAACAAAAAATTCAAACATGATCTTGTCTTATCTTTCAATTCTTACCCATCACCGACGACTACACATTTGAGAGCTTGCATTGCCTTTGATTTATATCTGATTATATGAGTTTATAGACACGAGAATAACCGTCATAATATCTAGAAAATGAATGATTTATATTGATAAGTACGAGACAAATAGAAGAAGAAGAAGAAAAAAAATCGTGTGCATATGTATGATTCATTTTGATTTCATTGAAAAAAAAATTTATACGATTGAGAACAACCATTCAAGAAATGAAACAGAGGTCGCATGTTTCTTTGTTCACGTTTTTTTTCCTCCTTTGACAATCTGATACAAGTTCTATTGTTATATACTTTTTTCGTAAACTTGCATACTCGTTTTATTAAAAAAAAAGAGAGAGAGAGAAGATCTTGATCCAATAGTTAAACATATCGTATTGCCGTTTTCGTCTGTATTGTAATTTGAATCAGACTTTTACTTTAATAAAATCATTCAATAAACTAACAGCAATGACAAAAGAAAAAAAAATCCTCAAATTTTCATTTTCATCGAATATGTCACAACTATTGAACACATTCTTTAGAAAAAGAACGAAAGAGTTCGTAACTGTATCACAATATTATATAACACCTGCAGAGAGAATGAGAAAATGTGACTTTTTTTTACTCATTTTAAATCCTCTAGATGTCCTGCATCAATACCATTTTTCTCTCTCAGTTTGATTTCTACCTCCTCCAATCAGTAAACTTTTTTTTTTCTTCCACTATTACACCATTCTCCCTCGTTCGCTCTCTCCCCCGTTTGCTCTCTTTTGACAACTAAGAAAAAAAAAGAACGAGTAGTAATCATAGCATCTGGACTGTTATTATCACTGGGGCATTTGATTGTTATTCTTTCTCAATATTCTCATTAGTTTTCTTTTTCGTCAGGAACAAACGACAAGCATGACAACCAGGACATATCTTGGTTGTCCTTGTCCACCAACAATTTCATTTATTCAACGATTAGGTTCAGCTCTACTCTATGGTGTTTGTTCAATTCTAATCACAATTATTAATAAAATCGTTTTGACATCTTACGGGTACGTTCGAACTCCATTTCTTTTATATAAAAAAATAAATTTCAAAGAAAATAATCAAAATCAATGTAAGAGTTCTATCGTCGCCCTATATTGTCCTCAATTAGATTTCCCTCATTTCAACTGCTTGCCATTGGACAGGTAAAGTGCGATTGATTGATCAGAGTTGAAATAAACAATCTTTACCTTCTACTCCTAGTTCTCTTACTCGAAATGCATGCTTTCTACTAACCAGTCTTTTTTTTCATTTGTTTGAACAAAAAAATGTACTTATAATGCACATATATTTATTTCTTTTTCTTTTAATCTCTAGTTAACTATTTCTATAATCGTCCTTTCGACAGCACGATCGTTTGGTCTCATACGTTTTCCTCATTTTTCTGAAAATGTTATTAATAAAGTTTGTTCAACTTTGATTTTTATCGTCGTTTTAATCTTTCTTCAACAATCATATTAATTAGATCATGCCATTGCCAATATTTTTCTTTGGTAATTTACTCTTTGGTCTTGCCAGCACTCAAGCACTTAAGTAAAATCAAATTCGAAAAAAAGAAATGAAAATTAACCAAAAAAAAACGATTCTTTTAGTCTGCCAATGTTTACTGTTCTTCGTCGTTTTTCCATTTGGTTGACGATGATCGGCGAACAGATTATACTTAGGTAATAATGAGTTTCGGTTTTTTTTTGTTTGTTCGTTTATTTTATTTTTCATCTTATAAGACAAACTCAATCGATAACTGCACAATCAAGTGTTTATTTAATGTTAGTTGGAGCTGTGATTGCAGCGAGTGATGATTTAGCTTTCAATTGGTTTGGATACGTAGTTATTCTGATGAATAATTTGTGTACTGCTGCACAAGGAATTGTGATTAAACAAAAATTAGTTAATAAAGTAAATAAAAACAGTAGGAAATCGAAACGATTGAGGGCATATTATTCAATACATAAAATAACATACGTATATTCGACCTATTTTTAACTCTTTTCTCCTTCGTTTTGCAGGAATTCAATCAAAATGGTCTACTGTTTTATAATTCATTTGTTGTTCTTGGGCCTGTGATTATTCTAACACTTTTTACTGAAGATATCGAAAAAGTATCGACAATTCGAATTAAAATTTAGTTTTTCATGAAAAATCGAAAAAACACTTCTAGATTTGGAAATATGATCGATATACTGACATTGGTTTTATTTTTGCTTTTCTTTGTTCATCATTGATGGGTTTCTTGCTGAATTATTCGACAATGCTTTGTACAAATTATAATTCACCATTGACAACGACCGTTGCTGGTGCATGCAAAGTGAATATTTTCGTTTTTATTTTTGTTGTTGTCAATATCTCTTTCTTGGCTCTCGTTTTAAGAATATGTTTGTAACGTATCTCGGCATGATTGTTGGCGGTGATTATATTTATTCACATGTGAATTTTCTTGGTTTAAATCTCAGGTAGATAGAAAATAGAGAAGCCATAAAGGAAATTATTCGAAGACTTTGAAAGAAAATAAAAAACGTTTTGTATTTCGTTCTTTACTTTAGTGTTCTTGGCAGCATTGTTTATTCGTGGGTGACATTCACACGAAAAACACCATTGACAACCCATGGAAATAATCCAACAACAAATCCGAATGAAAATCGAAAAGGTACCCATAGTATTGTCTAACAAAATGAAACAATCATGTTATTGGTATGCTGAAACATCTAATTATATTTCTATGCGAACAAATTTGACAACGAGAAAAATCAATTGTGAGCAATCAGAAAATCCCAAAAACGGTATTTTCTTTTCATTTTCTAAAACTTCTTTCGTTTTAACGCAATAATCTCATATGATTTTTGTTTTCTTTGACAAGAATAAAATTTCGAACGAATATTTCTACTAACATGTTGAGACGGCTTCATTGTTTTCGTATTATTTTTCTAAATCAAAATTTTCTTTTCTCGTTTTGTTTTTCTTCCGTTTTTTCTTATGCTTTTATTTGTTTTTATTATTTATATTTGATAGTGATTTGAATGAATGTGACGAATAATGTTTTTTTTTTCTTTTCCTTTTTTTTCTATTCTTCATTTGTTGAATAAAATAGTTACAGAATGCAAATACAACAAGGAATTTTATTGATATTTGATTTCGGAAATACGGAATGAAACAATTTAATATGAACGAGAACAACAAAGCAAGTTTCTGTTTTTTTTTCAATCAAACATTGGATTTATATGATGGAGACAACAATCGTTTCTTGTAAGTTTTACAAAGAACTTATTTAATTACTAAAGAAAAAGAAAACGAGCAGATTTATTTCGAGATAAATCGTTGTCTGCGTACGCATCAAGGTCTTCGCTTATATAAGAAAAGAACTAGATATTAGACTTATTGCTTTTTTCACAGAATGTCATATTGTAATCGATCATTTCTTTTTTCAATTACATCTCCAATACCAGAAATAATTATCTATTTATGAAAAATGACTGAGTAACGAATAATTTTTCTATATAAAGATATTGTCATGGGATTTATAATTACTGTCAATGCACAAACAACTACAACTTCATATCCTACAATGTTTATGAACTATACGATTGATTACGAAGACTTCAATATAACTGATTGTATTGCAACAATCACTACTTCAACAACAACTAGTAGTAGTACTACAACAACAAC